>ASRL01000121.1_pt1 | contig 15314 bp, 12 predicted proteins | sample 692978 | NCBI WGS metagenome assembly ASRL01 (sample SAMN02169241, study PRJNA158439) | bioreactor metagenome | isolation source: day 67 sample from continuous culture bioreactor inoculated with sediment... | place: Germany: Bremen | reverse complement strand
ATCCATATATGAATGCTCTATTAGGAAAAATGGGTGGATCTATTGGAGAAACTTCAGCATTAGCACTATTATTAGGAGGAGCTTACTTAATCTATAGAGGTCAAGTAAATTGGAAAGTACCAGCTATTATAATTGGAACTGTAGGGGTTGGAGCACTATTATTTGGTGGAGATCCAATAATGCATATGTTATCTGGTGGTTTATTTTTAGGAGCATTTTTTATGGCAACAGATATGGTAACTTCTCCATATACTGAAAAAGGTCAAATGATATTTGCTTTTGGAATTGGAGCTTTAGTAACTTTAATCAGATTTAAAGGTGGATATCCTGAAGGGATGGCATATTCTATTTTAATAATGAATGGTGTTGTACCACTTATAAATAAATACACTAAACCGAAGATGTTTGGAGGTGTAGCAAAATAATGAATAGATTAGTACATTATGGTGCTGTATTATTAATAACTGCAGCAATTGCAGCTGGATTATTATCTAGTGTAAATACAATAACTGCGCCACAAATAGAAAAAATAAATAAACAAATAGTAAATGAAGCTAGAAAACAAGTATTACCTTTAGCATCAGAATTTAAAGAAAGTGAAAAAATGACTTCTGGAGATGAAGTATTTATTCCAGGTTATGACGCTACAGGAAACTTAGTAGGATATGCAAGTACTGTAAAAACTAACGGATATTCTGGTGTAATAACTTTTGTATTGGGATTAGATGTAAAGGGAGTTATAACTGGTCTAAAGGTTACAGGACAGTCAGAAACTCCTGGACTTGGAACAAATGTAGAAAATGCTGATTGGCAGGCACTTTGGATTGGTAGAGATAAATCTTACGAATTCAATAAAAGTGTAGACGGTTTTGCAGGGGCTACAATATCTCCTACAGCTGTATTTACTGGAGTAAAAAAATCAACTAAAGCATTTGAAGCAGAGGTGAAAAACTAATGGCTAAGAATAACTATATAAAGATTTTAACAGACCCGTTAATCAAAGGAAATCCAGTATTTGTATTATTACTAGGATTATGTCCTACACTAGGTGTAACTAACTCGGCTATAAATGGTATGGCAATGGGACTTGCAACAATGGTAGTTTTATCATGTTCAAACGTAATTATATCAGCTATAAAAAAATTAATACCTGCAAAGGTTAGAATACCAGCTTATATTATTGTAATTGCTACTTTAGTAACTATTGTACAAATGGTAATGCAAGGATATCTTCCAGAATTATACGCAGTATTAGGGTTATTCTTACCTCTAATAGTTGTTAACTGTATAATCTTAGGAAGAGCTGAAAGTTTTGCATCTAAAAATGGAATTTTTCCTTCATTATTAGATGGTATTGGAAATGGGTTAGGATTTACTTTAGCACTTACAGTGTTAGGTTCTATAAGAGAAATTTTAGGGAATGGAAGTTTCTTTGGATTACAACTTACTCCTCCAACATATCAACCAGCATTAATATTTATATTAGCACCTGGAGCATTTATAACAATTGGTTTTATTATAGCGATACAAAATTATATTAAAATGAAAAAGGAGGGATAATCGATGGATTTAGGAAATTTATTTGGAATCATATTTGGCTCTATATTTATAAATAACTTTATATTTGCTAAATTTTTGGGGATATGTCCTTTCATGGGTGTTTCTAAAAAAGTAGAATCTTCAATAGGAATGGGAATGGCCGTTACTTTTGTAATGACACTTGCTTCAGCAGTGACTTGGGTAGTACAAAACTATCTATTGGTTCCTTTTGGGTTAGAATATCTACAGACAATAGCATTTATATTAATAATAGCTTCATTGGTACAATTTGTTGAGATGGCAGTACAAAAAACTTCTCCGAACCTTTATAAGGCTCTTGGAGTATTTTTACCACTTATCACAACTAACTGTGCAGTACTAGGAGTAGCAATTTTAAATATTCAAGAAAAGTATAACTTTATTGAAACTGTTGTAAATGGTATGTCAGCAGCAATAGGTTTTACTATGGCACTTATCTTACTTGCAGGAATAAGAGAAAGATTAGAATATGCAGATGTACCAAGACCATTCCAAGGTGTAGCAATAGCCTTCGTCACAGCTGGATTATTAGCTATGGCATTTATGGGATTCTCTGGAATGAAAATATAATTAAAATAATTAGTCTATGACATAGATTTGGAGGTTAAAAATGATATATGCTGTATTAGTATTAGGAGGAATAGGTCTTATCATGGGACTTTTCTTAGCCTTTGCTTCAAAGAAATTTGAAGTAGAGATAGATCCTAATGTTGAAAAGATATTGGAAGTATTACCTGGTGCCAATTGTGGGGCGTGTGGATATCCTGGATGTGGAGGGTATGCAGAGGCAGTAGCTTTAGAAGGTGCTAATCCTACACTATGTGCTCCTGGAGGAGCAAAAGTTGCAAATGATATAGCAGCTATTATTGGTGGAGAAGGTGCTGATCCAAATGCTGTAAAATTAGTAGCTAGGGTAAAATGTCAAGGAGATAACTCTAAGACAACTAAAATATATGACTTTGATACTGAGATTAAAACATGTGCTACATCTACCCTTTATTTTGGTGGAGATAAGTCATGTTGGCATGGTTGTTTAGGATATGGAGATTGTGTAAAAGTATGTCCAGCTGATGCTATAGAGATCAATGCAAGAGGGATCGCAGTTATAAATGAAGAGAAATGTATTTCATGTGCTAAATGTGTAAAAGAGTGTCCAAAAAATATTATAGAGATGATGCCTGAAGATCAAAAAGTAACGGTATTATGTAACTCTAAAGATAAAGGTGCTCAAGCTAGAAAATCTTGTACTGTAGCATGTATTGCATGTGGAATGTGTGTAAAAGTATGTCCAGTAGAAGTAAAAGATGCTGATGGAAATGTAAAAAAAGCTATTAGTATCACAAATAATTTAGCTAAGATTGATACTGATCTTTGTATTAACTGTGGACTTTGTTCTATGAAGTGTCCAACAAATGCAATAATAAATGAGATTAAAGAAGTAAAAAAAGCTGAAATAATTGAAGAAAAATGTATTGGTTGTACAGCTTGTGCAAGAGTATGTCCGGTTGATTGTATTGAAGGAGCAGTTAAAGAAAAACATAAAGTTGACCAAGAAAAATGTATTGGTTGTGGACTTTGTTATGAAAAATGTAAGTTTGATGCAATAAAGATGAATGTAACTGAGATAAGAAAATAATAATAATAAAAGATAGAATTAGAAATTTCTGATTCTATCTTTTTTTTCCTAAAATATGGTATTATTTATAAATGAAAAAAATATTAAAGGAGATTTGAAAATGAATAAGGATCTTATTACATTGCATACTGCAGTTTTATTATTTGGTTTGTCAGGACTTTTTGGAAAACTCATAGAAGTACCAACATTAATAATTGTTAGTGGTAGAGTTATTTTTGCTTCTATATTTCTTTATATAGTTCTTAGAATAAAAAAAGAAAAAATAGAGATAACTTCTTTAACTTCAAGAAAAATTATGCTCTTACAAGGGACATTACTTTTTTTGCATTGGTTCTCATTTTTTCAAGCAATTAAGTTATCTAGTGTAGCTCTTGGGCTCCTATCTTTTTCAAGCTTTCCTATTTTTACAACGTTTATGGAACCTATTTTTTTTAAAGAAAAATTAGAAAAGGGAAAGATAATTACTGCAATTATAACTTTTATTGGTATTTCAATGGTGATACCATTAAAAGAAGTGGATCCAAAGATGCTAGGTGGAATAGGAATGGGTATATTCTCTGGATTTTCATTTGCAGTTTTAGCTATAATGAATAAAAACTTTTCAAGTTCAGTATCAGGAATAAAACTCACATTCTATCAATGTTTAGGAGCATCATTTTGGTCGATACCTATTTTATTTTTATGGAATAAAATTCCATCAATAAGAGATGTATTTTTGATAGTTTTATTAGGAGTTATTTTTACTGGAATAGCCCATACCTTATTTGTTATTTCATTGAGAGGGATTAGTGCTAGTACAGCTAGTGTAACTGCATGTTTAGAACCTGTGTATGGAATTATATTCGCTGCTTTTATATTAGGAGAAATTCCAAGTTTAAAGACAATTTTTGGTGGTAGTATAATTATATTAGCAGCAATCTTATCTACTAAAACAAAAAAAATTAAAAAATGATCTATTTTGTGATCTTAAAAATAAAAAAATTGGAGAATCAACAATTGTTAATTCTCCAATTTTTTTATTCTTTGGATTTAAGTTCTTTTAGTACTGTTTTGATTTCATAATATTCTATATTACTCGGAAGTTCATCTTTTATTGCTCGAAGTGTTGTTCCTCCTACTTTTTTTATAGCAGAGAGTATCAATTTTTTGTTTCCATCATCAACAATTTTAGATAGATCTACTTTTAATTTTTCATCTACACATTTAAAAAGATGATTAAGGATAGTATCAAATTTACTTTTTCTTATTGTTGCAATTTCTGTTATACTTTTTCCATCTAAAAATAGTTGATAGGAAATTCTATGAGAGCTATCCTTAGTACTTGCTTTCTTGGGTTTAGGATCTTTTTTAGTTATATTAATTACTTCGATAGGGCTAGAATCTCCTTTAATCTCTTTTATTACTTCTAAAAATTGAATTCCATATCTCTCATATTTTTTTTCTCCTACACCACTTATATCTAACATACCTTCATAGTCTGTAGGAAGATACCTTGCCATTTCATGGAGAGTTTTATCTGAAAAGATAGTGTATGGAGGTTTTTTTTCAACTTTTGCAATATCGGCTCGTAGTTTACGAAGAAGATCAAAACTACCATCCCATTCATATGTAGTTTTTCTTTGAATTTTAGTTATTTTTCTAGTGAGTTTTTCTTTATTTTTTATGAATTCAAATGCCTTTTTTGTTAATTTTAAAGTTGGAAACTCTGTTTTAGTAACATCTAAATATTCATCTCCTATAAGCAGGTCGGTCAAAGCTCGAATCTCTTTTTGAGAATAATCAGAGAGGAGACCATAAGTAGAAGATTTATCTAAATTCCAATTAAGAATACTTTTATTTTTAGAACCTCCAAGAACTCCTACAATCATATTTATTCCAAATCTTTGCTCTGTACGATAGACACAAGAAAGTATTTTTTGAACTTCAATTGTAATATCTTCCACTTCACCATCATCTAGACAGTTACTGCAATTGTTACAGTTTTCTATTTTTGCATCTCCAAAATATTCTAAGATATATGATCTAACACATTTAGAAGTATGGCAGTAGTTTACCATAGCACTTAATTTTTCACGTTTAATATTCATAATCTCTTCAGAAGATTCAAATTGATTGTTATTTATAAAAAAAGTTTGAGTTTGTATATCTTTAGGATTAAATATTAATATACAATGAGCATCTAATCCATCTCTTCCAGCTCTTCCAGCTTCTTGATAGTAACTTTCTAGATCCTTTGGTAGATTGCTATGGATAACAAAACGAACATTGGATTTATCTATTCCCATTCCAAAAGCATTGGTTGCTACCATAAGAGTTAGTCTGTCATTTATAAAATCATCTTGATTTTGTTGTCTTTGTATATCAGACATACCAGCATGATATTTTCCAACTAAATATCCTCGGTCGGCTAATTCTGTATATATAGAATCAACTTCTTTTCTTGTAGAAGCATAGATAATTCCACCTTCATCACTATGTTCTTTGAGATATTTTTTTATATAGGATAAACTATTAACACCTTTTATGGTTGTAAATTTAAGGTTTTTTCTATCAAATCCATTTATAAATACATTGGGCTTAAATTTAAGATTTTTTATAATATCTTCTCTTACTTTGGGAGTTGCAGTGGCTGTAAATGCTGTAATGATAGGTTTATTAGGTAGTTGTTTTATGAAATTAGGAACGTTGAGGTATGATTTTCTAAAATCATGTCCCCATTGAGAGATACAATGGGCTTCATCTATGGCTATCTGAGATATTTTTTCTAGTCTAATTCTATCTAAAAATTCTGAATTTTCAAATCTTTCTGGAGTTACATAGATAATTTTGTGATCACCATTTGATATTTCCATATAGACTGTTTTCATCTCTTTAGGTTTTAGAGTACTATTGATATAGATAGAAGAAATACCCAATGTATTGAGAGCATCTACTTGATCTTGCATAAGGGAGATCAAAGGAGATACAACTATAGTTATTCCATCGAAAATAAGAGCTGGTATTTGATAACATATGGATTTACCTCCTCCAGTAGGCATGATTCCTAAAGTATCAAATCCATCTAGAATATTTTTAATAATAGGCTCTTGCCCCTCTTTAAAAGAGGTATATCCAAAATATTTTTTTAAAATTTCATAAGCTTTAAGCACTATTTATTCTCCTTTTTTATTAATTCTTTTGCAACTAACTCTAGCATAAATAATTCTCTATCAATATAGAGACCAATAGTTTTAGGTTGATTTTTGATAACCTTTTTATTATGGGCAATTGCTTCATGGATATTTATCCATCTAGCATCCATTCCATTATTTACTTCGTAGTCTTCTAAACTTGTTTTTCCTAGTTCTTTATGGATATTACAAACAAAAAAATAAGATACCATATTGATAAAGTCGTAGTCTTTTTTATGGATGGGTTTTATTTCATCATAGATACCATATTCTGATATTATTTCTATATTCTGAGCACCTGTTTCTTCATTGATCTCTCTTTTGACACCATCTTCTAAAGTTTCCCCTTTATCGACTCCTCCTCCAGGAAAGCTATAATCGTCATATCTTTTTGTGTGAATTAATAATATATTTTCACCGTCTAGTATAATTCCTCTAGCAGCTATTCTTTTATATATTTTTTTATTTTTTAACTCTTGGTCTTCTGGGAAAATTTTTCTAAGTATTTTCATTTTTACCTCCAATAATAGTTTTATTTATAATATATTATATCATATCATACTCATAGAAAAATTCCCTTACTACAGATTTTTTATTAAAAAATTTTTAAATTTAATTTTAAATAAATTTAGAAATTAATTAATAAAAAAAAGCGTAGAAATTCTACGCTTTTTGATCTAAAAATATAGATCTCTTTCTCCATTTTTAATTTTATTTAATTTTATTTCAAGGGAAGCTTTAGTTTCTTCATTTAATCTAGAAGTGTTTACGTTTGAATTTATTAAGTCATATCCTACTTTTTTAGTTTTTTCACTGGCATAATCTTCAAGATATTCTGCTAGGGTTAAAACGGCGTTAGGGGTACAAAAATTATGAATAAATCCAGGTTTTGAAAATTCCATAAAGTGTTCTCCAGTACGGCCTAATCTATAACAGGCTGTACAAAATGAAGGAGTGAATCCAGTTTCCATAAGTTCTCTTAAGATATCATCTAGATTTCTAGAATCTCCTATTTTAAATTGTTCTTTATCTAAATTTTGTTTACATTTATTTTTCATATTAGAATATCCTTGTAACTCAATTTGAGTTCCAGCATCTATTTGAGAAACTCCAAGATCCATACATTCTTTTCTAAGTTCAGCATTTTCACGGGCTGTTAAGATAAGTCCTGTATAAGGAACAGCTAATCTTAAGATAGCTATAATTCTTTTTAGTTCCATATCATCGATTAGATATTTATTGTCATGGGTAACACCAGAAGCTTCGTTTAATCTAGGAAATGATATTGTATGAGGACCTACTCCATAATTATCTTCTAAATGTTCTACATGTTGCATCAATCCTAAAACTTCAAATTTCCATTTATAGATACCAAATAATACTCCAATACCTACATCATCAATTCCAGCTTCCATAGCACGAGATAATCCAAACAGTCTCCATTTAAAGTTAGATTTTTCTCCCCTTGGATGAACTATTTTATAAGAAGGCTCATGGTATGTTTCTTGGAATATTTGATATGTTCCAATCTCTGAATCTTTTATAATTTTAAAATCCTCAATAGTTTGAGGAGCTGCATTTATATTAACACGTCTAATCTCACCGTTACCTTTTTTTACAGAATAAGTTTTACGGACACTATCTCTTATATATTCTGGAGAATAATCAGGATGAGTACCATATACTTGAATAATTCTTTTGTGTCCTTCATCTACAAGGGCTTCTATCTCTTGTTCTAATTCATCCATAGATAAAGTTTTTCTAATCATTTGATCATTTTGAGTTTTGAATCCACAATATGTACAAGAATTAGTACATTTATTTCCTAGGTAAAGGGGAGCAAAGAGTACTACTCTATTTCCATAAACATTTTCTTTGATATGTTTTGCTAGTGCAAACATCTCATTAATTTTATCTTGATCTTCAGTGTTTAAAAGAACCGTTGTTTCCTCTAAACTAAGTCTTTCACCTTTTTTTGCTTTTGCCATAACCCTATAAAAATCTTCGTCTGTAGGATTAGTCAATAATAGAGATTCGATCAAATCAGAATTGATAAAGCTTTCCTTTTTAATCTCCTCTTTCCATGCTAAGTTACTCATTTTATACCTCCAAAATTTAATAATTTGAAGATTGATATAAAAATCACACATTTAAAATAAAAAAATGATCTTTAACCATCTCCCTTTTACTTAGAAATTTAATAATTTCCTTGTAATTAGGATAAATTAGATTATTTCTTAGAAGCAGTCTTTACAGAAACACCACTAAGATTACCTATTTTACCTGATAACGATCCTATTCTATCATTATTTGTTTCTAAAATCAATACAATAACCGAGAGACCCATCTTTCTATGGGGAATTCCCATTCGAGAAATTATATCTTCAGAAAAATCCATTAATATTTTATTTATATTTGGGATACTGTCTCTATTTTCAACAAATATTGACATAGTAGCTATTCTTTTATTCATAATTCACTCCTTTATAGCTTTAGATCAAACTGATAATTATCTAGATTATATCATATATTTATGTAATATTTATAGTTGTAGATATTTTGAATTTATAAATATAAATTTAATATTTTTTAGTTATTTATTTTTATATTTTTTAAAATAAATTAAATTTAAATTAGAAAAAGCTTCCAAAATTGGAAGCCTTTTAATATTTTTTATTTTTTAGTTTGATATAAAAAAATTATGAAAAATTGTTAATCTCTATAAAGTGGAAATTTTTTGCAAAGAGTTGCAACATCATTTTTTATAACTTTTAATATTTCAGGAGAAGCATCACTATCTAAAGCTCTTAAAATTAATTCAGCAACTTCTTTCATCTCTTCTTCCTTCATTCCTCTAGTTGTAAGAGCAGGAGTTCCTATTCTAATACCACTAGTGATAAAAGGACTCTTAGTATCGTATGGAATTCCATTTTTATTTACTGTGATATTTGCTTCTTCAAGAATTTTTTCAGCAGCTTTTCCAGTAAGATCTTTGTTAGTAAGGTCAACTAATACCATATGGTTATCAGTTCCACCACTTACCATTCTAAGTCCTCCTTTTATTAATTCTTCAGATAAGACATGAGCATTTTTTACAACTTGTTTTTGATATTCTTTAAATTCTGGTTTTAATGCTTCATTAAAAGCTGTAGCTTTTGCAGCAATTATATGCATTAAAGGTCCCCCTTGAATTCCAGGGAAGATAACTTTATTAATTTTTTTGATCATCTCTTCGTCGTTTGTAAGGATCATTCCACCTCTAGGTCCTCTAAGAGTTTTATGAGTAGTAGTAGTAACAACATGAGCATAAGGAACAGGAGATGGATGTTCTCCAACAGCTACAAGACCTGCGATATGTGCCATATCTACCATAAGGTAAGCTCCTACTAAATCTGCAATCTCTCTAAATCTTTTAAAATCAATAGTACGAGAATATGCACTGGCTCCAGCAACAATTATTTTAGGTTTTATTTCAAGGGCAAGTTCTTGTACTTTATCATAATCTATCATCTCTGATTTAGGATCTACTCCATAAGAGTGAACTTTATAATCTTGTCCTGAGAAGTTAACATTTTTACCATGAGTTAGATGTCCACCATGATCTAATTTCATACCTAAGATAGTGTCTCCATGATTTATTAATGCTCTATATACTGCCATGTTTGCTTGAGAACCTGAATGAGGTTGTACGTTTACATATTTTACTTGAAATAATTCTTTAGCTCTTTCGATAGCAAGATCTTCTGCAATGTCTACAAATTGACAACCACCATAATATCTTTTACCAGAATACCCTTCAGCATATTTATTTGTCATTACACTTCCTGCAGCTTCCATTACAGCTTTTGATACGAAATTTTCAGAAGCTATAAGTTCTAGCCCGTACTCTTGACGTTCTTCCTCTTTTTGGATAGCTTCCCAAAGTTTTTTGTCATTCATTTCTAATTCTTTCATGATAAATCCTCCTTTTGGTATATAAAAAAAACCCTAGATATATTTAATCTACGGCTTTAAAATTATTAAAATTAAAGTATTGTTATAGATATAGATTTATATCAAAATTCAAAAATTACATATAATATTTTTATTGCATTTAGAATTTATGGAGGATACAAATCTTTTAGTCATCTCTTTTTTTCTCCTTTGGAATTAGTTATTTGATAAAGAATACTCCAAAAAAATTTTTTTGTCAAGAAAAGATCTAATAAAATGATTTTTCAAAGGAAATTCTAAAACAAATCTAAGATTTTTATTAATCTCTCTTGATTTATAAAATTAAGAATAAAATTTTGTCTCTATAATTTTAAATTTATTTTTATTCTAGATGGAAAAATTTAAAATCATTATATTTCTAATTATTTTAATTATTTTGTAGGTAAAAAGTAAATAAAACAGTAGATAAATAGTGTAGATTTGAATAGATTTAAAAAGGTTAAAAATTTTTATTGATAATATTTTTTTGAATTAATAATTAAAAAATTAATTTGAAATAAAGGAGGTATTTGATATGGATAAAATTTATAGGTTTGGTAATGGTAAAGCTCATGGTGGAGCAGAACTCAAAAATTTATTGGGAGGAAAGGGAGCTAATTTAGCTGAGATGGCTAAGATTGGTATTCCAGTACCTCCAGGATTTACATTGACCACTGAGATGTGTAATTTTTATACGAAATTTGGAGGAGATGCATTAAAAGATTCTATTTGGAATAAAATAAAAGATGAAGTTTCTGAGATTGAAAATATATTGGGGAAAAAATTTGGGGATTCAAAAATTCCATTATTATTTTCAGTTAGATCTGGAGCCAGACAATCTATGCCTGGAATGATGGATACTGTTTTAAATCTAGGATTAAATGATAAAATAGTAGAAGGATTAGCAGTTAGTACTAACAATCCAAGATTTGCTTGGGATTCATATAGAAGATTTATTCAAATGTATGGAGATGTTGTGCTTGGGATGAAACCTGAATCCAAAGAGGATCTCAATCCCTTTGAAAAAATAATTGGTGATTATAAAAATGAATTAAAAATAGAAACAGATCTTGATTTTGATGTGGAAAATTTAAAAATATTAGTAGATCGTTTTAAAAATATTATTTTTAAAAGAATGAAAATGGATTTTCCTCAAGATCCATATGAACAACTATGGTTAGCTATATTGGCAGTATTTAGAAGTTGGATGAATGAGAGGGCAATTACATATAGATCGATAGAAGGAATTCCTTCAGATTGGGGAACAGCAGTAAATGTACAATCTATGGTCTATGGAAATACAGGTTCTGATTCTGCTACTGGAGTAGCGTTTACAAGAAATGCTGCCACTGGAGAAAATTATTTTAATGGAGAATTTTTAATAAATGCTCAAGGAGAAGATGTAGTTGCAGGTGTTAGGACTCCCTTGCAAATAACTAAAAAAGAATCTATTGAATGGGCTACAAGAAATAATATTTTAATGGAAGAGAGGATAAAAACTCACCCTTCATTGGAAGAACTTATGCCTAATATATACAAGGAATTATATAAAATTCAAGGAATATTAGAAGATCATTATGCTGATATGCAAGATATGGAATTTACAGTGGAAAATAATAAACTTTGGATATTACAAACTAGAACTGGAAAGAGAACCGGTATGGCTATGGTAAAGATAGCTATGGATTTTTTTAAGGAAAATAAAATAAGTTCAGAGGAAGTAATTAAGAGGATAAAACTTAGTAAGATAGATGAACTTTTACATCCAATACTTGATATTAAAAAAATAAATGTAGATATTCTAACTTCGGGACTACCTGCTGCACCAGGAGCTGCTGTAGGTCAGATTGTATTCTTTGCTGATGAGGTAGAAAAATATGAAAAAGCTATCTTAGTTAGATTAGAAACTTCTCCTGAAGATATAAATGGTATGAATCTAGCCCAGGGATTTTTAACAGTTCGTGGTGGGATGACATCCCATGCAGCAGTGGTAGCTCGTGGAATGGGTAAATGTTGTATTGCAGGAGCAGGAAATATTGTAATTGATTATAAGAAAAGAAGATTAAAAGTAGGAGATAAAGTATTAAAAGAGGGAGATTTTTTATCTTTAGATGGAAGTACTGGAATGGTCTATGAAGGAAAGCTTAAAACTAAGGCTCCTAAATTAGATAATAATTTTCATAAAATTTTAGAGATAGCCGACAAGATAGCTCGGATGGAGGTTAGGGCAAATGCTGATACCCCAAAAGATGCAAAAAAAGCTATTGAGTTTGGGGCCAAAGGAATTGGTCTTTGTAGGACAGAACATATGTTTTTCGAGGAAGATAAGATAAAAGCTATGAGAGAGATGATATTAGCAGCTGATATAGATGGACGGGAAAAAGCTTTAGCTAAGATGTTACCTCTCCAAAGAAAAGATTTTATTGGGATCTTTGAAATTATGAAAGAAAAACCTGTAACTATAAGATTACTCGATCCACCTCTCCATGAATTTCTTCCCCACACAAAGGAAAAGCAAGAGGAGTTAGCTCATGAAATTCATGTTCCAGCTGGTAAAATTAGAGAGGCTGTAGAGCATCTAAAGGAATCTAATCCTATGTTAGGACATCGTGGATGTCGTTTGGGAATTACTTATCCCGAAATTACTATTATGCAGACTCGGGCAATTATAGAAGCTGCATTGGAGGTTCATTCTAGAGGAATAGATGTATGTCCTGAGATAATGATTCCATTGATTGGTAAAGTAGAGGAGTATAGATTACAAAAACAATTGATCTTAGATACGATTACGAAGGTTTTCAAAGAAAGAAAAAGTAGTGTAAGATATAAGATAGGAACTATGATTGAAGTTCCTAGAGCTGCACTTACAGCAGATAAGATAGCTTTAGAAACTGAATTTTTTTCCTTTGGAACAAATGATCTAACACAGATGACCTTTGGATATTCTAGAGATGATACAGGAACATTTTTACCAACTTATTTAAAGGAAGGAATCCTAGCAGTTGATCCATTTAAAATAATAGATACTGAAGGAGTAGGACAACTTATGGAGATTGCTACTACTAAGGGAAGAGGTGTTAATAAAGATTTAGAGATAGGAATATGTGGAGAACATGGAGGAGAACCTAATTCTATTAAATTTGTAAATAGTTTAGGATTTGACTATGTCAGTTGTTCCCCATATAGAGTACCTATAGCAAGATTATCTGCTGCTAAGGCTGAGATAGAATAAAAAAATTATATGAAAAAAGTAATTAAACTATTGGTTTAATTACTTTTTTTTTTTTCGCTAATAAGGTATGATATTAATAGTTGAAAATTAGGAGTTGAAATTTTATGAAAAAAACAGCTATAGATATAGCTTATGAGTATATTGAAAAGATGATAATAAAAGGAAAGTGGAAAGTTGGAGATAAGATTACCCCTGAGGTTCGACTTGCTGAGGAGTTAGGAGTAAGTAGAGTTTCGGTAAGATCTGCAATTGAAAAATTAGTAGCTTTAAATGTTTTAACTAAAAAAAGAGGGGGAGGAAGTTTTGTAAATAAAGTCGATGAGGGAACTTGTCTAAATAATCTTATACCCTTTATGGCAATTGGAGAAAGTAGTTACCGTGAGATGTTGGAATACAGAAGTTATATGGATGTTCTTGCAGTGGAACTTTTTATAAAAAATGCTAGTAAAGAGAATAAAGAAAATTTAAAATTAATTTTTGAGAAGATGAGTGTTAGTCATGGAGGAGAGGAATTTTTTCTTTTAGATATGGAGTTTCATCAAGAGATTGCAAGGGGAAGTCAAAATAAGATGTTGTCTAAGGTAAACCAAATAATTTTTAATGTTTTAAAATATAATTATACTGAGCAGTATCATAAACTTTCTCCTAAAGAGAGGATAGAGGAACATAAAAAAATATTAGATTCTATATTAGAAAAAGATACAGAGATGGCAAAGTTATCTACTAAACTTCATATATTGAGGACTTTAAAAGATTTAGACCGACCTAAATAACTTTCTTTGAATTTTTATAATTTGATTTAAAATAAAATGGAGGTTAAAAGATGAAAAAAGATATGATCAATGGGTTGGTAGCGTGTGTAATTATAGCTATATTAGCGAAGGTTACATCTATATTTCTTCCTTTAGTAGGAAGTACAAGTTTAGCTATAATAATAGGAATTATTGGAGGAAATACTTTAGTTAAGGATAAAAAATATATTCCAGGGGTAAAGTTTTCAGAAAAAAAAATATTGACTATGGCAATTATGTTATTAGGAGCTACTCTTCATCTAAGTGCAATAATAAGTTTGGGGATAAAAGGAGTTATCTTTATACTTTTACAGATAACTTTTGTTATTGGTATAAACTTAGTTGTTGGAAAAGCTTTAGGATTCAGTAAAAACTTTTCCCTCTTGATGGGAACAGGAAATGCAGTTTGTGGTTCATCTGCTATAGCTGCTGTAGCTCCAGTTTTAGGAGCAAAAGAAGATGAGGTTGGGATTCCTATAGCTGTAGTTAATCTTATTGGAACTATATTTATGTTTATACTTCCTGTATTTGCATTTAAAATATTAGGATACACACCTTTAGAAAGTGGGGGGCTCATTGGGGGAGGACTCCAATCGGTAGGTCAAGTTGTTGTTGGAGGTAATTTTTTAGGAGAAGAGGTAGCTAAATTTTCCATCTTATTCAAGATGATTAGAATAAGTATGTTAGGAGGAGTTGTTTTAATCTTTTCTTTTATGAATAATAAGGAGATAGATAATACTAAGATAAAAAATAAATTACCTATCCCACCCTTTATAATTGGTTTTTTTATTTTAAGTATCTTAGTTACGTTAGGTTTAATTAATAATCAAATAAAAGATATTTTAGGGTTTTTAAGTAAAAATCTATTGTTAATTGCCATGGCTGGAATAGGAATGAGGGTAAAATTTAAGGAGTTACTCAGTGAAGGACCCAAG
>ASRL01000120.1_pt1 | contig 15478 bp, 6 predicted proteins | sample 692978 | NCBI WGS metagenome assembly ASRL01 (sample SAMN02169241, study PRJNA158439) | bioreactor metagenome | isolation source: day 67 sample from continuous culture bioreactor inoculated with sediment... | place: Germany: Bremen | reverse complement strand
CGGTTATATCCTACACGGTGTCTGACGCTGTGCTGGGTGATTTTCAGGTGGCAACAGTCTTTAATGAAAAGGCTTATGCTGCGGCTGATGCTGGAGCGCGATTTAGAGACGTGCAGTTTATTTTCTAGCGTTGCCTGATGTTCTTTTTTAAGATACATTTAAGGGGAGGGTCTTGTCCCCTTTTTTTTTACTAAACGCAACACGATATAATGATACTAAATCACAGTGGTGGCCTATGAATATCGACAATGATCAAGTGTTAGCTAATAAGCTTGGTGAGGCTTTTTCAAGGCTGCCGCAAGGTGATGTTATTGATCAGGGCGATGCTCAGAAATGGCTTGAGAACATTCTCAAGTGGCATAAGCCTAGGGCTGTTTGGCATGCCAATCGCCTAAGAGGTATCGGTGGTTCTGAGTCTGGCGCTATTGTTCGCGGCATGCTCGGCTTGAAAGAGTCCGGTTTCTCGACGATGGAGCGAGTGGCTGAGCACAAACTGATGAAGCGTCTGCCCGAGTTTGAGACGTACCAGATGAAGCGCGGGACAGTTCTTGAGCGGCTGGCCCAGCTTGCATTTTGCTACCGTCATAAAGCGATACGGGATCTTGAGGCTCTGAGAGCGATAAAGATCGGTGGCACAGTTAAAGGGCTTGAGTGGTTAGTGGGTAATCCTGACGATTCGGTATTGATGGCTTCGGGTCGCTACTTGATTGACTACAAAGTTCCTACAGTTGTCGATGAGTCAATTGATTTTGATTACGAGGTTCAGCTCAACCATTACAGGATTATCGGCGAGCTAAAGGGTCTTACGTTCGATGGCATGATGCTTGTTAAGCTTGATTTGGCTCCTGAAATTGCGATGGCTCTTGTTGAGCGCGTTGGTGATATGCCGGAAGAAGAGCTGCATAACCTTGCCAAGACAATTGCTAAGGTCAATTTGCCAGGAATGCGCATCCTCCCGGTGATGGTCCCGCCTAATCCTACTTTGCGCCAACAGATACTTGATTGCGGCAACCAGTTTTGGAATGACTATGTTTTAAAAGGTGTCATCCCTAATCAGCGTCAAGAGTTATTGCCTGTTAGCGACTTAACTCTTAATCAAATATCTAAATTTCAGCTTCAGTACGCGACGGCAAAGGCTGGCATTAGCCAGCTGAATATCATTGCTAGCGAAGCGGAAAACGCCATCGCTGGATTACTTGATGGCGTTAATTTCAAAGGTGCTGCGTTCCCTGAATCAATTGTAGCTGTTAATGAAAAGCCGCTAGATAAAACACTTGTGATTAAAGAAGCATTGTTGCGTGGTGCAACAGAGGAAGAGTTGCAGGTCGATAAAAAATCATACTCAGTCAATGCCTTGCTCGATGAAATTAAGCGCTTAGGCGGTGACACTGCTAATGATGCTCTGTATGAAAAAGCAACTGATGCTAAAAAAGCAGAAGCATTCTTAGCTGCTAAAAATGTACCAACAGATGAATTTAGACAAGCAGGTGTTTCACTACGGGTATCCACCAAAAAGGCTGATAAAGAAGCGATGGCCTCGTTAGAGGCATACACACTGGATGTTATGAAACCGTTTCTTGGTGCCAGTGAAAGCAATGCATTCGATGACATTAATAGCAAAGACGATATCGAGTTCTTTGAAAACGAATTTGGAGCAGGAAGTGGTGGCGCGGCACTTTTTGACTCATTTGATCAAGACACTTCTCTTGAAACAAATACTACTCAGACCCCACGCTTTAAAGGCGCTTCAATGCGCTAGGTGAATCATCATGGCTATAGATATTGGACAGATTGTTAAAAACCGTTTCAGACCAGCAGCTCAAGCGGCAGGCTCTCGCTACTTTTTGCTGAGAGTCGATAAATTGACTGTTAACCCTAAAGATCCAGATAGCTTTGCTGTATTTGGAAAGCGTTTTGATACTGATGAAATGATGTGCGTGTATAGCAAGAAAAGCTCCTCTGGGCAAAAGCTGCCGGTTGTTGGTGAAATGATGCGGGCAGATAAAGCTACACCTTCGCAAGTTCAGGGGCATCCTGAGTTAAGCGCAGCGCGTGCAGATTATTTTTATTCGTATGGTAGTGAGCATGGGGAAAAAAGTTTTTGTTTAGAGGCGACTGTTCAGCCAAGTATCCCGCGTAAGAATGAAGATAATGGGATGTGGAGCGCACAGGTGATGGCCGTCGATGCAAACGCAGCGACCGATATTACAGCTGATGGTTTTGTGAACGGTGCGCTAGATATTGAAATCGCTAAATTATTACGCCCATGGGAAGCCCAAGAAGTAAGTGCCGTTACTCATGACGTGCTTGGCCGTTCAATATGGGGGGAAGGCACTGAAGCAATGCCAGGCTTAACTCCATTTGTTACTGTTCGATTTGAAGGTGAATCGGTTCGTGTGTATGGCACTGGTGGAATTAAATCAGAAAAAAGCACAGATAAAAATGCAGACTTCCGGTTGCCTACTAAGCAAGAAACACTAGACCATATTAAAGGTAACAAGCTTTTAAACACTTTAAAGAGCGCGTTTGAAGGTTTGGATGTTGAAGCATTGAAAGCTTATGGAGTCGCTATCATTCCTGGGGTGGCTTTACAGGTTGGGCGTGACAGTTTGTCGGGTAGCAATCAGAAATACTTAAAGGTGCCAGAGCAATTCCAGTGGAAAGATGATAAGAACCTGGATGCTCTTGGTGCTCCCATCATGCGCCCGGGTTACCGCGGAGCCAATATCCATATTAAAGCGAGCCGTACAGGGCGCATGATTGTAGTTGATACGGTTCCGGCTGCCGGTGGTACGTTTAGTCGTGGCGTTCCACTTACACCCGCTGAGCTTGTTCGTAAGAACGGTGTGGCACCACAGCCAGCGCAACAGAAGCCAGCTCAGCAACAAACTGAGCAGCAAGCTCCACAGGAAACCCGTCAGGCAGCGCCAGCAAAAACAAAACAACAAGTTGCTCCTGAGCAGAAGCAAGAACAAGCGGCTCCAGCTCAGCAAGCAGCTCCAGTACAGCAAGATGGACCACCAGCAGATCAATTCCCGCCTGCTGATAGCTACAACCAAGATATGTCTGATTATGCAGACTACGGAAACGATCTTGCAGACATAGCCCATGTGGCTGATGACTTCTTTAGCTCTGCTGAGCAAGCTGCTCCAGCGCCTGAAATGGCAGACGATTATTTAGAAGCTCAAATGAAAGCCGCTAGAACGCGAAGTTCTGGACCAAGAATGTAATTTGTTTTGATGTGTAGCCGCTCAAAAGGGCGGCTTTTTTGAAAGTAACGAAGAATCTTGGTGGTGGCATTATGAGTATTAAATCTAAATGGATTGGCTTGGAAGCATACGATTTAAAGCTTTTTTTAATTAAAAAGCGTTTTTTCATGTCAGGTAGTGGCATTGAAGCGAATACGAAAAAACTGTTAGCGCTTGGTTTTCGGGAAGTCCCAAAAAGCGCTTTAAAAGAGGGGGCGCGGAGTTATTGGACTGCGCCAACAGAGAACGGATTCCTTGCAAGAATTGTTGCGGCTTTTCCTGAGTACACGGTACAGATGTTGCCGCCGGAAGCCATTAACCCAACAATACTTGTCAATCGGAACCAGAACCATAACGGTGGTATTAAAAATGACACAAGAGAACCTGAGCAACGAGCCGGTAACGAAGGACAATCTGTGGCTGAAGTTACCGACAGAAATCTACACCCTGCCGATGACTCAAAAGCTGCCGTTTTGGTCGGAGCAGGCGCACAACATGATCCAAGAGCTGAACCCAGCGATGATGCTGGACATGGCGGAGAATCAAACCTACCTCCCTTGGCTGGAAACAATTCAGGTGAGCTACGAGGAAGCGATGGCGACATACCAGCAGGAGTGGTTGAAGCTCAATCCTCTAGCGGAAACAGCGAGTCAGCAGGATCGGGTGGCGTGGCACAACCAAGCGAAGCTGGCCAGCCGGGAAGTGATGCTAAGCAGTTTGGCGCAGAGCTTGGAGTCGAGCAGTCCGATGAGCGAAGAGGGGAGCTATTACTAAGCGATTCAGATGCTAGAGCAATACGATATGCGATGGACCGTCGTAAGGCTCTTGTAGAGCGTTTGAGTGGCGATACGGTATCGTTGGCGCAGCATGTGGCCACAGCTATACAAGATAACAACACTGAAAGGCACGCAGAGCTTAGAGCTGCTTATGAAAAGCTTGAGGCTCAAGAGCTAACCTTTAGTCTTGGCCATCTTTTTTATCAGACGGACAGCAAGGACGGTATTTATGCAGCTTTAGCGTTATTAGGTAATGACTCGCTTACTGTTGGTAAGGCGCGGGATATTTTAACTGATGCTGGGTATGCATGGTTTGCTGAGTATGTTGAGCCTGTTTTTAGCTTGTCCGATGATGTGCTGCAAGAAAGCATCACTGTAGATCGTGTGAAGCAGGTCGTTGTTGCAAGGTTTGCGATTGAGGCCGGTATCACTGGTAGTGCGGCAGAAGTAGAAGTTAACAAGCAAGAAGTTGAATCGCGGATTGGGCGTGCCGAAATTCAATCCAATCTTATGGAGCTGAAGCGTATTGAGCTTGCTCAAAATGCGTTGGCTGAGCAAGAGAGTGCAGCAGTTGAAGCAGCGCCAGCAAATACAGTTGATGAGGTGCTTGCTGTTGAAGCTGAGCAGCACGCTGGTGTTGATGGTGTTGCTGATAGTGAGCCAGAGCCAAAAACGGTAATGGAAGCTCTCATTGAAAACGCTAAAGAATTACCCGTTGACGCAGAGCATATCGGCGTAGCTTTTAAAAAATATGTGGCTGACGTTGATACATATATTAACCAAGTCAACTATTTACAAGATAAAGCAGATGGCATTACGCAGAGCAAAGACTATAGCAACGCTGAGGGGCTATTTGGCCTGACTGCACAGTTGCGAGAAACACGACAAGCTCTAAACCTAACAAGCTACTTTATGAAAGAAGCTGGTGCAGATGGTGTGGCGGCGGTGCTGGATACTTTACCGCTAGAGGCCGGTGTTAAGCTTAAGAATGCTCAGTTTATATTTGATAATGCTGGTTATGGTGATCTGTTCGAGCTGGCCCGAGAAGGCTATTCGGAGACGCCGGATTCTGTATTGTTTAGCGGTAATCGCGTAAGAGAAATGGTTGTTGCAGCGCTGGTGCAGGCTTATGTTGGTGGCAATTTACAAATTGTTCTTGAAGACGAAGAAATAGCGCACCGCAAGCTGGATGTCCTTGTTAATGTTGTGGCTTCTTTCAAAAAGGAAATTGCAAAACTTGCGGCTTTAGAAGACCCAGCTCCAGCACTTGAGCCTGTTGTTGCAAAAGGCGACCTCTCAAAGGTAATCAAAACAGCTTTTACTGCACGCGCTGTTGATACGCGCCAGCTGATGAAAGATGTTACTGCTGCTGTTCGGGAAGCTAAGAAACATATCAAAGATAATGACTATCGCGGCACAGTTAAAAGCAACGTCATTCTTGCGGAGTTCTCCCAGCGACTGCCTCACTTTGAGATTGAAAGTTACTTTTTAAATACAGAGGGCAGCGCTGATATTGATAATTTGTTTTTTAACTATATCAGCGAAGGAATGACTCTTGCGGAAGCGCGAGACGTGTTTGTAGAGAATGGTTATGGTGATCTATATGACTCCGCTATCCCTATGTACACGCTGTTCAATAAGTCTGAAACGATTACATATTCAGGGCTTCAGCGAGCGATCATTGATCAAATTGCTGTGGATGCCGGGATCGACGTTGACGCAGAAAAGCACGCTAGAGTTGATCGCACCTTACTTAAGGTAGCTGACAATCTTGGTACCGCTTTTGAGTTGCTAGAGAAATACAGGCAGTCGCCAGCTGGCATAACAGCCAAGCAAGGCGTGGACCTTGAGCGCCAGCAACAAGAAGGCAAACAGTCTCTCACAGAGCATCCAAGTCAGTACACGCTGGATGAATATGCTGCTGGTGCTTATGGGAAAGAAGTTGAAGGTCAGCCTGATCGCTGGCGCGTAGGTGCACCGGGTCACACAGGCTTCGCAACGGGTGCGACCGAAGAGTTAGCGGTTGCTGCATTCCATTACGGCAGCATTAATAACGCTATCTTTATAAACCAGCCTGGTAACAGCACTGACCACGATGTTCTTATGCCACCGGCCAAAGTCTTGGCTGAGTACCCAAACTTAATAACCAGATATCCAGATGCGTTTTTAGTTGATCGCCCTGAGCAAGCGGCGGTTGCTGTAGAGAAAGGTGTCATTTTATCGGCTGCATACCATGTTCTTGGTAGCGATGTGTATGTCTACGATAGCAAGGAAGGCGATACCACTGTTTATCTTACTGGCGAAGTAGGGCCAGACAGCTTATTGCACGTTGCAGATTCTTTTGCTGACGCTGTAGATCGTGCTGTCAAAGCATATACGCTAACGCAAGGCGCTAGTGCTGTCGCTACAAGTCAGGAGGCGTTAACCAATGAAGACGTTCAAACTCCCGTTGTTGACCTGCATGAGTCTGATGCTGGCGCTGATGAGCCTGTGCTTGATACAGCTGAAGAAGAGCATGAGACAAGCGCCAGCGATAACTCAGTAGCAGATCCTGACGTTGTAACGAACACAAAAGGAGTTGTTCAGCGTTTGGCTGATGCTGGTTATCCCATTAACACGGCACTGCTTAATCCATTTGAAGGCATAAGTGAGTCTCATCGTGTATTGCTGGCCAGCGCCAAAGTTGTTCTCACCAGTAAGCCGTTATACGAAGAGTTTGATGTCGCTCGTGTTGGTACGCAAACGCAATCTTTGATTATGAATGCGCCTCGTCCTTTGATGGGGGCTAATGAGTTTCAGGCTGAGTATTTCCATGGCCGCTACTACGCAGCTGTCGATACACGCGAGGCTAATGCCGATTTTCAGATTACGCATAACGTCAGTATGGACGCTACGCTGCCTGTGTACCTTGATCGCAATACGTTGCTCGCGTTGTCGTTATATAGCAGTCGCTATGCTTCGGCGTACCTAGAGCTAATAGAAACTGGTGAGAGCACCATTGACCAGGTTGCCGAGGAAGCAATCAAGAAGAGAGATTTCACAATTGAATCATTTGAGCAGGCTGTAAAAGACTTTGCAGAGAGTTTCAAAGATTTAAGCGGTGATCTTGGTGTTGATGGTGTTGCAGATTCGCAAAATGATTTACTTGCAGCTGGCGCGGAAGTTACGCCGACCTCTGCTGGCTTATCCAAGCGAGGTGACATTGTACGCACAGCCGATGGTGATGAGTTCTTGATGATGGGTGCTCGCTTACACCGGGTAGAAGCTTGCCCAATTATTGATGGTGTTGCACAGGTTAGCGCTGACACTTCATTCTACTTCCACCTTAACCCGCTTGATGCAGAGTCGTACCCTAACCGTGATCATCGCCCAATCTTTCATACTGGCCGCAATCTGTATGATGAGCAGCGTGCGCAGCAGAAATTAACAGATGAAGTTACGACTGAGCCGAAAACAGATCCAGTTGCTAAAACAGATCCTATTGTTGAGCAAGCTACAGCGCAAACAGTAGTCACGGCACCTGGCCATATTAATGATGAAGATGATGTAGTTGAAGTTCGTGAGTGGGCTGGACATACGCTAGAGCAGTTAAAGCACGCAGAAGAGCTAAATAGTAATAGTGCACGTTCATTCCGTGGAGCTGTTACAGCGCTTGTTAAAGCAGAGTCGCAAGGTAACTTGCTTGATATGCACGAGCGCATGCACACAAGCATTTTAAGCTTTACGGGCTGGGGTGGGTTGCATGAAACCTATCGCATGGATGGCCGCCAAAGTTATGCTGGCGCTGCGGTGAGTGAAGAGCTTGGAATAGCCAAAGCGGATTTTCATAATACGATTATGACTAACCGACTGGAAAGCTATTACACACCGGCAAGTGTGATTGAGGCGATGTGGAATGGGATTCAGCGTGCTGGTGTTCCAGCGAGCGGACGTTATTTAGAGCCTGCATGCGGTTCTGGCCACTTCTTTGTTGGAGCGCCAGCAGCTGTGCAAGCAAGAGCAACACTGGTTGGTATTGACTGTGATCCGGTAGCTGCTCGTTTTGCCCGAGTCTCTGCACCGGATGCTAGGATTATCGAAAGCCGATATGAGAATGTTGTCTTAGATAATAATTTTGATGCCGTTATTGGAAACGTACCTTTCGGCAGCACAAGAATCTCGGATTCAAATTATCCGGCACCTCTACTTATCCACGATTACTTTATCAAGCGCAGCTTAAGCCACCTCAAAGACAGTGGCTTGATGTCGGTTATCACAACTGCGGGAACAATGGATAAAGCGGATGACACGATTCGCGCTGACATTATGGCCACCGCTGATCTGGTTGCTGCTGTACGCCTCCCTAGTGATGTATTTGCGCGTGATAACGCAAAGGTTGTGACAGACATCCTTGTGTTCCAAAAGCGCCCTGAAGGCACGGAGCCGAGCTTTGACTTTAAGGCTACCTCGATGCTTGGCGTGGGTAGCGAATCATTCAGGGTTAACCAGTTCTTTATTGATAACCCTCAGTACGTTCTCGGTGAGGTTGTGACAACGAGCAGTGCCTTTGGTCCCAAGATGGATGTTGAGGGATCGCTGGATGGTATTGGTCAAAGAATTGAGGCTGCTTTGAGTGAGCAGATCAGCGAGCCATTGTACGGTAAGACCAAATGGGTTAAGTCCAAAGCAAATAAAAATGCTGATACGAAGCCGTGGGATGATGGTGCGTACTCGGTGAAACCTGATGACATAAGCACCCGCATCATTGGTGAAGTCACTCTTCTTGATGGCAAGTTAGTAGAAGTTGCGGGTGTGCGACCAGAGTTTGATGCTCAAGGCGTACAGGTTGGCGAATCAGTATTGGTGGCTGATGTAAATGTTAATGCTGGAAAGCAGGCTATTTTGCTTTCGTACATTCCTCTTCGTGATAGCGCTATTGAGTTAACCGTTGCTCAGCTGGCGGGTGATGATGAAAAGATTAAAACCATCCAGGAGCAAACGCTGGCGCTGTATCAGGAGTTTGTGAAAAAGCATGGCTTTGTGAATGCTCGCAAAGTTGTTTTAGCAATTCAGGATGACCCGCGTTCAAGTGAAGTTTTTGCGTTAGAAAATTACGATCAAGATAAAGAGATCGTCATAAGCCTTGCCGAAACCCTTTACAAGAAAGTTGTTGGTAGTACGGATAACGTCAAAATTGAAACCGCGCAAGATGCGTACTACGCCTGTGTTGACCGTAGGGGGGCTATTGATTTTGATTACATGGCGCAGGTCTCAGGGCTTGATGCGGATGCAATCAAGGGCGAGCTGCTGGGCAGCCTGATTTTCTTAAATCCGAAAACCAACATTATTGAGTCCGCATCAACTTACCTGTCAGGTAACGTGGTTCAAAAGCTTGAAGAAGCTGAACAAGCGGCAATGTTTGATCCTCAGCTCTATGCGGGGAATATTGCTGCTTTAAATAGAGTGCGGCCACTGTTACTGCCCTTTGAAGATATCTCGATCAACTTAGGTGCCAACTGGATTCCAGCAAATGATATTTCACGTTTCATTGGTGAAATGTGTGGTGAGCGAAGCGTTACGCCGCGAGAGGTGTTGGTGACTTGTGATGCAACGACCGGTACGTGGGTTGTCAGCGCTCTAGGGTCGTTTGAGAAAAATAACGAAGTGGCAATGCGTTCGCGCTTTGGTACTGCAAATATCAAGTTTACAAAGCTCTTGGAAATGACGCTTAACGGTAAAAAGCCATCGCATTACTATAAAGATAGTGATGGGAAGATGATTCTTGATTATGAGGCCACGATGGCCTCAAGAGCTAAGCAAGATGACATCAAAGAAGCGTTTGGCACTTGGGTGAGTTCTAGCGATGAAAGGAAGCAAGAATACGCCAGAATTTATAATGAAAAAATAAACGTCATTTGTACACCTCAAGCAGATGGTAGTCGTATTACCTTCCCTGGTATGTCGTCTGCATGGAAGCCGCGTAGTCACCAATCGGATATGGTTGCTATGGGCTTGATGGGCTACAACACCATGGCTGCTCACCCGGTTGGTGCGGGTAAGACCTTTGAAATGGTTGCTATGGCCATCAAGCTGAAACAAGTTGGCATGAGCACCAAGCCAATGATCTCGGTTCCAAATCACATGCTGGCGCAAATGACGCGGGAAGCTAAAGAGATCTTCCCGTCAGCGAAAGTATTAATGGTGACAAATGATGATCTGAGTTCTCAAAATCGTAAGCGCTTCTTTGCGGTTGCCCGTAATAACGATTGGGATCTGATTGTTTGTACGCATAGCATGCTAGATCGACTGGAGGCTCCTTTCGAGATCAAGCTGGATTCAGTTGAAAAAGAGCTGGTAATTGCAAACCGCCAGCTTGAAACAACTGAGTCGAATGTGCAGAAGCGCAATTTGGCGACTAAAATTAATACCTTGGTTTCTAAAAAGAGCAAAATGATTGCTGATTATCAAGAGTCATTGGTGAACCCTGATAAGGCTCCGATGCGAATTGAAGATATCGGTGTTGATACTTTGCTGGTGGATGAGGCTCATCTGTATAAAAACCTGTTTTTAAATACAGGTATGCAAGTACTTGGCATCAGTCAGTCAGGTAGTGCTCGCGCCAGTAACCTTTTAGAAATCTCCCAGTACTTTAGGGAGCTTCATGGTAAGCCAGCAGGATTACACTTCTTTACCGGTACACCCATTGCTAACTCGGTAGCAGAGCTGTACGTGCACAACCGTTTCTTGCGGCCTGATATTTTAGAAGGTATTGGTATCAATACGTTTGATCAGTGGGCGCTTAACTTCGGTAAAACCGTTGATAAAGCTGAAGTGCTTGCGGACGGCAGTAGTATTGGTATTCGTACTCGCTTCTCTGAGTTCCAGAACTTGCCTGAGTTGATTAAATTATTCCGCTCGTTTGCTGACGTTAGAACGCTAGCAGAGCTGAATTTGCCAACTCCAAAGCTTAACAGTCATGTTGTGATTGTAGAGCAGACGCAGCTGGGCAAAGATCACATGATTCACCTCGGCATTCGCGCCGTAGCTACAAGAAATCAGGGTAAGGCAGAGAAGGGGATGGATAACATTCTTAACATTGCTACGGATGGAAGAAAGGCCGCGCTGGATCTCCAGATGATCGACCACCGTATACCTGATAATGCGTCTAACAAATTAGCCACTGTAGCTAAAAACATCATGGAAGAGTGGGGTGCTACTCATGAGCAGAAAGGCGCACAGCTTGTCTTTATGGATTTAGGTACACCAGGTAAGAAAGGTGCCACCGAAAAAGATAAGCGATTCTCTGGCTATGACAAGCTGCGGGACATTCTTGTTGAGTCAGGCATGCCTAGAGATCAGATTGCATTTATCCATGATGCAAAAAACGACACTCAGAAAGACGCGCTTTTCCGTGCGGTTAGAAGCGGGAAAATACGAGTGCTGATTGGTTCGACGTTGAAAATGGGTGTAGGGACAAACGTGCAAGAGCGCTTATGTGCTTTGCATAACGTGGACTGCCCATGGCGACCTGATCAGCTGGAGCAGCGCATTGGTCGAATCATGCGACAAGGTAACTTGTTCTTTAAGGAAGTGGGCGAGTACCGGTACGTTACAAAAGACTCGATTGAGCTGTTCATGTATCAGAAGCTGGAAACCAAAGACCGCTTTATCAAGCAAGCGATGGCTTCTCCTGATACAGCCGAGCGGGTGATGGCTGAAGAAGTTGATGCAGGGTACGGCGACATCATGGCTTCGGCAACTGGTGAGCCGCGTATTCGTGAGAAATTTGAAGTTGATGCTGACGTGGAGCGCTTGGAACGTCGTCACCGCTCATGGGTGCGAGAGCAAGCTTATACGCGTGACTACGTATACAAAATGGAAAAAGATATCGTCACTTTGAATACTTTGGCTAACAGCTATCAAGAGGTGCATAAGGCGTTACCGCATTCAACATACAAAGCCATTACAGTCAGAGGAAGTATCTTTGCAGTGCAGGACGGTGATACGACTTGGTTGAGTGCAACTGAGGCGGGTATTGCGATCAAGACTCGACTGGACTCGATTGGGGCTACCTTGTCGCGATCTAAGGACCAGTCACAACCATTGAAAGCAAATATCGGTGACTTGGAATTAATGGTTGAGCGTAACTTTATGGGTGAGGACATTATCTTCGCTGATTTAGATGGTCGCTCTGTACCTCGTTTTTCCGTAACGCAGCTTAAAAATCCTCAATCTGTCGGGCGTGCGATTCGTGAGCTATACAATGCAGCGGATGTGATTAACCAATGCCACAAGGAAATTAAGATTATTGAGGAAAACATTGCCAGGTCGCCAAAGGTTCAAACCGTATGGTTAGAAGAGGCTCAATACCAGCAGCGTAAAGCGACAAAGAAAGAGCTGGACGAGTGGTTTGCGAAACAAGACTTCGATAAGCGCTTTGAGGGTCTTGCTGATCCGTTTGAAGCCAAGCTGCAAGGCTACGTTCTTGAGCATGAAAGAATGATGGCCATGAGCGAAGAGGACGACATGGAAGCCTATGCTGGCGCAAACAAAAACAACCAATCTGATGACTTGGATGATGAGGCGGATTTATATCTTAATCGTCAGGATATGGGTGAGCGATTAACACAGGGCTTTGACTTTGGTGACGAAGAAGTAGAGGCGAGCGGGGTCTTAGAGAGAGTGGCTTCTATGCGCATGTAAACCGAAAAAAGAGTAAATGAAGAAAGGCGCTTTTATAGCGCCTTTTTTTTGATTTTATGTGTTTATATCGTGTTATGTTGCCAGCGACACTTATTTGAAATACTATTGCTATATCGTGTTGATTGGGGGTGTGTTTTGAAGAAGATCTTAGTACCTTTTGCGCTAGTGATGCTGGTAACAGGCTGTGCTGGTAGCGGTAAAAAACAAGTGCAAGAGGTCGTGTTTGATGCCTCTGATCCTGCGGTTCAATTATTGAATGAATCTGCACTTCGTATCGCTAGAGCATCTGAGCAAGCGGCTTTGGCTCAGTCGGTTACAAACTCACGAACGGGTGTAACTGAGGAATATAAAATAGACCTCACAAAGCTTCCGCGAGAATTGCGTGACCCTATCCTGCTGGAGGGCGGATTTAACGGTGAGCTTGAAATCTTCTTGCGCTCGTTGACTGACTCAATTGGTTGGCAGAAGCCGGTAATTCTTGGGCAAGCTCCATCGGTTCCGCTAATCGTTTCTTTTACAGAGCAAAGACGACCTCCAGCGCATTGGCTTGCTGATGCCGGTTATCAGTCGGGCGCATTAGCTGACGTGGTTATCAATACCAATCTTAAGCAAGTTGTCCTGCGATATAAGCTGGGTGGTGGCTTGCGATGAGTTTGTTTCGGCACATGCTGCGTATTGACTACGAAGAAGGGCGTGATGGCGTTGATGAGCGTCTAGTGGCTCATTTGGAAGCTTTAAAAGCGCTTAGTGCTAACAGACAGCAAGAGTGGGTGCGTAATGCTCTGCGAAATACTTTTTTGCAAGAAGAGCTTTACCTTTTGAGCAGCCAAGAAAAAACCAATGAGCAGGGGTGCAAATCAGGTGTTTAAACGGATTATTTTAACGGCCTTAAGTGTGCCGTTTGCGTGTTCAGCGCTCGCGGGGTTTGAGATTGAGGGTACTCCTGCATTAACAACTGAATCAGGATTGTTGAGCAATCGCACGCATTACGAGCAAGACGCTAAAGCAACCTTTCGGATGCCTGACGCCAAGATGGTGCCAGCGCAGAAAAAGTATGAAGATGCCAAGGCAAAAATGGTTGTCGATAAAGCTTATCGCGTCGTCACTCATAAGGGCACTGGTAAAGCGGTTAAAGCAATTGGGTATGCTGACAGCATTCCGCTTGAAAGTGCTTTGTCGATGGTTATTCCTGCTGGGTGGCAAGTTTACCAAGCAAAAGACTTGAAAGAAGAAGCGTTGCCGCAAGCCGTTAGCTTTGAAGGCGGGAAAGAATGGCCTGATGTACTGGCTGCTCTAGGTGAGTATAACGCTCTGAAATTCCACCTCGACTGGTACGACAAGGTTGTGATGATGAGTCAGGGGCGACCTGTTTATACGTCCAGCGTGAGTCGTGTACGCATCATTGATGAGCCTACAAAAGATAAAAAAATTCGTAGTCGTGTATTTGGTGCTGGCGCTAAACCTGTTGTCACTACGCCGCCTGTAACTAAACCTGCTACCCCAGTTGTTCCGGCGACTCCTGTTGTGGGTGCAGCTGTAGCGACGGCGGTTAAGGCTGACTTGCCTATTGATGTAGCGTCAAGCAAAGCAACGGGTGCTGCACCAGCACCCGTTACTGTGATCGCTGCTGGCGCTAAGCCAAGCGTTGCAACTCCTGTTGTGGCTGCCACTAAAGAGCCGGTTAAGCCAGCTGGGTACTCTCTATTTGTACGCGAAGGATTTCTCCATGAAAACCTAGTTCGCCTTTCAAAAGAAAATGGTTGGAACGCACCCGAGTGGCAGATTGACAGTGATTTTAAAGTGGCATCAGGGTTCTCTGTCAGCGCTAAATCATTCCCAGAAGCTGTTGCAAAATTACTGATGATTCATCCTATTGAAGCAGACGTAAATACCAATCAGCGTAAAATTTATGTAACGAAGGAAGTTCAATAATGCGGCTTTTAAAAAGAGCTGCATTAGCAGCTGCTATCACAATTACTTTATCCGCTTGCACCACTGGTATTGGCGAGTTTTCCGACACAACAACCAAACACTCTAAAGAGCTGGATGAGTGGAAGAAACGCATGGCTGAGCCTCGGGATGAGCGTATCAAAATTACTGATATGCCTGTTGCAGGGCAACGAGTGGCATTACAAAAGCATCGCTGGCTGAAAGATAAGCGTATTTCTTTGGCTGTATCTAAAGCGGGGGACGGCGTTACAGCTCAGTCACTCGCTATGATGCTTAAAGAAAACGGCATTGAAGTCATGTCCAGCTTGCCGCTGGATGGATACCGCTATAACGGGTTTGGTGTACGTAACGTGGATGGTGAAACCGCGTTGCGTATGCTGTTTGCGCCCATGGGCCTTGATTACGATATTAACGACGAAAACCAGTATGTTGTGATCACGCCAAACCGAGCAAAGACGTTCTATTTGAAGTTTGGTGAGCGTAAATCAAAATATGAGTCAGGCTCTATTAGCGGTAACGTAGGCACTAGCAGCAGTTCTTCTAGCGGTGGAAGCAGTAGTTCCGGTAGTTCTGGTGGCTCTGGTGAAAGTTTGATTATGAATGGTGTTGAAACTGGTCTAGAAACCGGTGAGGGAAAAATCAACATCGAATCAGATTTCTGGGGGAATATGGAAAAAGAGCTTAATGCTCTTTTGACTCAATGTATCCCTACTGCGTCAGCGGTTAGTGTTTCCTCTTTGCCTCCTCTGCCATTAGAAATGGGCGGCGCGGGGATAATGGGCGGCATGATGCCGCCGGCCATGCCGCAAATGGCACAAGCCC
>ASRL01000116.1_pt1 | contig 15674 bp, 10 predicted proteins | sample 692978 | NCBI WGS metagenome assembly ASRL01 (sample SAMN02169241, study PRJNA158439) | bioreactor metagenome | isolation source: day 67 sample from continuous culture bioreactor inoculated with sediment... | place: Germany: Bremen | reverse complement strand
GATAAGGTGAAGGCGAAAGCAGGAAGTCTCAGAAAAAAATAAAGTTATCGTCGGACTATCAAAAATCAGGTGCATCAAGCAGTGGGAGCGCCGGTCCTAATACGATTAGAAAAAAGGTCCCAAATCAATGTATTGATTCGGGACCTTTTCTACTAATCTGCATCAGGACCGTAATACCCATGTTGCTTGATGCACCTACTTTTTTCTATCGAAGACATACATCATATTTTCTACTTAAAAGACTCTATATAGGGAAGATGGGTATGTCGTGCTTCATGGCAACTCGGGGCGACACTTTATATAGATTATGATATATATGTGATAGAAATGAATAGCTACATCAAGTATCCTCTTAGAACGACTCTATATAGGGAAGATGGGTATATCGTGCTTCATGGGAACTCGGGTCCTGGCTGAAATTAGTAAAAAAGTCCTAAATCGTTTTTTGATTTAGGACTTTTTTTCTGATGAAGTTAGGACCCGCACTCCCACAGCACGATATACCCATCTTCCCGTATTTAAACGTCATTTTTGATACTTGATGTATCTATTCTTTGACAAATTAATTATATGCTAATCAGTAGAAAGTGTCGCTCCGATGAAATCTCTAAAAAGCGGATGTGATCGGTTAGGTCTGGATTTGAATTCCGGATGGAATTGTACACCTACAAACCAAGGATGATCTTCGATTTCAACCATTTCAACAAGGCGTTCGTCTGGGGAGACTCCTGTGATTTTTAAACCGGCAGTGGTTAATTGTTCTCTAAATTCATTATTATATTCATAACGATGGCGATGGCGTTCATAGATTAATGCTTCCCCATATGCCTGACTTGCTTTTGAACCTTCGGAGACTTTACATGGATATGCACCTAATCGCATGGTTCCTCCTAGTTCATCGATGTCTTTTTGTTCCGGCATGATATCAATAACCGGATATCGTGTCTCCGGATTCAATTCTGAGCTATGCGCTCCTTCAAGGCCTAACACGTTACGTGCAAATTCAATAACAACGCATTGCATTCCAAGACATATTCCAAAGAATGGTTTCTTGTGTGTCCGAGCATATTTAACAGCTATTATTTTTCCTTCAATTCCGCGATCACCAAATCCACCCGGAACTAAAATTCCATCGACATCAGCAAACGCTTCATCACTATTTGTATGGTCTAAATGTTCGGAGTTGATCCATTTGATATCAACATTCACTTCATGATGAATTCCTGCATGTTTTAATGACTCAACAACAGAAATATACGCATCATGTAACTCAACATATTTTCCGACGAGGGCAATACGGGTCATTTTCTGTCCGATTCCTTTTTCTCGCTCAACCATTGCTGTCCATTCGGATAAATCCGGTGTATGATTTTCAAGGTTTAATTTTCGGCATGTAATATCTGCCAAGCCTTCAGCTTCTAGCATCAATGGAACTTCATATAAGGTTGGGGCATCAAGGTTTTGTATAACGCAATCTTTATCAACATTGCAAAACAAGGCCATTTTCTCAGCCATTTCTGTGGTCAATTCTTCTTCCGTTCGACACACTAATACATCCGGCTGAATACCAATTGAACGCAACTCTTTAACTGAGTGTTGTGTCGGTTTTGTTTTCATTTCTTTTGAAACACGTAAATACGGAATGAGAGTAACATGAATATAAAGTACATTTTCACGTCCGACTTCTGAGGCAACTTGTCGAATGGCTTCTAAGAAAGGCAAGCTTTCGATATCTCCGACTGTTCCACCGATTTCTGTAAAAACCACATCCGATTGATTGGCTTTTCCCACACGATAAACGCGCTCTTTTATAGTATTGGTAATATGTGGTATAACCTGTACGGTTGCACCTAAATATTCCCCTTTACGTTCTTTGTTTAACACAGACCAATATATTTTTCCTGTTGTAATATTACTATATTTGGTCAAATTTTCATCAATAAAGCGTTCGTAATGTCCCAGGTCTAAATCTGTTTCTGCACCATCTTCTGTAACAAAAACCTCTCCATGTTGATATGGACTCATGGTTCCCGGATCAATGTTAATATAGGGATCAAACTTTTGAATTGTAACTTTATATCCTCTGGCTTTAAGAAGACGCCCTAATGAAGCTGCAGTAATTCCTTTACCAAGACCGGATACGACACCACCTGTGACAAAAATGTATTTCGTTTGCATATTTCACCTCTTCATACGTATACAATGACTAAGTTCCTATCGATTTTTTCATAACTGTTATATTTTAGGTGTTTAGGGTAGTCTTGTCAAGTACTACTTTTTATCTTCCTTGATCCATTCAATCGCACGTTGCATTTGAAGGTCATTATTTTCTCTTGCTTCTAGATAGGTCACATTTAATGCAGCCTGTGTAGTATAGTCACAGACGCCATAAGAATAAAGGCCAACATCTGCCTGGAATTGCTTAACAGCTTCAAAGGTCGCACGTTCATAAGATTCATCTGGCATCTCATCTAAATATCCAAGATAATAGAGTAGTTCTTCTGCGACTTTTACTTGTTGACTTTGGTCTCCAATATAGAGTCGATCCTCAGGAAGGATATATTCCGGCATATCTACGATAATGTCCGGGACAACACCAACACCGTTGATTTTGTTCCCATCTCGGGATAAGAATTCTTCCGTTGTCAACTTAACGATTTGACCACTGTTGGTTTGGTAAAAAGCTTGTGCAACCCCTTTTCCAAATGTCGTCTCGCCAATAACAACACCTGCACCGGATTCTTTAACAGCTGCAGCAAAGATTTCTGTTGCTGATGCGCTATTGCCATTGACTAATAATACAATCTTAACCGAAGGATCTTCAAGGTAGCTACGATAGACCTGTGATTCACCGTTTTTGCTTACGAGTGAGGTAATGACCCCTTCAGGAATAAGGAATTTTCCTATATTGACTGCTGTATCCAAATATCCACCGGTATTATCGCGCATATCAAGAATCACATATTCCAAGCCTTCTTCTCTTTGCAAAATAGCTTGTCGCAGTTGTTCATCCGTTCCTTCCGAAAAAGAATCCACTCTATATCCTGCGACTTGCTGAATGAATGTTTCATCCATGCTTTCATCCATCGCTCTTAAGTCAATAGCTTCAATTGAAGGAATCATAATTTGACGACGTTCAATCGTCAAAGAAATTACACGATTGCCACGTTGAAAATCAATATTGACAAATGTTCCTTTAGGACCTTTTATCTTCGATACAACCGCGTCAATATCTTGCCCTAAAACGTCTTCTCCATTGACACGAATAATCTGATCATTCAGCATTACCCCTTCTTCAAGAGCATCTCCACCTTCAAAAACTTGAGTTATAACGATGGCATCCTCGAGCATTTGAACGCCGACACCAATTCCTACATAATCACTCTGAAGGGTTGATACAAGGTCCATCGCCTCTTCTTGAGTATAAATACCCGAATAATCATCCAGCTTGCTTTCTATACCGTCTAGCGCGCTCTGATAGAGTTCTTCCTTGGTGACCCCATCTCCTACATATAATTCATGTATAAGATTGATGGTTTCTTGGATTTCCATTAAATACTCTTCATCCGTTTTCGCTTGAACTTGATGACTCAGTATCGGCATCATCACAATGATTAATAATAAACTTAACATTCTTTTTCCCATGCTCGTCTCCTTTATTCTTTATCTATTAGTAGTCTCTTCCTATATCTTCCCGTAAATAATCAATCAAACGATTAATAATTGCAGCTGCTTCTGTTTTTGCAATCCACTGTTTGGGCATTACCCGTCCTGACGCATCGCCTTGGATTATACCTAAGTGATACCCCGCCATAATTTCTTTTTTTGCCCATGGTGAAATCTGATCATCATCAACAAAGGGAGTTCGTGGCGCATTGGTTACGCCCAGGCGTTCTAATCCTATAACTCGAATATAGATGACAAAAGCCTCTTCACGTGTAATAGGTTTACTGATGTCAAAATTTTCTCCGGTCCCATTAATAAGTTTTGCATCAAAAGCCCCCATAATATATGGGTACAAACGATGACTCGGAGGAACATCGCCAAAAATCTGCTGACTTGCTCGATTCACTTCTTCATATTTACTGATATCAATATCCATGGCAAGGCAAAGCGCTTTTACAAACTCACCCCGTGTCATAGCTTGAAATTGTATGCCTTCTTGAGGCGTTGATGTAAAGATTTCCATACTATACATTTTCTTCACATCCTCTTCCGCCCAATGGCCTTCCATAAAATCAAGACCTTCCGGTATTGGCAGTTTTTCGATTTGATTTGCTGTCGATAATATAAAGCGTCCAGCTTGCTCTGACGCTTTTAGTTCAGGGTGATAGGAGTTTATCTGATAGCTCAGCGTTCCTTGACGTTCCATCCGTTGGTTATAGGTTCCACCAAAGCTAATGGGATAGGGCGTCGTATTATTATAGTAAATGGTCTTCTTCGCTTCAAGTCTTGGATTCACAGTAATGTCCATATGAAGATCAAGTCCGTCTGTCTGTGAATTGATTGCTACATTCATATATTGGGTCTCAATCTTCGACCAAGGTTGCTTATATCCATAGACATCACTGTCGACAACATATTCAATGCGATTGTCATTGTCGTCTAAATAATATACTGTATATGAAATTGACGTATTATAATAGGTGATTCCAGGTGTAATATCTTCAATCGTTGTCTTGGAAAAGATAGCCGTATCTTCATCTAAGGTATAGGTGCCGGCAGGTGTTGCAATCGTCTCTTCCCATGCAACTAGTGTTGAGTCTTTGTTTAACTGACGTTTAAATGTACCTTCACTTAAGCGATATCTTGTTTCCAGTTCAACTTCTCGTTCAAGGGTCACCCCTTCTGCTTCATTGGTAGCTTCAATCACATAAACTTCTTCTATGATTCCACTTGGGTCTTCGTCCAAATCAATATGTTCAATGGTCACTTCAATCGTTCCGGTTACTTCCACCGGTTGTCCTGTCATAAATACAACTTCTTTATACACATAGGTATTTGTTTCTTCCGCATCTGCAGCAACATATTTTTCAATAAGTTTGGGGAGATAGCTTCCTTCAGATATCCCTCCGAAAAAGCCCATCTCACCTTCTGCTGCATAGACAGGACTATTGGCAAACAACAAAACTAATCCCAGTATTAACCATCGTCGACTCCATTTGACTACTTTATTCATGTTTTCCTCCGTGTTCTTTTCCCACTGTTTATTCCCTAGTCTTCAACAATTAAAATATATCCTCTTGCATTTCGATTATCATCATCCACTAATGCATCTCTCATATCAATATCTGTCATTACACGTAGTCGGTCACCTAGTTGCAATTGATCCACGTCTATGACTTGACTGTTTTTAATAATAATCGTATCCGGATCCAACTCAATAAAGCCATAATTATTGGTATAACTTAACATTGACCATCGTTCATCCTCTGTATCATAAACAGATATTTCATTTAATGCGAGGACATCATCATTAATTTCATAGATTTCACCGAGAACACTTTCTGTGACATATGGCATTTTAACCACATGTGTTGCTTTCGTTCCTTGAGCAATGATTGTATACACTTCATCCACTTTATTGATTTCTGAATAGGTCTTAAACTGGTCTAAACCAATTGTTGCACCGTCTTCTCTTATTTGTGTGCGATAATCCATTGTATATGAACGTTCAATCGGAGAATAAATCCATTCACTTTCTCTTAAACTGGCGTGGGACTGAACTGTAAAATCTTCAAAATCATTAATCTTAGCAATACGGCCTCGCATGATGGATATGCCTTCATTCCCGGAATCCGGCTTAACAATAATGATGGCGGCTTGTTGGTTTCCGTTTAAAACAACTTGGGCATAGTCCGGAACCAAAACACCTGTCGGCGAAATATGTTTTCCGTTTTTCACTACAATGGTGCCTTCGTCGATGCCAATTGCACCCAGATGATTTTGCAATTGTATGGAGGTCAATCCATTGGACGCAATAATATTATCATAAGGAAGAACACTGTCCCGACCATTTCTAAAGGTAATCTTTTTAATCTTTTCTCTTGAAAAATAGTTTTCGGTTACAACATACATATCCATATTGGTTTGCTTTAAATAATGTTCTGCATAACTTAAGCTCACGCGTTGATCATTATAGTAATATTCGATGTCTCTATTAGATGCATCGAGTGTAAGTGCTGAACTATAGCCTCTCCAGCCGGTTTGCTGAAGTTCGTATCCGTTGAGCATTGTAATTGTTTGTTGGCTGGTATTAATGGTTCCTAACTGACCTTTATATAGATTCTCTATGACATTGCCATAGGGATCTATGCGAATCTCTTGAATGCTTTCAACTAAACTTCCCGGTCCAACGACTGCTTGGTTAACCAACATACGCATGGTGTCTCCGGGTTCAAGTCCGTGAATATTTGTGTTCATATTATTTTTAATCACCGGTATGGATTCATTAATATCGTAGGTAGATACCATGCCATCGTTTGTTCGTACTGTCAATGTTTTACCGGCATCGCCTTGATCATTGACCATAATGATTTCTGCAAATTTCACCGTATAATTTGTTTTTGCTCTAGCTAATAAAATGTATTCCGGTTCTGCCGGGTCAACGCGTAAATGAATGATATCTCCTACTTCAATCGCATTAATATCAGTGTCATCTTCATCAAATTCATAGGTCGGAAATAATTCATCGATATATCCGACTTCATCTTCATCATCATAATAGGCTTGGCGCTCCACACTTATGGTGTTTTCACGATATCGTTTAACGACCTCTTGCCCATTCCAATCCGTAATCCGCAAATAATTATATTCACGATTATGTTCGGTTACAATACCACTAAGTTCTGTTTGATCATTCATATTTTGAACCGGTTCAATCGACACGACGAGTTGATTAAGAATTTTTATTGTTACTGTTTCTGTAATAGGCGCTTCTTCAATCGGTATAAAAAAATTGCCTATTCGAATTTGTTCTCGGTCTCCTCGATATAATCCGTTGGACACATTATAGCTTGCCTCTTGCTCTCCAACCTGTAAACGAATACGACCGTCATCATTTTCATCTATTGCTTCTAAAGTTCCTGTAACTTCAGTCACCGTACTTGTTCCTTTTACATGAATATAGATAACTTCATTTATTGTTTCGTCTACAAGGTAAACTAAACTATCGGCTTCACGTAAGGCATCAAATCCAACCGATTGACCGTTTTTATGTACAATAACTTCTTGAGAAATCGTTTTTCCAAAAGGATCTCGATTAAGATTCATGGTAATTTGGTTAACGCGGCCTTCATTATCTCGAATCCAGGCGGTCTTTGCTTGTTGGTTATCTGCGCTTCCTAATAGATATTCGTTACTGATATGTCCAATATAACCCGTCTTGACGGTGAGATTCATCGTATCATATAAGAGCTGATCCATGTTTCGTATGGTTTGAACAAGTTCTGCGCGTGTCAGCAAGCCATTCGGGTTAAAATTATTGCCGCTTCCTTGCATAAGCTCTGCTTCAAGTACAGCTTCTACATAGGGTGCAAATTCTAAATCAATGGATTGCCAATCGTTAAACCGTAGAATTTCTTGGTTTTCATATTGAGGAATCAAAATATCCGGATTTTGACTATTGATAGCTTGGGCTAACCATGTAGCCATCTCTTGCCTTGTCACAAATTCACTTCGAATAAAATTAAACTCCGGGTCAAGAACATCTTGTTCAAGAACTAGACTGTCCGCCAATTGGGCGTTATCAATAAGCCCAAGCTGATTTGCAACACTTAAGTATCCTTTTGACCAAATGTCATCTAATCTTTCATCCTGTTGTCCAATATTTTCTGCCGCAATTTTTGCTTCCTCTTCTAGGTCTACACTTCTAAGTATGAGGGCAATCGCTTCTTCTTTTGTCACATTTGTATTGGGTCTAAATTGAAAGATTCCATTATTACGATATCCTTGGACAATCTCTAAGGCCGCCATTTGAGCGATGGCTTCCGTTCCCCAAAAAGAAGGAGCCACATCTGAAAACTGATTATTCGCCAAAATAGTATTTGCTTCCGATCTTCCGTAATACACATTATCAATATCCGCCGACAAAATTGCCTGATCAATATCCAACACCCCATAAATGTTACTATTTGATGCTAGCAAGATAAACACAAGACTGTATATAAGTATTTTTAACTTCATAGAATCCTCCAATATATTTTCTTTATCTTTAACACTAAGACATTATACCATATTATTTCGGCATATTCTTCCCATATATTAAGTTATATCGGTTGAATAATCTCATAAAATATGTATAATGAATATGCAAGAAGAAAGCGATAAGGGAGGATTTTATGAAAGATAATGCCCGTATAACAGTGAAAGGCAATCAAAACGCTTCATCCGAAGATGAATTGATTGAAATGCAAACAACTGGAAAATGGTTCACCAAAGATAACAAAGACTATATATTTTATAATGATACGGAGTTAATTGAATCTGTAGAAACAAAAACCCGTGTCACCATTGACGGCAACACGGTTTCCATTATAAGAAAAGGTGGAACAAACACCCACCTCGTTTTTGAAAAAGGTATCACACATATGATTCCCTACGAAACACCTTTTGGCGTCCTTGATATGGTCTCATCAACAAAAGATATTCAAGTCTCACGTAAGTTTGATTCAATTGAACTTACAGTTTTGTATTCTCTTGAGATGAATCAACAAGATATGGGACCTTCTTCATTTTATATTTGTGCAAAGCGCTTATAATGCATCAATACCTTCTTCACCCGTACGAATCTTAATCACATTCATGACAGGATAGATGAAAATTTTTCCATCACCAATCTTTCCTGTCGCTAGCACTTCCTTAGCTGTATTCACGATTTCATCAACCACTTTTTCTTCAACAACCATCTCTATTTTTACTTTCGGAAGTAAATTAACCTCATATTCAACACCTCTGTACATATGGGTAATCCCTTTTTGGTTTCCATATCCTTGAACGTGTGTAACGGTCATTCCCTGAATTCCTATTGAATTCATGGCTACTTTAAGATCTTCTAAAGAATCCGGTCTTACCAAAATCTCAATCTTTATTATATCTGTCATATCGCTCTCCTTTCATTTTATGTTAATAGTATATCCATATTTCACCCTTTTTTCAAATTATAATTCAATGTATGCAGAAATACCATGTTCAATTGTATCTAATCCATGATTTTCCATATGTTCATCAACACGAAGGCCTTTTGCCATACGAATCAAGCTAAATGTAACGTAAGCTAAGACGGCTGCTACCCCTCCACAAATCAAGACACCTAATCCTTGTGTTAATAACAAGATAATACTGCCGCCATAGAACAATCCACCATTTACACTAAATAGGCCAATTGCTAGTGTACCAAAGATTCCACATACGCCATGAACCGATATAGCTCCTACCGGATCATCAATGTTTAGTCGGCGTTCAATAAATTCAACGGCATAAATCATAATAATACCACTTAAAACTCCAACAATAATGGCGCCGATAAATGTAATCTGATTCGCTCCTGCAGTAATACCAACTAAACCGGCTAAAGCACCATTTAATGTGAGTCCTGCATCTGGTTTACCATATTTTATATCACTCAAAAATAGCGCTGACACAGTTGCTCCTGCTCCACTTAAAAGTGTTGTAATCGCTGCATGTACTGTATCCGGCGATGTAATGTCCAGGGTTGATCCCGGATTAAATCCAAACCAACCAAACCATAAAATCAAAACACCTAGTGCACCTAATGGAATGTTATGCCCCGGAATAGCAACCGGCTTGCCGTTTTTAAACTTTCCTTTTCTCGCTCCAACCATTTTTGCGCCGACTAATGCGCAGATACCACCAACGGCATGAACGGCTGTCCCTCCTGCAAAGTCTCTAAATCCAAGCTTTTCCGCAAGAAAACCCCCGCCCCATATCCAATGTCCGATCAAGGGATAGATGAGTGTTGTTGCAATAATCACAAATAAAAGATAGGATATAAATTTTGTACGCTCAGCCATAGCTCCTGATACAATGGTTGCACATGTTGCTGCAAAAATTGCTTGAAAAAAGAAGAACGCTTCAAATGAAATACCTGCAAAAGCGTCAGGTGCATTTAACAAACCAAAATAGGATTGTCCAATCACGCCTCCCATATCTTTGCCATACATAAATCCAAAGCCAATAACAAAATAACATAATACACCGACCGATACGGTAACAAAGTTCTTCATGATGATGTTAACCGCATTTTTAGATTGTGTGAATCCAACTTCAACCATCGCAAATCCTGCATGCATCAAAAAAACAAATACACTTGCAATAAATACCCACATTGTGTTCAAAATAAAAGTTTCCATAATCGTTTATAACCTCCAAGTTATCATTTGCAAACAAAAAAAGCCCGCAAATATCCTATTGATATTTACGGACTCCGTTGTCCATTTACATTATTACGAATTCGCCATTGAATTCTGTCATATTATAACGAATCATCATGCGTTTGTCAAATCATTTTAACTTTTTGCGACTTCCACATTGACGATACGCCCTTTAATCCGCTTATCTTTTAAATGTTTGATGACTTGATCAACATATCGATCTTCGACATCAACAAAAGAAAACTTATCATACATATCGATAGCACCAATGCTACGACCATTGACTTGACATTCACCGGTAATTGCACCTAGCAAGTCAGAAACCGTTGCTTTGTGCGCTTTTCCAACGCTAACAAACATACGTGTTTGCCCACTGCTTTTTGTGTTGCGTCGTTTACCCGACGGAGAACCTGACGCACGATCTGCGCGTGAACTACGTTCGCCTCTTGAACCACGATCTCCTCGTGAATCACGTCGGCCACCTCGCTCATTACTACGACCTTGCTTATTAAAGTTATGATCATTTAAGTCACTTTCTTCAACCATGTCATGTAATGTTAAGGCATCTTTTAACAAGGATGCTGCCAGTGTATCTATGCTATAGCCTTTTGCTACAATCTTTTGAACAATGGGCTCGTAGTGATCAAGAACGTCTTGGTCCATACTCTCCATTAAGTTGTCGATAAATTTCTCCATCTTGGTATCATTCACTTCTTTGACCGAAGGCACATTAATCTTTTCGATTTTTTTCTTAATGTATTGTTCAACTGCGTGTAATTGGAAACGATCTTTAAAAGATGCTAATGTTATGGATTCTCCCGGCTTACCTGCACGACCACTTCGTCCGATTCGATGTACATAATAATCTGCTTTTTCCGGAATATCATAGTTAATAATCAAATCAACATTTTGAATATCCAAACCTCTAGCTGCTACATCTGTTGCAACCAAAACATTAATCACGCCTGAGTTAAACTTCTGCAAAACTGTTAAGCGTAATTCTTGCTTTAAATCACCATGAATTTTATCTGACCAATAATCTTTGGCCTGTAATTCATCAGTGATCTTATCAACCATACGTTTTGTATTACAAAAAACAATACAACGCTCTGGAGCTTTTGCATCCAGTAGTCTAAACAAAGCTTCCGTTTTGTACTTACTTTTAACAGCACAATACTGTTGAATAACTGTACTGGTTGTTAATCCTTTTGATTGAATTTTAATGTTTTGGGGATGGTCTAAATACTTTTCAGCAATCTCGTGAATGGCCCTAGGCATCGTTGCAGAGAACATAATTGTTTGACGTTCTGTATGAACACTACTCAAAATCAACTCAATATCTTCTCTAAAGCCCATTTTAAGCATTTCATCCGCTTCGTCCATAATGATTGTATGAAGCGCGTCAAATTTAATCGTTTTACGATTAATATGGTCAATAAGACGTCCTGGTGTTCCAACGATTACATGAGCACCTGACTTTAATGCACTAATCTGTTTATATATGGGTTCACCGCCATAAACAGCCACAGTCTTTACACCTACCATATACTTTGCGAGTTTCCTGAATTCGCCTGCGACTTGCACCGACAATTCACGCGTAGGACATAGTATAAGCACTTGTGGCTTTCTTACGTCCGGGTCGATTTTTTCTAATACCGGGATAGCAAATGCTGCTGTTTTTCCGGTTCCTGTTTGTGATTGACCAATGACATCATGGCCTTCACTAATCAATGCAATACCTTTTTGTTGGATTTCTGTTGCTTTCTCAAAACCCATGTCAGCTATTGCTTTTAAGATGTTACCGCTTGTTACTAATTTTTCAAAGTTCATTCTTTACTTCCTATTCTTAAATCAAATTAATACTGTTACAATTAGACAGCAATCATACTATTATAACATATACACAAGTAGCTCACAAGATAATTATCTAAACTTTTGCGAAAACTGTATTTTTATTTCAACAAATTCGATGAGATCACTCAAATAACGAAACAATACCGCTCGGTTTTCAAATTCTTCACGGCTACTTGGCAGAGGTGTGCTCCGGTAATACTCAAGCAAGCCTTCTCCTTTTTCTTTTAAACTAACACCGGTATTACTTTCTGCAAATTCATCCGCAATCTGGCCGGTAAAATCACTTAATGGCTGTGCCTGTTCAACTGTAATAAACATGCGCTCTAGATATTTATCCATGTGCATTAAGAGCAAAAACTGTTGCCGTCGCATTTGAAAATAATATATATAATAGCTATTATCGACAAAAATATAGTTATTGCTGTGTTGTATGGCTTCTCTTTGCCCCTTTTCAAGAAGTTGATCCAAACGTTTAAGGCCTCTGTCTTTGTCTTCTATGGAACATTGGTTGACCAGCTTTAGCCGCATTATTTTCAGCACGCGCTTCATCTCTTCTTCAACATTGGCTTGATCTTCTTTAATGGCTTTAATCCGATTGGGCATATGAAGATTCAATATCCAAGCCACGCCAACGCCGATGACAACTAATCCCAACTCATTGAGTATAATGCGAAAACTTAGCTCTTGAAAGGTATAGATATGACTCACTAAAACCGTACTGATTGCCCAAGCATCCAAACTATTTAACCATGTTAACATTAGGGTGAAACTTAATAAAAAAACGCCTAGCATGAGTAAGGTATGGCTTCCAAACCAAAAGATCACCGATGCAAGTATAATGGCGATACCCGCAAATAATATACGTTTTATTCCGGTGATATAGGTTTGTTTGCGCGTGTCAAAAATACTCAGCATGGTAATAACACCTGCCGTTGTTGCATAGGCAAGCCCTAAAAGTTCTGCTAAAATAATAGCTAACATAACTCCTAGGGTTATTTTTATCGATCTATATAGCACAATAACTCTCCACTTCATGATCCACACCCTTTTGGGCCTCTTCTTTTAAAAATCGAACTAGCTTTTCACCATATTCATAGCCTAACTGATAATCCTGTTCTAATATGTTTAAATCTTTTGTCAACCGCTTTGTTTGAAAGGTATCCGGCGGACATACTTCAATCATTCTTACCCCTTCGTGTTCTGACCGGATATATTCAAGTTGTGCATTATATATTTTACTTCGTTCTGAAAGCGCCTCCTGAACCTTTGGTAATTTTCGTAACATGAATTTCGTCAAAAATTTATTGGAATCATCCATTCGATAATTATATTTTTTCGATCGTAAAACCACAATATGAGTCGCACCCAATTGAATGGCTTTTTTTACCGGAATTGGGTCTGCAACACCGCCGTCAATATAGTCTGTTCCATCCACGTTCACCGGATGTTTATAAATGACAGGTACTGCAGAGGAAGCTTTGATAGCTTCTTCTAGTGTTTCTTCTGTTGGTTTTATGAATTCAACTTTTCCTGTTTCAACATTGGTGACACCGACATAAAATTTACTGGGGGACTCCATGATTCGATCAAGGTCTAAGCGTACCTCGTCGATGGTTTTTTTCCACAACCAGTCCAAATCCATTAAGTGATGACCACTAAAAAACTTTCGAAAATTAATGAACTCCGGTTTTGTTGAATACTCCATATACACCTGTCTGTTTCGTCCGAACATGTGCGCTAAATAGGCCGCAATATTTGTAGCCCCCGCCGACACCCCGATACACCATTCAAAAGGGTTATATTCCTCTTTTATAAAGGCATCCAGTATACCTGTGGAAAATATGCCACGCATGGCTCCACCTTCAACAACCAGTGCCCATTTTGTTTCATTTTTTTCTTGCAAATTAACATTCATTATTTTGTCTCCATCGTTTGACTTTCTTCTCTAATAATTATTATATACATTAATGGAATAAAAACAAGGGTTAATAATGTTGAAACTAAGAGTCCAAAAACTAATGCAACTGCCATAGGTTTAAACAACTCGCTATTTGACAATAATAGGGGGATTAAGCCGGATATTGTTGTCACTGTAGATAGAATGATAGGGCGTAAGCGGATTCCGGAAGCTTCTTTGGCTGCTTCTTCTATACTTTTGCCTTCCTTTCGCTTCATATTAATATAGTCAATAAGTACAATCGCGTTATTTACCACAATTCCAATCAAACTTATGATTCCAATTAAGCCGGTAAAAGAAATCGGTTGGTTCATAATGAAGAGTCCGAATAAGGCGCCAGCAGAAGATAAGGGTACTGTAATAAGGATAATAAAGGGTTGTCGTAAATCTTTAAATTGGAAGAGAAGAATCATATAAATAAAAAATACGGCAAAAATCGCTGAAATACCTGCACTTCCAAAATTTTCTATAATTTGTTCTTCTTCTCCATCAAATTCATACGCAACATCATAAAAATCAACTTGACTCAACTTATCTTCAAAGGTATCTAAGATAAGCGCACGTTGATATCCCAGATAGATGTCACTATATAAGGAAATGGTATATTGACCTTTATATTTTTTTATGGTGGGTTGTTGTTCAATTAAACCGATCGTTCCAACATCTTTTAACAAATGCTTATTCCCGCTGAGACTGGATTTAATCATTAAGTTTTCAACAGACTGCAAGCTTTTATCTGTTCCTTCGAGACGAATGCTGTACTCTTTGCCTTGGCTTCTATAGGTTGAAGCCTCTCGACCTCTTAATGCAATGCTGATTTCATTAAGAACATCATATTTAAGAAGTCCAAGATAGGATAATTTATCCTGCTTAAGATCCACCGAATATTCTAGCTTTTTCCCATCATAATCTGTACGTACGTTTTTTGTACCTTCAATAGATTCTAAAATGTTTTTCACTTCATCAACTTTTGCATTCATAGCATCAAAGTCATTACCTGTAAAGCGAATAGCAATTGGGGCCTCGCTAGGGAATGCATTCTCCAACTCTTTTACTGTCGCCTTTCCACCGAGAACCTGTTGATCCACTTTTTCTTGCAAATATTCTGCATAAGGTGTGTTTTTTTTGTACTTTGTCTCTTCTAAATCAACCCGGAATATGATCTGTGCATTTTGAGGCAACTTATTATAGACATTCATGGCCGTAAAAAACTTAGGGATTCCACCTCCGATTGCTGTCGTATAGTTTGTAACTCCCACTTCATTTTCTAAAATAGCTTCTACTTGATCCGAGACACGCTCTGTTGTTTCTAAATCAATGACTTGGTCTGCTACTATATCTACATAAAGGATATTTTTATCAGCTTTCGGAAAAAAAATAACTTCTAAAAATAAAAAAGTACTTCCTAATAAAACAATAATTGCAACCACACTCATTACACTTATGATTTTGTGATGCATCATTTGATCTAA
>ASRL01000114.1_pt1 | contig 15725 bp, 14 predicted proteins | sample 692978 | NCBI WGS metagenome assembly ASRL01 (sample SAMN02169241, study PRJNA158439) | bioreactor metagenome | isolation source: day 67 sample from continuous culture bioreactor inoculated with sediment... | place: Germany: Bremen | reverse complement strand
CCTTATACAGCAGCAAGACCAGAGACTTTAACAAACGCCGCTTACGCGATAATGGCTCGTCGCATTCAGTAAAAACAAAACCAAGACCTTCAACCATGGCAATACGTCGTGGCACTCTAGCCAAAAAAGCAGCTAATGAACCAAAAACCACAGGTTTGATGAAATAACCCAGGACGACATCCGGTTTAAGCTTGCGCAGCAGCAAAAATAAACGCCAGGTATTTAACATGTCCATTAAGGGATTCATACCGGCACGTTCTATGGGACAGTCAAGTGGGGTAGCACCTAACTGAATAACTTTGGCTCGTATCTCATCATCAAAATTAGGAGCTAAAGCCCATACCTTGTAACCTAGCTCGGTTAGCGAGCTAATTGCTGTCGCGCGGAAATTGACAAGAGAAGGTGCATGACTGGTAATTAAACAAATACTTTTCATAATACAAAGGTCAATTAATTTCCTGCTCAGGTATTACCCCATGATGAGTAGCTATGAGCATAGTTGTGTAGGTAAAAAACAAGCACTAGGTAGTCAAACAAAAAAATCTAGTGCTGGTAACTATCAAATATCAAGCCGCTGTTGCGCAGCGCTAATCGTCGGCTTGTTCTTCCTCCTTCTCTTTCTCCTTCTGAGTTCGAAGACTAGTTAACCACACGAAGGCCAAGACGGAAACGCGCTAAGAGAAAAGTTAGCAAGCAATATGAACAGCAACTCAGAGAGCTACAGCGAGGCTACAGTGAAACCAAGTCCGTTTAGTACCCAGCAACAGTTTGCAACAAGAGACAATACACAACACCAATCTCATAAAAATGGTGTGACGGAGCGGATGATCATCATTACTTTTTTAGCGTTTCTTGAGCGAGTTAAGATTAGTTGCATCCTCAAGGAATTATCAAACAAACACCTGAGTGCTAACATAGCTAAAAGCTCTAAGAATCTCAGCCATCCTAATTTATCGTCAAGATAAATATTTTCATTAAAAGCTCAATCTAAAAAATTAAAATCTGGATATTAAATCTCAAGTATTTATTTAATTCTATCAGCTCGCTGCAACCAGTCATATAAACTCAAAACCAGTTGTTTTTTATCTATAAACTTCCTAGCCTCTTCAGATATGGCTTTCTTATCAAATTTTCGCACACCATGAGCAAACTTTATTATGTTTTCTACTTTCTCGTCACCTGTAGCAAAACAAGGTGAATTCTCAGGAAAAATATCTTTATAATTTCCATAAACCGGCAAACCAAGCATTAAATACTCCCTTACTTTTAATGGGCATGCTTCTTTCATTCTATTTTTTTCTAACGCAAAAGAAGATAAACCTATCCAACACTTCTCACTGAGTCTAATTATTTGATTATGATTTAATCTTCCATGTACTTTAACTCTTTCATCCTTAATCAACACATCCAATTCATTTGGAATATCACCAACCAAATGCAAAACAAAATTTTGATTGCTTTTTACAACAGCCTTCAACAACAAATCTAGTCCGTGCCATGGCGCAAAATTGGCAACAAACAGTAATTCAGGAGTTTTCTCATCGCGCTTATCTTCTATATTTAACTCTTTGTATAAAATCCCATTTGGGTATACATATGAAGGTTTATCTAGTGTTTTAGACCTAATAATTTCGTAGTTAACTATTTCCTGGGTAACACCAATTATTCCGCTAACTTTAGCAATACTAGATCTACCTATTAGCTTTTCTAAATTTGAACGAATAAAACCATAAGCACCACCCGATAAAGCCAGTTCTGAAGTTTCTAAAGTATGATGCACAAAATAAACAGGTTTATTACAGCGCCTTATAAACCACCACTGAAAAGGATCATGTACATAGTATCTAAGTAAAAAAACATCCACACTTTCTTGTTGCTGTAATAGCCATCTATGATAATTTCGTCTAAGCTTTATCCAGCCTAAAATTTTACTCCATGGTTTTGCTAATGTTTTCGTATCAACTCTTTGATCATATTCCATACAACGTGCAGTTAGCGCTACAGTACTGGGGCAGTACATTTTAACCCGCCAGTTTAATCCTAACAAATCAACGGCATCAGCCTCCAAATCCATTTGATTTATAATACCAGATGGTGGGCTTAGTAATGCTGCGCTATGTAACACTCTAATTTCTTTCAGACTGGACAATTTATAAAGCCTTGATCAATATATCGGCCACTCGCTTAGCCGCTGCGCCACCACCGTATAATTTCCTTTCATCTTTCACTCTACGGCCTAGATTGCGTTGTATGGCTTTCAAGATCTTGAATTTATCCGCACCAACCAACTCATTAACCCCTTCCTCAATTAACTCCACCCACTCAGTTTGATCACGCATGGTCACACAGGCTTTACCCATAAAGAAGGCTTCTTTTTGCACGCCGCCACTATCGGTGACTACTAAACTGCAGTGTTTAAGCAGCCAGAGCATTTCTAGGTAGCCAACCGGATCAAGCAAGGTCAAATTCCGAGTATCAAGGTTGAGACTATCGATGATATGACGAGTGCGCGGATGAATGGGCAGCACCACTGGAGCAATTGTGGCTGCTTCGTTTAGAGCCGCCAAAATGCTATGTAAACGTTCTGGCTGGTCGGTGTTTTCAGCACGATGAATGGTGGTAAGGATGAAACCATCCGACAGTATAAAGTTGATAGGCGGTACTGCACCCGCGGAGAACAGTTGGGTACTATCCTGCATCACATCGCCTACTTTTTCGATGCGCTGCTTCTGCCCATTAGCTACCACAAAGGGATATCCTTCTTTTTGTAGGTTTTCCACCGCTGTTTGTGTGGGGCAAAACAGGACACTGCTTACTCGGTCAGTAAGAATACGGTTAATCTCTTCTGGCATTTGCATATTAAAACTGCGCAAGCCGGCCTCTACATGCGCCACCGGTATATGGAGCTTAGCTGCCACCAAAGCCCCTGCCAGAGTAGAATTGGTATCGCCATACACCATTACATAATCTGGATTTTCTTGTAGCATCACCTTTTCAATTTCAACCAGCATGCGCCCTGTCATGTCGCCATGGCTACCGCCATTAATGCCCAACTGATAACTAGAGCGCGGAATACCTAACTGTTCAAAGAAAATATCACTCATATTGGCATCAAAATGCTGACCAGTATGTACTATTATCTCCGTTAAACCCTGAGTTTCAACAATGGCTTTAGACACCACACTTGCCTTAATAAACTGCGGCCTAGCGCCGATGATAGTCATGATTTTCATATTAGATCACACTCTTTAATTCTGCCAAACAGCTGCACTGGCCTCAAAACACAAATCCTGAGCTGCACTGTTGGAGTGCTAGTTTATATTTAAGTATATCTTCATTGGTCAACTTATTTAAAGCTTCTGCTAAAGTTCTTGGTACGTAAAGAGTCAGCGATAATACCGCAACTATGTTGATAGACTCCGAGAACGCGAGAGCGTCGGATGAAGAAATTCGCGCGCTACAACCAGAAAGACATCAAGACAGAAACGTAGAAATCCATGGGTAGCAATCAAGATCTCTTCTTGGTAGGGAGTTAATTTCGCTAGAAAACTATGTCAAGTATGCGTGCGGTCATAAACATCGGTACGATAACACCAAAAGCGAGTTGTAGAGCCAGATAGATCATACTTACGTGCCAACGCTAAATCGATAACACTAGCAGACGCTTGCTGTATCTCAGCTCTAATTTCTTGCGTTGTTATGACTTGTTTATATAGCTTAATATTCATGGACATGCTCCCGGAAATCCTTCTGGATCAACTCTCTTGCAACAAGTAAAGGATAATTCTAAAACTCATTTGATCATCCGCTACTCTACAGCTAACGTTAATTAGGAGTGTAATTCACTAAGAATTTAAAAAGGCGGAAGTTTTTTTCAGAAAAATATGCATTCAGAAAAAAATACAAGCCAGCTGAAATTAAAGTTGAGTAAGCTGCACCAACAACACCATATTTAGGAATCATAAAATAATTTAATAAAACATTGAATAAACCTGTAAAAACATTAATAAAAGCAAGTACTTTTGTTTTCTTAGCTATACTTAATCCCGGGAAAAACATATAGGCATTATGAACTGCAACTGCAGAGGCTAGTATAGGTATTAATATCGTAGATTCTTGATAATCGATACCTATAACAATATTAATAAAAAATCTTGAAAATAAAGATAAAAACAGTATTACTACTATACTTATTACGGCATAACCGTAAAATAGTTTTTTGATGTTGTCTTTTAAAGTACTGCTTTGTAAATTACTATAAATTAATGGAGCTAATGCATTTTGAAAGCCGACTACTAACAGAGTAATTAAAGACGCGAACCTAGCAGCGACAGCATAAATTGCAACATCATCAAAATGCAGTATTTCTTTAATCATTATTCTGTCTACAAGTATTGAAAGCACCACTCCAAAGCTTGACATAACTAAAGGAGATGAAAATCTTAACATCTCTTTGAGCAAAGTAAAATCAATAGAGAAAAAAAGCATACTTCTCATTTTAAATATATTAAAGACAACAACCGCAACCTGTGAAAGTATTATGCCTATTAAAAGAGCAATAATTCCAAGATCAAATATGTATATAAAAAACAAACTGTGTATAGCTACTAATAAAGCGCTGGCAGCTGAAGACAGAGTTGCTGCTTTAGGTTTCAACTGTGCTCTATAGGCAACACTAATAAAATACATCATGGCAGTTGACAGATAAGCAAGCAGCGCTAGCAATACTAATAATTTATTATCACTGCTATTAGTCAAAAAAATGCTTAAATAGTCTAAGAAAAACAATGATATAAAAATTAGAATCAAATATGAAAACAATGTAAACCACAAACCATTAGATATGTATTTAAATTGCTGGCGCTTGTTGTCATTACTTTCGGATGCGAAACGTATTACACTTTGGGCTATTTCTAATGCTATACAAACACCTAGAAAAGAACCTATAGTTAAAATATAGTCAAAAATACCATATTCTGTTTTAGTTAGATAAGCTACATAAATAGGCAGCATTAAAAAAGCTAGGCCTTTTGTGAAAAGCCCAGCTAAAGTATATAAAAAAGAATCTGAAAGAAATCTTCTAATCATTTTCAATGCCGTCTATAACATTGTTTAAGTAATTCGAACCAAATGAATATGTACAATATTTCTTAACCCATTCCGTACCTTTATCTGCTTGAGACTTTAACTCTGACATTGGCTTATGTAACTGTTCTTTTAATTTATCATAAATCAACCAGTAAGGCGTAACTATCCACGCATCATTTGCATTACCAAACAAAGTAGTTTCAATGTTTTTATCCGCTGAGGTTAGTAAAACTGTATTATTCATCATCGCTTCAACTCCAAACACTCCTGGAACAAAAGCGTAGAATTCATTTAATACTATGTGTGCTTTTTGCAAAGTATCCAGCACTTGCTTGTTTGGTACATTGATCAACTCAATATACTCAAAAGAATAACCTTCCATTTTAAGTTTTTTAATTGCAGCCCTAACTAAAGGAGTTCCTTTTATAATGGGTGATGATGGTGCATGAACAATAATAACTTCAGCACCTTCTGCAAACTTAGCAGAATCTATTTTTATTGACTTTTCATCTATAAAGTATAGAAATGGATGTGTATGCCGCTGTATATAAGAAATCTGATCAACTTTAGGATTAAAAATAGCATCCGCATAGTTATCTGCAGTGTTAGCTAGTTTTTTTCTTAAAAGTTCTTTTTTGTGCGTGTTGATCCCAGCATGTGAAATGCTTTGATAAGTTGTTATAAGGTCAGTCTCATGTTTTTGTGAGTATTTTTCTGCAAGAAAAAACGATCTTATATCTGAACCAGTAAAGCAACAAATAATATTACAACCAAGTTTTTTTATTAACTTAAACTCTAACTCTCTACCATCTATATGATTATAAAAAAAACCCGCACCACTAATATAAATAAAAGTTTTATATCTTGAAGTCAAGTAAGCTAATAAAATCGGTGAAAGCAAAGCTTTTAACACTCTACTTTCAGTAAAGCCAGATAGATCATAGCTATAACGATAATCATAATACTTATTCTTATTAAAATTTACCGTTACTGAGTTTGGAATTGCAGACCCCATTGTATGCAATATTGACGCAACCTCTTCGACACCTATTACTACGCCAGTCTTTTTTTTATTTTTAAAACTAAAAATATAAGAAGACACTTCAAATATAAACACCTGAATAACAAAAACCAGCTTAATCAAAACATGCTTCATTGCAACTAGCTCTCATCTTTTATAACAGCATGCGGCAAAGTGTATTTTATATAAAAGCTCCATGGTATTAGCCCCGCCTTTGCCATCAGGTAGAAAAATGGACGCATACGCTCGAAGGTTTTTTTGTAATTCTTAAAGTCGGTATAATATTTTTTAGGTTGCGTCATTAGTTTTTCAAATTCGTCATCACTCAAGCCTAAACGGCCTTTATAGTACTCAAGTAGCCCTCCCTCTAAATGTGGCGGTTCCTTCATCAGCTCAAGAGCTTCTTCTCGCGTCATTCTGCCGTCACGGCAGTAGGCAGAATAACCCACAATACGAAAATCATTTTTCCATCGTCTTGGAAAAAAATAACTATGAAAAAAAGCTGCTGTACGATTTTCTAAATGGTGGCCACCATACCATTGCCAGCCGTATTCTTTAGCTAAAAGTTCCTTTGCTGCCTCTTTATCGTAATTTAAATAGTAGAGTGGACGTATAGTTTTTATCTTATTAAAAAGCATCCATTTTAATTGCTTTCTAAGCCATAAATTTGGGAATGTTTTCATTGGTAATGAGCCGTATTTATCATGGACACTTTTTATATACCGTGCATCCATATATATCCACCCCATTGGCGCAGAGCCTTCCGTACGAAATGAATGCCCATCTATTTTATACTTAATACCGTGTTTTTCAGCGGCAAGATTCATTGTTGTAGCCAACGCAATATCTGTAGGGCACTCAATATCTCGCACCCCTGACTTTAAAAAAGATAATAAAATATCATCATATTCTTTTGCATCAACTGAATAACTAAAAAGATCTATATTTAATTTATGAGTTATAATCTCAATATTTTCATTGGCTATTTGCGTGTTCCAAGTATTGTCAAAATGGACTGCTAACAAACGAAGTCCATACTTATTAACCATCAAATGCATTAAATAAGAAGAATCACAACCACCTGAAACACCTATTAAAGCATCATATTTTTTTCCTTTACCAGCCGCTTTCATATCATTAACTAGCTGCTGAAGCTTTGCTTCACCTCTATTGTCATTAGGGAATTGATACTCTAAGCCTTCAATCTGTCGACAGTAATTACAGATTCCATCACTATCAAAAACAATGTTGGGGACGGTCTTATCATAAATGCAGCGCTGACATATTTCAAAGCTCATTGTTTTTTCCTGTTTGATACTCAATACTATCGCCAACTACGGTCGCAGGCGTTCCAAAGGCTTTACTATCTGAATCAATACTCTTTAGAACAAGACTGTTGGCACCGATCACAACACGATCACCGATGGAGACCCCTTTAACAATAATGGTGTTAGGCCCAATATAACAATCGCTCCCAATCGAAGTTGCGGCATGATCTACTCCAGCTTTACCACCTGAAAGCGAACGACAAACGGTATCATGTGTATAAATTTGAACGCCGGCAGAAATTGAGCAGTTATCCCCAATCGTTAAGCCACCACCAGAACCGTCTAAAACTGTATTAGGACCTACCCAAGTATTTTCGCCGATAGATACATCGCCTAATACAACGCTACTATCATAAATGCTTGTGTTTTTTCCAAATCCAAGTAAGGATGCTCTTTCCCAGCGGTCTACAATCATCTCGGAAAGAGGCAACGAACGATTAAATTTACTAAGAAAATAAACTGTTCTCTCTTGATATAGTTTTTGAAGTAGTTTTAAAAAATTCATTTATATAGGATTTTGTTCAGCACGTTAATAACTAATTCACAATCTTCTGAAGTTAAACCTTCATGCAAGGGTATTGCCAATCCTTTGCTATACAAGTTATTTCCAACTAAAAATCGAGAGTTACTATTATTAACATGATCATATAAACCCAAGGCACTCATACTTTGCGCGCCTAAGCTTGATTCAATACCTACTTCTTTTAATTTTTTTATGATTGTAGATCTATCAAACTGCTCTGCTAACACTAGCATGTAGGTTTGTAGGCTATGCCCCTCGCCTATAACAGGTAACTTTATCAACCCTTGTTTCTCTAATGGCTGTAAGCCCTCTTGATAAAATGCGGCTAAAGCCCGTCGTTTATCTATCCATGAGTTCAGATTTGGCAATAATGCTCTGCCAATTGCTGCTTGGAAATTGGTCAGTCGGTAATTCAACCCGATACATTCAAACTTTATACCATCCTCACTGCGAATCATGCCATGGCTTCGCAGCAGTTTAGCTTGGTTATACAGCGCGGTATTGTTTGTTACTAGCGCGCCGCCTTCACCTGTAGTTAATGTTTTTCGTGGGTGGAATGAAAAACAGCCAAAATCGCCAGCAGTACCTACTTTTACATCACCATCATAAGCGCCCAGGGCACATGCGGCATCTTCGATTAGGGTTAGGTTATATTTATCCGCAATTCTGCGATATTCTTGCAGATTTTTTGGATTGCCAAACTCTAAAACAGGCATAATGGCTTTGAGTTTTTCTGGGCCATCCCAAGATTTAATGCATTTTTCTAGCTCTGCAACATCAAGGTTATAAGAGCTTGCCTCTACGTCGGCAATAATGGCTTTTGCGCCAGTCATTTCAACAATATTAGCAGTTGCTGCGAAAGTAAAGTCAGGCACGATAACCGCATCGCCTGGCCCGATTTCACAAGCCAGCAGTGCTAAATGTAGCGCGGCTGTACCATTGCTCACAACCAACGCATGCTTTACACCTAGATATACGGCAAGCTCTGTTTCAAATGCATCACATTCAGCACCATGTACCAGTTGCCCGCTGCGCAGAATATCCGCAACTCGCTCAATGGCTGATTCTGGTATTGTTGGTTGTGATAGTTTAATCATACTATTTAGCCTTCGCCTTCAAGAACATATCTGGCATTATCGGAAACTCATCCATATTGCTAGCAATCCACTCTGCCGTACTGATCAGGCCTTCCTCTAAGTCCACTTTTGCTTTGAAACCCAATAATTCTTCAGACTTATCTACATTAGGGATACGTAACTCAATATCGGCAGATAATGCATCTCTAAAAACAATTTTTGAGTTAGAGTTTAGTACGCGACAAATGGTCTGTGCCAAGCCATATATCGTTGTTACAGCTCTAGCGTTACCAATATTGAATGATTCGCCCACAGCTTCAGGCATAGAAAGTGCGCTCATTAAAGCGTCAACCATATCGTCTACGTAGCACCAAGCACGAATTTGCGAGCCATCACCAAAGATATAGATGTCCTCATTCTTTAATGCTTTGCGTATCATTATAGAAATTGCACCCTCACCAATTTGACCTGGTCCGTAGACGTTAAAAGGGCGGAAAGTTACCGTAGGTAGGTTATGCTCCCGATGATAGGCGTGAGTTAAATGCTCGCCTGCTAATTTACTAACAGCATAGGTCCAGCGGGCCTCACCCACTGCGCCTGTTGTTGTCGAGTTGAGTTCATCAACGCGATAGGCTCTAGAGCCAAATACTTCTGAAGTTGAAAACTCTAAAAACCTTTCAACTGTACCCGCTTGGTGAGCTGCTTCTAAAGCATTTGCTGTACCTATCATGTTGACTGTCATAGTTCTTACTGGACTTTTAACTGTATTATCTATACCTGCAATTGCTGCTGCATGAATAAATATCTCACTGCCCTTTGCAGCCTCAATGAGGCCCTCTTGATCCAAGACATTACCTTGAATCAAATTTAAATTTTTATGGTTAGCAAAAGGCTGGCTTTTCAAAGTATTGCGTTCTAAGTTGTCATAAACAACCATTTCATTACTTTCAATAAGCTTGCCAATTAAAGTAGAGCCAATAAATCCAGCACCACCGGTTATAAATATTTTCTTTCCTTTTAAATCAATCATTTTATCTCTTTAATTATTTAAAGTTGAAATATATTGCTAATTTTTACTATGCTACTCTCTGCAAGATATGGGTGCATAGGCAAACTAATTACTTTCTCAGCCACTGCATCCCCTACAGGCAACTGAACATTACTATCAGCTACAGCCGGTTGTTTGTTTAATGGGATCGGGTAATGCACTGCTGTAGGTATGCTTGCTTCTTTCAGCGTGGCTTGTACCTGTTCGCGGTTATCCACTTGGATGGTGTATTGCGCGTAGACACTGGTGTTGTGTGTTTCGATAAATGGCGTTGTGGTGATACCTGCTTCTTTTAGCAGTTGATCGTACTTGGCGGCGATTTGTTGGCGCAAGGTGACTTCTTCAGCGAAGATTTCTAGCTTGGGTAATAAAATTGCGGCTTGTAGGGTATCTAAGCGGCTGTTTACGCCGACGCGGATATGATGGTAACGACGATCTTGCCCGTGGCGGGCGATTTGACGCATCACTTTAGCCAGCTCATCGTCATTGGTAAAAATAGCACCGCCATCACCGTAGCAGCCTAGTGGTTTGCTGGGGAAGAAGCTGGCACAGGCCACGGTGCTGAGGTTACACGACTGTTTACCTTTATAAGTAGCACCAAAGCTTTGTGCGGCATCTTCAATCACCGGTATGCCGTATTTATTAGCTATGGCATTAATCGCATCAAAATCTGCGCATTGGCCATAAAGGCTAACGGGAATGATGGCTTTGGTTCTCGGTGTTATCGCCGCTTCCAGCAGTTGCGGGTCGAGGTTGTAGGTTTTTGGGCAGACATCGACATAGATTGGCTTGGCACCGAGCAGAGCAACAGTTTCTGCGGTAGCAATGTAGGTAAAGCCTGGGGTGATTACTTCGTCACCAGGGCCAATGCCAAAGGCCATTTGCGCAATTTGTAAAGCGTCAGTGCCGTTGGCGACTGTGATGCAATGTTTAGCCCCAGTATAGTCGGCGAGTTTTTCTTCTAGCTCGGTTACTTCAGGGCCGAGGATGTATTGGCCGTGGCTGAGTACGGCTTGAATGCCAGCGTCGATTTTGTCTTTGATACGTGCCTGTTGAGCGGCTAAGTCTATAAATTGCATGATTTATCGCGGGCGTGGCCCGTTCCTACAAATAAGTCTAGATGCTGCATATTTTGTCACGGGCATGGCCCGCTCATACAAGATAGGCAATAGTTAAGTTTGTTTAGTGACGACATCACCATTAAGAACGTACACAGCGTTTGTATGCTGGCAATTGGTTTGTGCTTGGCCGGTTAAGGGTAAATCCAGTTGCTCACCAAACTCACTCATCCAGCCGATGTGCTTGCCGGGTACACCAACCACTAAGGCATACGCAGGTACATCTTTATTAACAACTGCGCCAGCTCCTACAAATGAATATTCGCCAATGGTCACACCGCAAATGATGGTGCAGTTGGCACCTAGGGTTGCGCCTTTTTTGACGAGGGTGTCCAAGTACTGATCTTTGCGTTCAATCAGTGAGCGTGGATTATAAACGTTGGTGAACACCATACTGGGGCCGCAAAATACTCCGTCTTCAAGGTGTACGTTATCGTACACCGAGACGTTGTTTTGGATTTTGCAGTGATCGCCGATGGTGACTTTGTTGCCGACAAATACGTTTTGGCCAAGGGATACGCCTTTACCGATTTTGGCACCGCTACAGACATGGACAAAGTGCCAAATACGACTATCTGCACCGATTTGTGCGCCATCATCAACGATAGCGCTTTCGTGTTGGTAGTAATCAGCCATGTAGCACCTTTTTTAGCAATGGGTGCGGGTTAGTTGGGTTTTCGACCAGCTTGGCTTTACGCATCACATCAACGGTTTCAATCGCAGCTCGGTTGTCTTCTACACCATAGCCCTGTCCCGCTAAAATACGCTGGTAGCTTTGTGTGTGTAGGTCGGTAAATCCGCCCGAGAACTCCAACTCTTCGCCTTCGATATCAATACTGCGGTAAGTGGATTTTTCACCGTGTACAGCATTATCAGGCAAGTGCTTGGCATCGATGGATAAGAACCAGCGTACATTGGCGCGTTCGTACTTTAAAAAACCGGATGATGTTTTCTCATCACGGTAGTGCACTTCGTTGTGGATAATTTTGCCGAAGATAAAGTGCAGCATATCGTAAAAATGCACGCCGATATTTGTGGCAACACCGCCGGATTTCTCATCAAAGCCTTTCCAGGACTTTAAGTACCACTTACCGCGTGAGGTTAAGTAGGTTAAATCCACATCAAAGACTTTATCTGCAGGCGCAGCTTGCACTTTATCGCGCAGCGCAATAATCGAAGGGTGCAGGCGTAATTGCAAAATCGAGTTCACTTTTGCACCGTGTTGTTTCTCATAGCGTGTCAGTGTGTCTAAGTCAGAGGTATTGAGTACCAACGGCTTTTCACAAATCACATCAATGCCATTTTGCAGAGCAAACTTCATGTGTGGTAAGTGCAAGTAGTTGGGCGAGCAAATGGCGATGTAATCGAGTTTTTGACCTTGTTGCTTAAGGTCTTCAACAAAACCAGAAAACTCTTCGAACTCAGTAAAAAAATCAGCATCAGGGAAGTGGCTGTCCATGATGCCAACCGAGTCATTGATATCCATGGCTACAACTAGGTTGTGGCCGGTTTCTTTAATGGCTTTTAAATGGCGTGGGGCAATGTAGCCGGCAGCACCGATCAGAGCAAAGTTTTTCAAGTCAGTATCCTGTATTTTATCAGCGCTTGCTTTTGAATTAGAGGCAGGCGTTTAACTCAATATTAGGCGCGAATAATATGCGCTGCGGGCTCACGGTAGACGCCACGGGTATCGACGATGAGCTTGGCGTGTTGTTTGATCAGGTCATAATCAAAGCCATCGTGGTTGGTGGTTAACACCACCGCATCAAATCCGGCCAGTGATTCTGCCGTTAGCGCTGTGCTGCTCAAATCAAAACTGTGTGCACGCATTTTCGGGAACACTGGCACATGCGGATCACTGTAAGCCACGGTTGCGCCCTTGGCTTGAATCAGTTCCATGACTTCGACTGACGGTGATTCACGCATATCATCAACATTCTTTTTGTAAGCAATACCTAGCACCAAGACCTTGCTGCCCTTCACTGCTTTACCGCTATCATTTAAGCCATCCATCAGTTTGTTCATCACATACTCAGGCATGGCTTTGTTCACCTCACCGGACAACTCAATAAAGCGCGTGTGTAAACCATATTCGCGGGCCTTCCAAGTCAGGTAGAAGGGGTCAATTGGAATGCAGTGGCCGCCTAAGCCGGGACCAGGGTAATACGCAGTGAAACCAAAGGGCTTGGTCGCAGCAGCATCAATCACTTCAAAAATATCAATGCCCATGCGATCAGCTACTGTTTTCATTTCATTGACAAGGCCGATATTCACTGCGCGGTGAATATTCTCTAGCAACTTAGTCATTTCCGCGGCTTTAGTGGAGCTGACCGGCACAACTTGATCAATTGCATGCTGGTAAAGCGCGATACCGACTTCTAAGCACGCAGGCGTATGACCGCCAATCACTTTTGGAATAGTGCGAGTTTCAAAGTCTGGATTACCTGGGTCTTCACGCTCTGGCGAATACACTACGAAAATATCTTTACCGACTTTTAAACCGCTTTCTTCTACACGCGGCAATATCTCTTCTTCGGTGGTGCCGGGGTAGGTGGTGCTCTCTAAAGAAACAACTTGGCCCGCACGCAAATACGGTTTTAGTGAATTAGTTGTGTTTATGACATAGCTTAAATCAGGCTCACGGTATTTGTTCAGCGGCGTCGGTACACAGAGAATTAACGCATCGCATTCACTGACACGACTAAAATCTACCGTGGCTTCAAAGCCTGTTTGCACTGCTTCAGCAATTTTAGCGTTCGGGATATGTTCAATATCACTGATACCTGTATTCAGGTCAGTCACTTTTTTCTGATTAACATCAATGCCCAGCACTTTAAAACCAATGCTGTTATAGCGCAGCATCAGTGGCAGTCCGACATAACCTAAACCGACAATGCCGATTACAGCTTCCTTGCTATTAAATTTCGCTATGCTGGTTTCTTGTACTGTGCTCATCAATGTTCTCTTGTGCTTAAAGTGTGTGGATAGTTGACAGCTTTATATGTAGCGGGCGTATGTGGGGTGGATTTTAAGCCGACATCTGTATTAGGTCTATGCAGTAATGCTGGCTGGGTTAACGCTGTCGCGGGTATGACCCGTTCGTACAAATATGATCCGTTCGCTCAGGCAACGTGTTAGTTGTGCTCGCTGCTTAATGCCGTGCAGCCCTTCTTTCTTCTGTAGCAGACACGCTACCGCCCTAGGGTTGTTCGCGAATAGGCCCTGAAATCGCTTAGTATTTTAAATTGTACTGCCCGTGCATTAGGTTGCGCGCAAATCGGCCAATTCAATCAGTAATTCATTTTGTTGGCCTAGTAGGCTGAGCAGAATGATACCCCGTTCGCTGCCATCATGCTCTTTGAATATGGCTTGATAATGCTGAAAGGGACCACTATTTAGGGTAACTGCTTGCCCAGCGCTGAATTGCTGGGTGGTTGTGTCGGTATAACTGCGTTGGCGTACATCTTCGATTAGGCGATTATCGACTGTCATCACTTGCCCGGCAAAGGTCAGTAACTGGCGCACACCTAAGGTGGAGCGCACTTTACTGAGCAGTTCGCCTTGCGCATCGGTCTGTAAAAACAAATAGCCCGGAAACAACGGCTCTTGGCGCACAACCCGCTTGCCTCTAACGATGCGCTCGTTAGCAAACATGGGTAAAAATACCACCCCGCCTTGACGCTCAAGATGCTCTTGCGCGCGCAACTCTTGCTTGGGCTTGGTGAGCACGACGTACCACGCTTGGTTGTGGAGTGCGGCGTCGGCTGGATTCATTATGCACTCCTATAATCGGGGGCTTTGTAGTAGCACAATATTGCCTGCGTGCGTTGTGTGTTTTTATGCAGAGCTATCGCGGGTATGACCCACTCGTGCAGAGCGAGCCATACCTGAGGGTTTCTTTAACGCAACTGCGGCCCATTAAAACCTGCCCAAATGGCGATGTGCTCGGCAACGCTGGCACCGAGTCTTTTCGCAAAGCGATCGAAGGGTGATTCGGACAAGGTGAAGTCAACCAGATCTTTTTGCCCTATGATTTCGCGAGCCACGTAGCTGCTGTTGCCCAGTGCATCAATCAAGCCCAATTCCAGCGCTTGTTCGCCAGACCAGATCAAGCCGGAAAACAGCTCTGGATGTTCGGCATCTTTAAGTCGATCACCACGGCCTTGTTTGACGCTGGCGATGAACTGTTTATGGGTTGTTTGTAGCACTTCTTGCCAGAACTCAGTTTCTGCTGGGTTTTGCGGCTGGAAGGGATCAAGAAAGGCTTTGTGTTCGCCGGATGTATACAGTCGACGATCCACGCCGAGTTTTTCCATGCTACCAACAAAACCAAAGCCAGCTGCAGTGACACCAATCGAACCCACTAGGCTGGACTTATCAGCATAGATTTCATCCGCGGCGCTGGCGATGTAGTAGGCACCGGATGCACCCATATCGCTGATCACTGCATAGACTTTGGTGTCGGGATACAAAGTACGCAGGCGGCGGATTTCATCGTAGATATAGCCCGATTGCACGGGGCT
>ASRL01000113.1_pt1 | contig 15928 bp, 14 predicted proteins | sample 692978 | NCBI WGS metagenome assembly ASRL01 (sample SAMN02169241, study PRJNA158439) | bioreactor metagenome | isolation source: day 67 sample from continuous culture bioreactor inoculated with sediment... | place: Germany: Bremen | reverse complement strand
TCGACCACTCGACCATCTCACCACTGCTCAATAATAATACTATACTTTATATTATAAAGCAAGAAAAAATCTTTTGATTCGATAGATTCATAAAAATAGATTCATATTGATGAATAATTATATATGACAAGATGAAGTTCAATATTTTTTAATTTTAAAGGATCCTTAAAATATCATCGGTGGTGTAGACCATCTCAAATTTTTCTAAATTATCTATAATATGTTTTTTATTCTTAGAAGAAAGTTTTTTAGTATAATAAGTTTTAGTTTTATCGTAATTTTTAACTAACTCAAATTCCTCTAGAATCTCTATATTTTTAGGTAAGATTAGATCATCTTTTATTTTTATAGTATTATCTACGTGGATATCTTCCTTTGTAATAACCATAAAATCTTTTTTTATTTCTTGGATAGGAAGTTCATTATAAAAGATGTAATAGTCATAGTCTTCACTATACCTATCTGAAATATCTAAAAATTCTGAAAAGAAATAAGGAAGAGAATCTTTAGTAATAATTAATGTTTTTTTACTGTGTAATTTATTCCAAAGTCCCATAGTATAGATTATAGTTTTCATTCCACGATTTCCTAAGTAGATTATTAGTGGATTTTCTTTTTTTCGAAAGATAGTTGATAAAACTTTTTTTTGAAGGGGATTATAATCTAAATCTCCCAAGGTAAAAGTTTTTATATCTTTTAAGATCCCTCCAGCTTTCAAGCTAGTAGTCTTAAAATTATGTTCAGAATCTATAATGATATGGATATTGTAATTTTCAGATTTTTTTATAATCTCTGTAATTTTTACTTTAAATTTAAAATTATAATCATATGTTAAATTTTTTAATATACTTTCGGTTTGTTGAGGAAGATAACCAATTATAGATCTCCCTGAATTTACAGTTACTCCATTGGAGTATTCAAGATATACAGGAGAATTAATATCTATATCTCTTTTTGTATAGATGACTTCCTTCATTGGAAAAATTGTATCATATAGATCGATACTTTCCTTTAATAGATTTTTTTCTGAGTTTCCTTCTTTGATATCCTCTACAAACATCTTTACATTAAATCTATCCATATAGGTATCTACTTTTAATTTAAAGGCAACATCTACAGTTTTTGTTTCCACGAGTCTCTCAAAGTGATGGGAACTACCAAACCAAACACAATTTTTTAAGGTGGTACCATCTGAAGAAACAGCGTCAAACATTATATGAGTTTTATCTTTTCCTATCAATCTAACTCTATCTAATATTATATTTTTAACCTCAAAGAGAGGTGTTGCATTTCCAAAACCATAGGGTTCGGCTTTTTCTAACTCATTGTTAAAATTGTATGTAAGTTTTGTAAAACTGATCTCTTTATCTATCTTTACAGGTTTTTTAAAATCTTCATTAGATAGTTTAGAGCCTGCATCTTTATTTATTCTGTCTCTAAATTCATCTACTTTATTTGAGTCTATAGAAAATCCAGCAGCTCCTGGATGACCTCCATATTTTATAAATATTTCCTTCATGGAATTTAATCCATCTATAATTGAATATCCTTCTATACTTCTACAAGAAGCTTTTGAAATTCCATCTTTTTCCTCCATAATTATAGTAGGTTTATAATATTTATCTACAATTTTAGAAGCTACAATTCCTACTACTCCATGGTGAAATCCTATTCCAGATACTACTATAACATTATCTTCGTAGTATTTATTTTTTTCAATATCAGCTTCTACTTTTTCTAAAATATCAGATTGAACTTCCTTTCTTTCAAAGTTTTGTTCAATTAATTTTTTTGAGATCTCACGAGCTTCGATCATAGAATCACTGATAAGAAGTTTAACTGCCATCTTTGCATCTTCTAACCTACCAGCAGCATTAAAGATTGGACCTATTATAAATCCTACATCATAGGTATTAAATTTTTTATCTTCTAAATCATCAAAGACAGTTTGAAGTAAAGTTTGTAAGCCAGAATGTTTTGTATTTTTTAATTGCTCTAATCCTAATTTAGCAAAAATTCTATTCTCTGCCTTTAAAGGAACTATATCGGCAATTGTACCTATTGCAACTATATCTAAATATTTATAGATATCTTTTTTTCTACCTAAAGTTTCATAGAGTCCCATCATCAACATAAAAGCTGTTCCTACTCCTGCAAGATATTTAAAATTATAGAAGTTGTCCTCCCTTTTTGGATTGACTACAGCATATGCAGGAGGTAATATATTATTTATATCGTGGTGATCGGTGATGATAACTTCTAGTCCTATGGAGTTTCCATATTCCACCTCTTCAACAGATGAGACACCACAATCTACAGTGATTACTAGATCTCCTTTTTGTTCCTTGATATTATATAGTGATTCTTTGTTTAATCCATATCCTTCATCTCTTAGGGGAATATAGTAATCTACTTTATAACCTAACTCTTTTAAAGCAAGATAGCAAAGGGAGGTAGAAGTTATTCCATCTACATCATAGTCTCCATAGATAAATATAGTTTTGTTAGCTTCTCCCATTTCTATAATTTTATCTACAGATCTTTTTATGTCAGCAAATTCAAAGGGTGAAATTATATTTTCAATCTTTGGATTAATAAATTTTTCTATCTCTTCATATGTATCTATTCCTCGGTTGATCATTATATTAAGAAAATCTTTACTGAGTCCTAAAGACTCAAATTCTTTTGTATTATGTATATCTTTATGTACCCATCTTGTTTCCATATATTGCCTCCTAATATCTTTTCTATAATTTTAAAATATTTAGTATAAAATATCTATAATATCAAACTTATAAAGTATTATTTTCTAACTATATCTTATCATAATTAATTTATTTTGTTTTTATAATAAAAAGTCGTAAACTTATAATATAAAAAAGAAAAAGGAGGCCAAGAATGAATGAAACTTTAAAAATTATAAGCAATAGAGTATCCCTTAGACATTATGATAAGAAAAAAATATCAACTGAACATATGAATAAAATAATAGAATCAGCAATTGAGGCTCCTACAGCGGGGAATATGGTAATGTATTCAATCATTCATATTCAAGATAAAAAAACTATGCAAAAACTAGCGATATCTTGTGATTCCCAACCCTTTATAGGAACAGCTTCTGATATATTAATTTTTGTTGCTGATTTTAATAAATGGAATAATTATTATAAAAATGAAGGGATGTACCTTGAGAAAGGAAGAAAACCTAAAAATGCAGAGATGCTTTTATCTTTTGAAGATACTATGGTAGCATCTGAAAATGCTGTAATTGCAGGGGAAAGTTTAGGAATTGGGAGTTGTTATATAGGAGATATCCTAGAAAATTATAAATACCATAAAGAACTATTAAATCTTCCAGAGTACACAATACCTTTAGGGATGCTAACATTTGGATATTATCCTAAAGATTATAAGAGAATAAAAAAGAAAAGATTTGATAAAAAATTTATTGTCTTTGATGAAAAATATAAAAACCTAGATGAAGAAGAATTAAAAACTATGTTTAAATCAAAGGGAAAAGAATTTTATAATAGAAAAACTAATTCAGATTTTATGAAAAATTTTGAAAATGCAGTGGAACAATGGTTTAAAAATTGGGGAAGGGAATAAAAAATTAAAAAAATGAGCTGTTTTAAGGCTCATTTTTAAATACATATAAAGTTTATAAATTTATCTAAATATATCTTTTCTTAGCCTACTAAATTTATCAAAGGCTATTTGATTTATAAAAAAGTTGTAAATATTAGAGAGAGACATCTGATAGAAAAGATTGCAAGGGTAATACTTATTTGATATTTAATAGATGTAAAAGGAGATGCCCCAGCTAAAATTTGTCCTGTCATCATTCCTGGTAAAGCAACCAGTCCAATTGTTGCCATATTGGCAAGATCAGGTTGAAGAGATGATATGATGGATCTTTTATAAAACTCTCTAAGAGCTTCAAATTTCGTAGCACCCATGGAAAGAAGGTAAAAATATGATTCTTCTCCATCTTTTATTTGTATAAAAAAATTATTTAAAAATATAATCTGACCTTTGAGTACGTTTCCAAGAAACATGCCACTAATAGGAATAATATATCTTACTTCAAAAAAATTAATATCATGTAAAATTATATTTTTGTATAAGGTATAGATTATAATCCATGATAAAAATATAGAGCAAAATAATGGCAATATAATTTTTTTATAGTTTAACTTTACCATATCTATAGTAGATATAGATGCCACAGTTATCATAAAAAAAAGATAGATAAGATTTACAGTCCAATTATTAAGTTTAAAAATATATTCTAAATATATTCCTACTAAAAATAGTTGAAGAATCATTCGTCCAATTGAGGTAATAGATCTCTTTATAAGATTTACTTTGAAAATTTTTAATCCTAAAATTAATAAAAAAAGTGGAATAAGAAGTAAAAAAATATTAAAAAAAGATATATTCATAAGATTACCACCTCACTATTTCAAATTCATCATGATCTAACCATTGGTTGTCATGAGAGGAAATTATAACTGTTTTATTTAAGTTTTTTATAATCTTAATAACTTTTATTTTTAAATCATGATCTAGACCAGAAGTGACTTCATCTAAAAGGAGGATATCTCTGTCTAAAAGCAAAACTAATATAAGAGCAATCCTTTGTTTCTCACCTCCAGATAAAAGCAAAGGAGATTTTTTTAATATATTTTTATCTAGTTCAAATTTTTCTAAAAGATCATATAAATTGGAATTAGATAATTTTATATTTTTATTTTTTTTAAATGAAAAGATAAGTTCAATATACTTTTCTACACTCTCTTCAGTAAAAGAAATATTTTGACTGATATAAGCAAATTTTTGACGGAGAGCATCTATATTATTTTCTCCTAAAACTTCTTTATCTATAATAATATTTCCACTGTCTATAGGAATATATCCCATGATTACCTTTAAGAGGGTACTTTTACCAGTTCCAGAAGGCATCTTAAGGAGAATTTTTTTATTTTTAATTATATGTAAGTTTAAATTTGTAAAGATTGATTGTTGTCTTAAAGTCAAATCTATTTTTTCTAATTTTATCATTTTAAACCTGCCTATATTTTTTAATCTTTATATAAATCTTTATATTTATAATAATTAGTAATAACTTTTTTTATAAAATTTTGTGAATCTGAATATGGTATTTGTTCTACATCTAGATCTTTATTCTTATCTAATTTCCAAGTAGAAACCAAATCCTTTCCATCGTGAAAACTAGCTATAGTAAGACTGATATTATTGTCTAAATTTAATAGAAGAAATTTTAGATGTTTTATTCCAATGTTAAGATTTATTTCGGGATCTAAAAGTTTATCAGAGGTTATACCTGGATCATATAGTTTAGCAGTTTTAAGGTCTAACTGCATAAGTCCAAAATAAGTACTCTTAGAGATTAAATTTGGATCAAACTTACTACCTTGTTTAATAATACTAAAGATAAGTGGTTCCTCTACATCATATTTTTTACTGTATTTTTTTATTAACTCACTATAATATTTAGGATACAGGTATGGATAAAGATTTGAATATTTAGAAAAATCTTTTTCAGCAGAGAGAGAGGTCCTCATGGCTTGATCATATAGTTTAATTTTTTCTAAATAGTTAGTTCTAATAAAAATTTCAAAAACTTTATCTTCGGAAAAATTTAAGGTATCAGATTTAATATTAAGAAGTTGTGGATCACCTAACTCAGAAATTTGGTCTAATATAGTAAGGGAATCTTTATAGATACGACTCTTATAACTTATAGGATACTCCTCTAAAATTTTAGTGTTTTTAGTTATATTAAAAGCCACTTGATAATAGTAAGAGTTGAGATTATGTTTGATTATCCAGTTTAAATAGTTTGGATTTTTACTCTCGTTGTAAAGCATATTCCTATAATAACCAGCCAGGTTAGATTCTGGATAAGATTCTATATATTTAATTGCAGAATTTTTAAAAAGATCTATTTGTGATGAATTGAAATAAGATCTAGTCAAAAGTTCATGAGCTTTATCATTATTTAATTTTTTGCTATATATGATAGCATTTTCATAATCTTCTAAAATAAAATAAACTCTACCTATTAAATATATGGATTTTTCTAGATATGGAGATCTATCTACTAATTTGTATTTTTCAATAGCATCTAAAAATTTACCAGATTTTTTTAGGGCATTTCCCCAAAAATAATAATAATCAGAATCCATATTATTTAAACTTATTTGATCTTCTAAAAGTTCTATCATTAATTTATATTGGTTTGTTTCCTCTAAAATACTTAGGATATCAATGACAATCTCCTTATCATTGGAAGAATAATTATTTGAATTTTTATAGGCTTTATAAAAATCTAAAAACAAACCTTTGGAGTAGAGAAATCTTCCTACCATCTTTAGGTCATTATTTTTTAATTGGTTGAGGTGTGTATAATTTTCCTTGTATTTTATCTCTAAGAGATAGTTATAATAAGGATCTTTAGAAGCTAAAATATTGAGGGCTTTCTTTTCTAAGGGCTCTAGATCGGGAGAATAATAATCTTTTATAAGATTTAAATATTGATTACGTGCATTGGTGAAGTAACCTAATCTAGAATATATCTCTCCTAAATAAAAACTTCGTCTAAATTCAAAAAAATTAGATTTTTTAGATCCAGAATTTTTTAGGTACTTAGGCGTATAAACAGATGAATCGAGATATTTAAGTGCGTTTTTTAATTCTCCAATCTCATAGTAGTTCATGGCAATATAGTAATTAGGATAGTGAGAATTAACTAACTCAGAGTCTTTATAGATCTCTATAAAATTTTCAAATTCAATCTTTGCTTGATCAAAATTTTCATTGAGATAATGGTTCTTTGCTTGAATAAAAGATCTATAAACTTCTATATTATCTGATGAAAATAATGTGGTAAAAATAAATATATATAGTAAAATAGTTTTTTTCATAGGAGCCCCCTTTTTAATTAAAATTTTAAATTTTTATAAATTTTAATCTATCAAAGTGTAGATAGAGATATGTATATTAATAAGAGTATACCATAAAAATAGTAGATTCAAATCAGTAGTTAAAAAGAGATAGATATATTTTATTTTTAGTATTAAAAATAGTGTATACTTAATTAAGTAAAAAAATTAAATCATTAAAATAAAAAAGAAATGGTCATAATTTTATAATTTTGATATAATATTAGGGTTATTTTTTTAAAGGGGTAGGTTATATGAATAAGATAAAGATTTTAGATGAAAGTGTATCTAATATAATTGCAGCAGGAGAAGTAGTTGAAAATCCTGCTAGTATGATAAAGGAGTTGATAGAAAATTCCTTAGATGCCAATGGAAGATCTATTAGAATAGAAATAAAAAATAGTGGTCGAGATGTAAAACTTGTTGACACAGGGGTAGGAATGGAAAAAGAAGATCTATTTTTATGTGTTGAAAGGCATGCTACTAGTAAGATCAAAGATAAAGGTGATATATTTAATCTTACTAGCTATGGATTTAGAGGTGAAGCATTAGCTTCAATTAGCTCCATATCTAAGATGATTATTTCTAGTAAGACAAAAGATTCTAAGGTAGGGCATAAGATAAATTTAAATGCTGGGAAGGTTACTAAATATCAAGAGATATCTAAAATAGATGGAACAGAGATAGAGATTAAAGATCTATTTTTTAATACTCCAGCAAGACTTAAGTTTTTAAGAAAAAAATCTACTGAATATGCACGGATAAGGGAGATTGTTTTAAAGGAAGCTCTCTATAATACCGAGGTTTCATTTTCATTATTTTTAGATGGAAGGGAAGTTATAAAAACCAGTGGGAATGGGATAGAAAATACAATCTTAGAATTATTTGGTAGGAACACACTGAAAAATTCAACTAAATTTTCTTTGGGATATTGGGGTAATTTAAATCTTTTAAAATCAAATAAAGATTCAATTTATACCTATGTAAATGGTAGATATGTCAAATCAAAAACTATTGAAAAAGCAGTTTTAGATGCTTATTATACCAAACTAGTAAAGGGAAGATATCCATTTGCAGTTATATTTTTTAATATTTCACCTAGCTTAGTTGATGTAAACGTTCATCCGTCAAAAAAAATAGTTAAATTTGTAGATGAAGAGAGTGTTCATAAGGAGATATTAGATCAATTAACAGATGCTATCTATAAAGATGATAGAAAAAATTCCATTGATTTAAAAGTTGAAAGAGAGGAAGAAAAAAATAATTTTTTAGATCTTGATGAATTAGAAAATTTAATAACTCCTAGAGAAAACATTACAATAAAAACAGAACAACCAACTCTAATAAAAGAGGAAAAATTAGAAAATAAAGTTGCTGAAAGAATTGCTAAAGCTAGTAAGTATAGCCAAGAATATGAAGACATTCTTCCACCTGAAATTTTACCTTTAGAGATAAAAGAAAGAGAGATAAAAAAAGAAATAAATAAAGACAACAATATAGGAGAAGAGAGTAGACTAGAGGATAATCTAAAAGGCAATAAAAAAGATTTAGAAAAAGAAAAAAAGTCTATTGAGATTGAAAAAATTCTTTCAGCAGAGATAAATAAAGATAAAGTTGAAAAAAATTTAGAAGAAAAAATAGAGGTCAAAAATAATTATAAGGTATTAGGTCAACTTCATAATATGTATATCTTAGTAGAAACAGATGAAGAATTAGAGATCTATGATCAACATATTGTCCATGAAAGGATCTTATATGAAAAATTAAAAAAGAAACACTACAATAAAAAAATATCTATTCAAAATCTATTAGTTCCTATAAAATTAGAATTAAATGGTTATGAGATAGAAATTGTTAAGGGAAATTTAGAATTATTTAGTGAATTTGGATTTGAGGTAGAGGAATTTTGTGACAATGAAATTTTAATTAGAGGAGTTCCTATATTTAATTTTAGAGTTAGTATAGAAGAAACTTTTAAAGATCTTTTAGAAAATCTAAGTGGAAATGATCCAAGGGAAAAAGTTATTATATCTATGTCTTGTAGAAATGCTATAAAAGCTGGGGAAAAACTTAGTTTAGAAGAGATGGAAACTTTGATCTACGATCTTCATAAAGTAGGTAAATATACTTGCCCCCATGGAAGACCTATCATACTTAAGATGACCTTTGATGAGATGAATAAAAAATTTAATAGGAAATAATAGTTTGGAAAAAATTGCGATTTAATTTCCAAAAAAATGAAAAAATAAAAATAAAAATAAAAAAAAAGAAGATAAAAATAGGAAATTCTTCATTTATTGTGTAGAATTAATTAATAGCAAAAATCTTGAGCAGGGAGATAAGGATGGTAAATGTAAATATTATTTGTGTAGGAAAGATAAAAGAAAAATATATTAATATGGGAATAGATGAGTTTAGCAAAAGATTATCTGCCTATACAAGATTAAAAATTATTGAATTAAAGGAAGATGGAAATGATAAAAATAGAAATCAATCTATGGAGAAGGAAGCCAAACAAATAATAGAGACAATCTCTAAAAATAAAGGGCACTCCATTCTTATGGATATTGGTGGAAAAAAGTTTTCATCGGAAGAAATGGCTAAAAAGATAGAACAAATAACAGTCAATGGAAGTAGTACGATTAACTTTATTATTGGTGGATCTTACGGGGTTACCAAGGAAGTTAGAAATGTTGTTGATTTGAGAATGAGTTTTTCAGATCTAACATTCCCTCATCAATTGATGAGACTTATACTGTTTGAACAAGTTTATCGTTGGTTCAGTATATTAGGAAATAGTAAATATCATAAGTGAGGTGGATAAAATGTATGCTATCGGAGAAAATTTTGAATATATGATAGAAGATGAAGAGTACGATATATCTGTAGTAGGAGATATAATAATGTTTGGTGATGAATATTTAATTGGTGAAGATTTAGACGGTAAAAAATATGTTTTTATATATAAAGAAGATGAAGAAATTGTAGAATTAGTAGAAGACTTAGATGAGTCATCAGATATATTAGATAACTGGGAAGAGGAATATGCTGTCGGTGGAATTGATATTGGTGATTGGGATGATGATTCATACTATGAACGAGAAGATAAGATAACTACTGGTTCAGATACTACAGAAGTATATTTTGAAGAGGAAGATTTTTCTGAATTTGAACTTGAAGAAGATGTAGATTCATTTATAACTGGTCTGTTGGAGGAATAAAAAGATGAAATTAAGGATAAGAACGACAGATAGTTTTGGGGAAAGTTATGATGCTACCTTTGATGCTACCAAGGAAGAAAATAAGACCGGGATCAAATATACGTATTCTGATGAATATGCAAATGTAAAGATATTTATTTTAAAAAATAAGGTACAAATAGTAAGAGATGGAGATATAAAGAGTAATAAGCTATTGAAGTTAGATCAAAAAACAATTTTTGCTTATAGAGCATCATATATGAATAGAAATTTTGAGATATTTACAAAATCCCTTCTTATAAAAGAAAAAAAAATTAGAGCAATCTATTCTATTACTGAGGAAGAAGAAGTTGTAAATGAACTGACGTTAAAGATAGATGAACTATAATGTATGGTAAAAAAATTAAAAATTTGATATAATAGTGCGAAAGATTGATCTATTTTTTATTTAAAATTAACCTTTGGAGGATGAGATGAAAAAAATAATATTATTTATAACCATCTTATTGGGGGTTAATATGTTATCTTATAGTGAGATAGATAGTTATGAGATGGAGAACCAAGCTAAAAAAGAGATAATAAAAGAATTATCTTTATTTTATGGGGGGGATAAAAAAATATATTCAAAGGGTGTCCATAAGCAAAATATTAATTTTATTTTGTCTGAAGTTCAACCTGAGGGATCTAAAAAAATTGAATATGATTTCAAAACTATTTTAAATGGTCAAATAATAGATTTAAATATAGATGAAAAGATTGAATTTAAAAATATTATGGATTTAGAAAAATTAAAAGTAACAGGAAAAACATATAAAAATTCCTCTGTAGATTTTAAAAAAAATAATGAAAATTTAGAAATTAGCTTTTCTAGTATAGGAGAATATAAGATATCTTTTACAGATAGAGATAAAGTAATAAAAGAGATAATCATTAGAAAAAATGCAAAATATATACCATTAGCTAAAGATATTGAAAAAAATATAGAAGAGGCATATAATAATATAGATTTTAAATTTTTAAATGATAATTTACTGCTTTTAGAAACTTTTTTTCCAGATTCAGAAAATATAGAAAAAGGTCTTTTCTATGCTCTTGAGTTAAACCAAAAAAATAAGAACTATGATATGGTAAGAAAAAATTCAAAAACATTAGTAAGTAGATATAAATTATCTGATGAAAAGGAAGAAGAGATAATAAACATATATACAGATGCCTTAAAAAAATTAGGTAAAGTAGATGAATATCTTGAATTTTTAGCAAAGTTATCTAACTATAAGGAAAAATATGAGATAGAATATTTAGATGCTTCTATAGAGTATGAAAGATACAGTTCAAAAGCTATTAAATTAGCAGAAACTCAAGTCCTAACGGAACCAATTTCAAAAACATTGGTATATTTAGGAGATTACTATTACCATTTAAAAGATTATAATAAAGCAATAGGCTATTATAAAAAAGGTGAAGATTTAGAAAAATTGACTTTAATATATTTAGAGACAGGTGATAAGACAAATTTAGAAACTTTAAAATCAAGTGCAACATCTGAACAACTAGAAAAAATAAATCAGATAGAGATGAAGTATTTAGAACAAAAAAAATTAGAAAGTTATATTGAAACTGCTGAAAAATATGTTCAACAGGGAAGGTTACAAGAGGCAGAGTTTTATTATAAACGAGCTTTAGGAAAAGATTTACACCCTGATTTAAAAAGTAATATCTACTATAAATTAGTGGATCTATACTATAAGTTAGATGAATTTAAATTAGCAGAAGAAAATTTAAAATTTGTAGATATTAAAGTTTTAAATGAAAAATACCTTGGAAATTATTATTATTTAGGTGGTATGATCTGTTATAATTTAGAAAATTATAATGAAAGTATTAAATATTTTAAAAAATTAATTAAAAATTTTCCAAACACAACTCTTAGTAATAGAGGTAGAATATATATATTAAAACTAGAAAAAATAAATAAAAATAAATTAAAAGAAGAGGTAGAGAATGAATCAAATAGTTGAAGAAAATAACGACCATATTGTTCAAGACAAATGGAACAAGGTAGAAGAGATCAAAGAGATGGGAATTGAACCATTTGGTAGAAAGTATAATAAAATAAATATGGTAGAAGATATTATAAATTCAGAGGTTGAATTTAATAAAGATCCTGAAAATTATAATGAGATATTCCAAACTGCTGGAAGAATTATGGCATTTAGACCAGCAGGAAAAAAAGCAGTATTTGGTCATATTGAAGACCAAACTGGAAGAATTCAATTTTATATTAGAAAAGATGTAGTTGGAGACAAAGCATTTGAAATAATGAGTAAGATTGGAACTGGAGATTTTATAGGAATTAAAGGTGGGGTATTTAGAACAGGTAAGGGAGAATTTACATTAAGAGCAATGGAATTTGACTTTTTATCTAAAAATATCAAACCATTACCAGATAAATTTCATGGATTGACAGATGTAGAAACTAGATATAGACAAAGATATATAGATCTTATTATGAATAAAGATGTAAAACAAACTTTTATAACAAGAACTAAAATAGTTAGTTTCATAAGAACATTTTTAACTAAAAAAGATTTCTTAGAAGTAGAAACTCCTATTATGCATCCAATCGTTGGTGGAGCATCAGCAAAACCATTTATAACACATCATAATGCTTTAGATATGGAATTATATCTAAGAATAGCTCCAGAATTATATTTGAAAAGATTAATAGTTGGTGGATTTGATAGAGTATTTGAAATTAATAGAAGTTTTAGAAATGAAGGAATATCTACTAGACATAATCCTGAATTTACAATGATGGAACTATATCAAGCATATGCTGACTTTGAAGATATGATGGATATCACAGAAGAAATTATTACAAATGCTGCAAAGGAAGTACTTGGAACAACTGAAGTTGTATATAATGGTAAAGAAATAAAATTAGAAGGATTTGCAAGAATCCATATGGTTGATATGATAAAAGATATTACAGGTGTAGATTTCTGGCCTGAGATGAGTGTAGAAGAAGCTAAAGAATTAGCAAAAGCAAATGATGTGCGTTTAGCTCCTCATATGGATACAGTAGGACATATAATCAATGAATTTTTTGAGCAAAAATGTGAGGAAACAATAGTACAACCTACATTTGTAATGGGTCATCCAGTAGAGATCTCTCCATTAGCTAAAAGAACAAAAAATGATGGTAGATTTACAGATAGATTTGAGTTATTTATCGATGCAAGGGAGTATGGAAATGCATTCTCTGAGTTAAATGACCCAGCTGACCAAAAATCAAGATTTTTAGATCAAGTGGCAGAAGCTACAAAAGGTAATGACGAAGCAAATGCTGTTTTTGATGAAGATTATATCAATGCATTAGAGTACGGTCTTCCACCAACAGGAGGATTAGGAATAGGTATCGATAGATTAGTAATGTTATTAACAGGAGCAGAATCTATTAGAGACGTGTTGTTATTTCCACATATGAAAAGAAAATAATAAATTTTAAGAGTATAGATTTTATCTATACTCTTTTTTTTAGAAAAAATAAAAGATTACTCAAACAGTAATGAATAATTGTTGACAATTATAGTAACCTATGGTATTATTTCTTTAAGAAATAAGTACTTAACTCCTGTGTGTTAAGTGTATTTTAGGAGGATAAGATATGACAACAACTAAAAAAAGTAAATATGGATTAAGAGCTTTGGTTTATATGGCATGCAATCCACAAAAAAAATTTAGTGTTAAGGAAATTTCTGAAAAAGAAGATATTTCAAAGAGATATTTAGAACAGATATTTTTAATTTTAAAAAAATCTGGATTAATAATAAGTAGTAAGGGAGCTTATGGGGGATATATATTATCTAAATCTCCGAAGGAAATAAGTGTTGCTGATATTTTAGGTGTATTAGAAGATACTCAAGGATTTCCCTGTTGTAACAACTATAATTTAGAAACATTAGAATCTGTCTTAGAAAAAGAAGTTTGGGAAAAGATGGATGAAAAAATAAAAGAGTTAACTAGAAATATAAGTTTACAAGATTTAAAAGACAAATACAATGATGGACGTACAGATATTTATTATATATAGTTTGATTGGGAGGATATTATGAAAAGATTTAAAATGTTATTATTAGGAATATTATTAGGAACTTTATTTATAGCATGTGGAAAACAGGAAACAAAACAAGAGGTTATTAGAGTGGGAACTTCTGGTGGATATTTTCCATTCACTTATACAGAAAATGATGAATTAAAGGGATTTGATATTGAAGTTTGGAATGAAATTGGAAAAAGATTAGAAAAAAAAATAGAGTTTAAACAAGCTAAATTTAGTGGTTTGTTTGGGATGTTAGATATAGGAAAGATCGATACAATTTCAAATCAAATTACAATTACAGATAAAAGATTAGAGAAATATGATTTTTCAGTTCCATATGTTTATTCTGGAGCTCAGTTCTTTATAGCCAAGGGAAATCCTAAAAAAATAACTGGGATTGAAGATTTAGCAGGTAGAAGAGTCGCTACAGAAGTTGGAACAAACTATGAAGAGATAGTTAGTGAACTATCTAAAAAAATAGATTTTGAAACAGTTGTATATAATTCAGGAAGTTTAGTTAAAGATGTAGAGTTAGGAAGAGTAGATACATTTATGATGGATAAAGTTTCTATTGTAGAGTTGATAAAGAAAAATGATCTTCAAATTGAACTATTAGATAAACCCGTTAAATATATAGCAAATGCTTTTCCTTTTGTAAAAAATGAAAAGAATAAAAATATTATGAAAGAGGTCAACGATACATTAAATGAGATGAGAGCTGATGGAACTCTATTAGAGATCTCTAATAAATATTTTGGAATGGATATAACTTCAAATTAATTTAAAAAAATATAGTAAATAATAAATAGGCATTTTAATTCTGAAGAGAGAAAAATTTTCTAAAAATTAAACTGTCTATTTTTTATTAAAAAATAAAGTAAAAGAGAGGGAAAAAATGGATTTTAAAATAGAAGCAATGATTGGGTTATTTCCAATTTTATTCAAAGCTTTGGGATTAACATTAAAAATAACATTTATATCAACATTTATATCAGTTTTATTAGGAATATTAATAGCTGTAATTAGATTTTTTAAAGTAAAAGTTTTATATCAAATAACTGGATTATTTGTATCTTTTTTTAGAGGAACTCCATTATTAGTACAATTATTTTTAATTTATTATGGACTACCTCAGATATTTCCTGTTTTTATAAATATGAGTGCTTTTGTAGCTACAGTTTTAGGACTTAGTTTACATTTTTCAGCTTATATGGCTGAGACTATAAGAGGAGCACTATCATCTGTTGACAAGGGACAAATAGAAGCTGGTTACTCAGTTGGAATGAATACTATTCAAGTTATGGTAAGGATAGTTATACCTCAAGGAGTAAGAGTTGCGATACCTTCAATTGTAAATATTTCTATAGATCTACTAAAATCTTCATCTTTAGCATTTACACTGGGCCTTGCTGATATTATGGCAAAGACACAGTTAGAAGCAGCTAGCTCATATAGATTTTTAGAAAGTTATCTAGCTGTAGCTTTAGTTTATTGGATATTAGTAATCTTACTTGAAAGAGTACAGAAGATATTAGAAATAAAATTAAACAGAGGTTATTAGGGGGAAGATCATGGATAGAAATAATATATTAGAAGTAAAAGAACTACATAAAAGTTTTGGAGAGGTAGAAGTTTTAAAAGGAATAGATTTTTCCCTA
>ASRL01000111.1_pt1 | contig 16097 bp, 14 predicted proteins | sample 692978 | NCBI WGS metagenome assembly ASRL01 (sample SAMN02169241, study PRJNA158439) | bioreactor metagenome | isolation source: day 67 sample from continuous culture bioreactor inoculated with sediment... | place: Germany: Bremen | reverse complement strand
GTTTGTGGACCATGGCATGGGGAATAACATGGATAGTATGGCCAGTTGCAGCCATAGGATTTGCAGCTCTTATTGGTTTGGCTGCTTTATTTGAATCAAAAATCTAGAGGTCGCTTACATTGAAAGGAAGGTTAGGCTATGAATAATCATATTCATCAATATCTGGACTATATCCAAAAAATAGGGGATCGAAAAGACCTATATAAGGTGGTTGCAGATAAGTTTAATATAACAAGGGCTTTATATCCGGGTAGCCACATCGATATCAGTCCTTCCTTAGTGATTCCTGATGTTACTTATATTGATAATTATAAGGGGGCCATTCAGTTCTTTGATAACCTAGAGCCGATAGTTGACTATGTCAATCAGAAGAAGGACTATGATGGAACTTGTCATATAAGCTTTTACGGAAAAAGTTATGATGACGATCTTGAGCTTGCTAAGGTCGACCTAATCATTTCTCAGTATGCCGGTTTTGTCGGTCAATCAACAAAAAGGTATCTTAAAGAAGAAGGAATATTATTATGTAATGACAGTCATGGGGATGCAACATTAGCCTTCTTAGATGATGATTTTGAATTCATTGGGGTTGTTGATGCAAACAATACTATTATCAGTGATGATTTAGATAAATATTTTCAATTTGCCCGTCGGAGAGACATAGATATCGAGAAAGTTAAACAAACGATGAAAGGTCCAAAATACAAACATCAAGCACCAAACTATCTATTTAAATATAAAAATACGCATTAAGATCCCTTGCATTATCTGTGGCGAAATAGTAAAATAGTACTAGGGAGCGCGACAATGTGCAAGGGGATGAGTATAATGAAATTACAAACAAGGGAAAACCGAATATTTATAAAGAACATAGACGCATAACCGCGGGAGTGGTGTGCGTTTTTTTGCATTATTAAAGAGATGAAAGAGAGGTTTTATAAGATGAATTTTTTAGGTAATATGATATGGTGGTTGTTTGGTGGTATTATTTTAGCCGGTATATGGTTTCTTGCCGGGTTGTTATTAACCATAACAATTATAGGTATTCCGTTTGGTACGCAATGTTTTAAAATTGCTGGCTTTGTCCTAGCTCCATTCGGTAGAAACATTCAACTGGGTAATTTTGGTGCAGGCGGATTGATTTTTAATGTCCTATGGATCATCTTGGTCGGTTGGGAACTTGCCATCGGTCATTTGATTGCAGGAGTTCTCAGTGCCATTACTATAATTGGAATTCCTTTTGCAAAACAACATTTCAAATTAGCACACTTGGCCTTTATACCCTTTGGTGCAAAGGTACGCTAGATAGATAAAATACAGAGGTCATAAGATGTCAATTGATTACTATAACCAGAATGCTGATAAATTTATAAAGGATACTATCAATGTCGATATGGGCCGACTCTATGAACGATTTGAAAAATACTTGAATCACGGCGATACCATTCTTGATATCGGTTGTGGTTCCGGCAGAGATAGTCAATACTTCATGGAAAAAGGCTATGACGTATACGCTCATGACGGCAGCCCGGCCATGGTTGAACAGACCCGTAAACTGATTGGAGATCAGGTGGCAATTGCCACCTTTGAGGCCTTTGATCCGGTTACTTGTTTCCATAAAAAAGTCACCTTTAACGGTTTATGGGCCTGTGCAAGCTTATTGCATGTTCCGGAAAAAGAGATGGCCGATATATTAAATCGATATCTCAGTTTTCTTGCGATAAACGGTATTTTTTTTATGTCGTTTAAGCGCAGAGCCTCTAATCATGAAAAAGATGGGCGAATATTCACGAATTATACAAAAGAAAAGCTGGAAAATCTCCTAGAAAAGTTAGGTCCGATTCGTATCGTGGAGCACCTTGAAACAGTTGACGTCCGTCAAGGCAGAGAAGATGAAGGCTGGATTAGTGTTATTATAAAAAAAGAAAGCGAGTAAGGGAATGTATTTAGACCTATTAAATAACAAATCCATCTGGTTTGAAAAAATGCTGGATCAAGGGATTATGGCAGCAAGTTATAAAGCTTTTTGGCTCAAAGGGATTATTGAAGAGGTTATTCATAATGACCGATCGGAAATATCGTTTGAAGCCATTGTTAATCGGATGATTGTCAATGCATGGTTTCCTATTGTGAAGTATAGACTGAGTTTTGGATACTCAGATAAATTAGGTGAGACTATTGATTATATCAATAAAAGCTATGGATACGGCTCAGAGATAAAAAAAGAGCAACTATTTAAAGAACTTGAGTTCTCTGAAAAGCTGATGCAGGATAAAGAATTGCAAAAGCAAAAAAAGAACTTTTATAACCTGGTTCCTTATCGCTTGTTAAGCCCTTTTTTTAAGCAAGAATTACGAGGATTACTAGATAGCAAGCGTAATAGAGTAATCGAAGAATTGTCCGGCAAGAATGCGGCTTGTTTTTATAGCGTGAGCTTAAGTAAAAAAAGCATCACAATCCGCGATGAATGGATGGATTATATCAGAGAGAATCAGAGCCTGATCCTTGGGTGGTTACAACATAAGCTAGTCATGTATATTGAGACAAAGAATCCCAATGTGCCCAATATTATGTTTAAACTAGATGCTCCAATGACACGAAAATTAGGTCAAGCGACAAAATATTGGCGACGCTTTCTCTTTGTTCATCCGGTCGATGATATCTATACCGGCAAACCTTTAATCGATGTAAACTATGAAAAATATGGACAGATGAGTATCGATCATTTTATTCCATGGAGTTTTGTGCTACATGATGAAGCATGGAATCTAACCCCAACATTTAAGAATATCAATAGTGCAAAGAATGATGGCTTGCCTAATCTAGATAAGTATTTAGATGATTTTTGTAAGTTACAATATCGATCTATACGCTTTATGAAGGATTCAACATCCAATCAAAAATTAATGGAAAGCTATTATAATATCAGTCGTGGCAAACAGTTGGAAGAAATTGTGATGAAGGGATTACAGTTGGAGGAAGAGGCCTTTGGGGAAGCGTTAAAAAGCACCATTGTACCAATGTTTGGAATTGCAAGAAATCAAGGATTTGAGATTTGGGAGAGGTAGGAGAAGAAAGATGAAAAACATGAGTAAAGTATTACTTGTTAGTGTAATACTAACGATGCTATTAATGAATGTTATGATTGAAGCAGAAGAAACAAATGAGTTTGAAATATATGCAGATAAATTATCATCAATAAATGTTTTTAAGGGAACATCAAACGGTTTTGAGTTGGATAGATCGCCAACAAGATTGGAAGGTCTTGTAATGTTAATTCGACTTCTTGGAAAAGAAGATGATGCGCTAGTTGAGAGTAATATGGAATCTGTTTTTACAGATGTGCCAAGCTGGGGAATTCCTTACACGAATTATGCTTTTAAAAACGGCTTATCAAAAGGGATTGGAAATAATATATTTGGAGCAGATCAAAGTTTAGATGCACAGTCATATCATACTTTTCTATTGAGAGCTTTAGGATATGATGATTCCATGGGAGATTTTAATTGGAATGAGGCAAATGCCTTTGCATTAGAAAAAGGCATTATAGGTAAAAATACATATAATGATCTTCAAACAAAACCACTTCTTAGAAGACACCTTGCACAAAGTTCATATGTTTCCCTTTTTATAAACAAAAAAGATACAGAAAAAACATTAATCAATACATTAGTTGAATCAGGAGATATTGATGCGACCGTAGCAAATCAACTTGAAATATCAGATAGTCAAGTAAAAATAATTGATTTAGATAAAGAAGCTGAATATGTAAAAATTCAAAATAAGGGTAGTCAATCAATCGATATCGGTGGCTGGACCATGGTCTCAGAAAAAGGATATCAAACATTTGTTTTTCCGACAGGATATGTATTAGAGCCCAATCAAATTTGTACGTTGACGTCTGGAAAGTTAAAAGATACAGGAGATTTCATGATGGCCGCAACAACAATTTGGAATAATAGTGATTCGGATAATGGGATTTTGTTGGATAGTAGTGGATCAGAAGTAAGTCGTTGGGTAGATTAATTAATGAGGGGATGCTTAGTATTGTTAATCATAGAAGGGTAGCGTATGAAAGAGAGAATATATAAAATCATTGAAAAGGCAGAAGATGAGGATGTAGTGAGTAAAATATTTGATTACGCTATTATCATTTTGATAATAGCATCAATAGCATCAGTAATTCTTGAATCATTTAGTGGATTTAGAACAAAATATGATTATGAGTTATATCTTTTTGAGCTTATGACGGTTGCAATATTTACCGTTGAGTATTTTTTGAGGATATGGACGGCAGATCTTAAATATCCCCAAAAAAAAGCTTTGGCGGCTAGGCTTATTTATCTGTTTTCTTTTATGGCAATTATTGATCTTTTTGCTATTCTACCATTTTACTTACCTTTTATTATTAGTATTGATTTGAGATTTTTGAGGGTGGTACGTTTAACACGAATTTTTCGGTTGTTCAAAGTAAATCGATATTCAGACTCACTTCAATTAATCGGAAAAGTAATGAAAGAAGCTAAAGAAGAGTTATTAACTACAATATTCTTAATGTTTTTTGTAATCTTGATATCTGCAACGTTGATGTATAATGCAGAAAATAGTGTGCAACCAGATGTGTTTCCAAATATTATTGCATCTTTATGGTGGGCTATTGCGACACTTACAACCGTAGGATATGGAGATGTTTATCCGGTTACAGCAATTGGAAAGATGTTAGCATCAGTGATTGCGATTTCAGGAGTGGGCTTAGTTGCCCTTCCGACAGGGATTATTAGTTCAGAGTTTATGAGGGAAATATCCAAGCAGAAGGTTTGTAAATGTCCACATTGTGGCGGAGATATTGGGTAAGGAGAAGATATGATAGAGAATATAAAATTACCAGAAAGTGCATATTTCTATAAGCAACAGCGACCATTAAGTAACAATCTGATTACCCAATCATTTCGTAAGGCTTCTTCCAAAAAAAAGGGTCAATATGTAGCCAATATTATCAGAGAACCAGTTGATGTAGGTGATGAACAGGTTTTTTATTCCTTATGCATTTTTAAGCTTGAGCAAACACCATCCTTCCTGTCGATACCGAATGAGAAAGAACTTAAGTACGCATATATCCTTGTTATTGAGTATAACGGATATCTAGTCATTTCAAAAAAGAATGTTAGTGGATTCGGAAAGTTTATAGAGCAACATATTGAAAATCTCGACTACAGTCTTATGTCTAAAGTGCTTGTGAGTGATAGGACCAGTTTTGAAAAACTTACTATGAACAATATGGATGTATCGGACAATGTTATTAGAAAGAAGAATGTAGAAGCTCTCGATTTGAAGAATAGTTTTTCTACATTTGGTGCCAATAGATCAATAATTAATAACATGAGAATCAAAGAAGAAGGTGAACGATACACATTAAGCCTAAATACATCAAGAATAAATAAGCTTGGTTCTAAGACAGAGTATCTAGATTATTTTGAGTGGTGTATTGGAATGGTAACCAAGATTGAAGGGTTTGAAGAAAGTAATAATTATGTTGATCATTTTGCAAAGCCGATATATTTTGAGGAGACCATTGATTCGTTAGTACCGAATAATATTCTTATATTACTCTCTGAATTAAGTGGTGAGGATGTAGTTGAAGAGATATATTTATATTATAATGACAGGAAAAGAGAATTGCCATTAGTAAATGTTATTGCAGCTTTTGAAAAATCATTGAGCATCGAATCAGAGATGATTGGAAATTATGAAGTGTATCATGTGAGAAATCGATTGGATAATTCTCTCAGACTTAAAATGAACAAGAAATCTATAACGTTGAAATCTGATAAGTTATCGAATGTTTATATTAAGTTTACTGATGGTATTGAGATGAGCCTTTTAAAATATATTAATGGCAGACAGGATTACATAATATGTTTTGAAGATATTGATACTGTATATCGTTACAGAAAACTTTTTAAGGACAGCCAGTTGTTGGGGAATCTGGATAGTTTCGTTAGTGTTTTACATCCATATCCAGAGTTAAGTGCTGTTATCTCCGAAAAGGGAAATGTTATTAGCAGTTCAGAAAAATTTGAAAATAACTGCTTGTTTGGTTTTGTTGAAGAGAAACTGGTAGTTGATGATGATTATATTATTTGTGATGATTTAGGTAATGAATGGGCGGATCATATATCAATACGTAAGGGTGATACTATAAGATATCTGCATAGTAAGCATAGCAATTTAGCTTTTAGTGCTTCAAAGTTTCATGATGTTGTTGGACAAGCACAAAAGAACATTGGAAATCTGTTTCCGACTGTTGATGAGCTTGAGAGGAAGCTAAGTTCTTGGGATACAAATTATAATTCTAGTGCCATAACTAGAATCCGGAAAGGTAAGAAAGATAACTTAATTAGTGACTTCGTATCAACCAGTAATACACCAAATTCAGAAAAAGAAATATATTTGGTTGTTGATTTTATTTCAAAATCTCAAGTTGTGAAGGAAATAGAAAAATTACGAAGAGGTATAGAGAAACCAAAGAACGAAGCGATTCAAGTACTTTGGTTACTATCTTCGTTAATTTCTAGTTGTTTAGAATCAGGAGTAAAAGTTTATATTACATGTTTGCCATGATTATAACTTTAGACTCAACGAAAAGTAACACTTGAGAATGATTTATAGAGAGATAATCATATAGCAGAGTAAAGTTGTTATGGATTAAGATTAAGATATTTTTATTGTTTAAAAGGAGATGAGGATATAATATGCAATATGATAAGATTCAGATAGAGATTCATCCAAATATACAAGATATAGATGAAATCATAGTCTGGTTGAAGCAAGAATGCATTAGAAATGAAGGCTTTAAAGCAATAAAATTATTTTGTTTGCCTATATTAGAACGATTTTGGAAAAAATGAATTTACAGAAATTCCCTGAATGTGGACTTGTAGAACATGAGTTAACTTAATATGGAATTTTAGTTGATGCTGCATCAACAACATACATAAGCAATGCTTATACAATAGAATTATGGGATGTGGACACATACTCTGCTGAGAGAAAAAAGCCAAAATGAATCTGGTATGTAGAGATAAATAATGAGAAATAATGTTAACAGGTAATTACTGAATCTAGATAATGTTGTTGATAAAATATAAAACTGGATGGAACAAGATTTGTTGAAAGAGTATGGTGAATTTTTTGATAAATTTAAAAATGTTGAGGTATGTTTTGGTATTATTAAAGAGGACGAGATTGTGAGGTGAAACTTTGGAGAAACTAGAAGAATTGGTGTCATTATCTGTAAATTGCAAGGAATTTGATAAAATATTTTGTCAATTGGAACATGATTTTTCGTTGGATTTGGCAAATGAGAATAAACTTGAAATATTTCATTTAAAAAAAGAAAATAGAGGATTTAACTATGAAGCCCTAATTGGTTATTGTTTAGGAAACCTGTGCCAATATGTATTCAGTAGAAAGGAAATTGAAAAAGTTCAAGGAGATATTAGTGCTATCCAGAAGTTGTTTAAGAAAGCAATTGAGAGATTTAGAATACTAAACAATGAAAAAGATAAAGGAGCAGGTGGAGAATTAGGTGAAATTCTTTTATATCTTTTTTTGGAAAACAGACTTAAAGCGCCAAAGCTATTAAGTAAAATGGAGATAAAAACAACAAAAAATCAATATGTATATGGTGCTGATGGAATACATTTTTATTCAACATTGGATGTTGATGGAAATCCGATATATCAATTTGTGATTGGTGAAGCAAAAGTTAAGAATGATATTTTAGATGCAACGAGAGAAGCTTTTGATTCAATAATGAATACTCTTAATGAAGTAGATATTGAAAAAGGCTTAATATCTATGGAAATATTTAAAGAGATTTGTGATGAGGAAAAAGCTAAAGCCTTAATGGAATTAATAATTCCTACAGAAGATATAACTGAAAAAACAAGTATTCATGAAAAAGCACTGGGAATATTTATTGGTTATTCTGTTGATTATGAGGAAGATATTTCAAATAAAGAATGGAATAATAAAGTAGAGGAAAAAATTAAAGTTGATATTTTACGTGCAGTAGAAACAATGAAAAAAAGGATTGTGAAACATGGATTAAAGGGCTATTCTATTTACTGTTATTTTATGCCATTTAATAAAGCTGATGAGGATAGAATAAGTATTATGAAAAAAATTCTTTAAGGGAGGAATATATGGGAGAGTTAAATACTTTAGGTGATTGGATATTTGATGATTTACATGCAAATATGTATTTAAGAAAATTATATCGTGAATTAATGGTCAAATACACTCGGTATATTTTTAATGTAGAAACTGAAATTGGAAAGAAGGAATTAATAGCTTTATTAAGATTTGCAGATTTATTGTCTAAAACAAATGATTCATTATATGAAGCTTTAAACAAAAATATTGCTCAGAATATAATTACAGTATTGAGTAAAATATATCCGAATTCTGAAGAAGTCAAGTACCATATGGGATCGATATTAACAAATGTAAATAATTATGTTGGATTATCATCACAATGTAAAAGTTATAAAAACGTTGATATATTGGAGCACTTTGCAGAAGAGTTCGAGAAGAGTATTCATCAACTACCGAGTGAGTTTGATGAAGAAATATTTTTTAATCATGCTCAGAGAGTAGCATACGATAAAATGGGGAAAATTAAGTTTTATAGCTTTTCGGGTCCGACATCAATGGGGAAGACTTTTTTAATGAAAACCTTTATTAGGCATAAAATAATACAAGGAGTTAAAGCTAATTTTGTAATAGTTGTCCCTACCAAAGCTTTGATTAATGAAATTAAACGTGAAATGATTGAATATATAGCAGATGAGTTGAAAGAAAAGTCTTATAAAGTTATAACTACATCATCAGTAATCAAAGATTTTAGTGAATCGAATTATATAATGATTTATACCCAAGAACGCTTACTATATCATATGAAAGAATACAATGATTTATCTATCAATTATTTATTTGTCGACGAAGCTCAAAAGATTTCTGAAGTTGGATTAAGGTCTGCATATTTTTATAAAGTAGTTGGAGAGGCAATAAAAATAAATAGTAATATTAATATTTTATTTTCAAGTCCCAATATTCCTAATCCAGATGTATACTTTGAGTTGCTTCCTAAAAATCTAGAGTCGCATAAAGAATGTGATACATTTTTGTTTTCTCCAGTTAACCAACATAAATGTATTATAGACGATGTGAATAATAAAATTCGAATATTCAATGACTTAAGTTTAGAGTTCGAAGAATTAGAGCTTAAGAGACACTTAGATTTAAATGGATTGTTAAACTATATTGGCAATCAGAGCAGTAATATAGTTTTTTGTGATAGTAAGAATGATGTGATTGAATTTTCAAAGTCATATTACGACTGTTGTGAAGACATTGGGTACAGTGAAGAGTTAAAAAAACTAATAGCAGATATAAAGTCGGAGATACATCCAATGTGTTATTTGATTCAATTCTTAAAAAGAGGAATATCCTATCATGTCGGATATTTACCAGCAACGATAAAAGAACAAATAGAGACTTTATATAGAAAGAAAATTATAAAAACAATTTTTTGTACAAGTACGTTAATTGAAGGAGTAAATCTACCAGCAGATAATTTGATAATTGCAATTAAAAAAAGCTCTTATATTCTAAGAAAACCTGCTTCATTCAAGAATCTAGTAGGTAGAGTTGGAAGAAAAACATACAATCTTGTTGGAAATGTTTTTATATTACCTGTAAAGGATGGAGCAACTGAGGTTGTAGATAAATGCATTTCAATTATACAGAAGCCAGTTGATGAACAAAAGCTATCAATTGAAATTGTTTTAACAGAAGGGTTAAAAGAAGAGATTATTAGCAAACTATTAGTTGGCGATACTATATTAGATAAAAAGAAACTCAATTATGATGAATATGATCTTGCAAGATATGCAATAAATGTGTTGATTAAGTCGATTTTAAATCGCAATTATGATAATAAAATATATAGTATGTTCGAGAATCTTTTAAATGAAGAGAAGTTACGTGTTATTGAAGGCCAGTTTCAAGAAAAATCAAATGTTAGTGATGATTCTAATGTTACTCAAGATCAAATAGTAAATATTGATCAAGCAATTATGAAGCAAGGTCTTTCATATCCTAGGTATATCGATTATCAGAGTATACTTTCTTTTTTGAATAGATTACATGAACTATTTAATTGGGGAAAATATGAAAGTAAGTTAGGTGTTGGAAAGAAAGAAAGATTAAAATATTATGCAGTTATTTTAAATCAATGGATGCACGGAGAGAGTATTAATCAGATTATTCAAGATAGTATTAAGCACTGTAAAAGTACTTCTAAAATTTACAATAATTCTTTAAAAAGGGAAGAAGATTATATTGGAAGTTACAGTCAAATCAATCAAATAATTGTCGAGTGTTTATCAACTATTGAGAATATAGTCCTATATAGTATATCCAATTACTTTATGAAATTCTCTGAAAGATATAAGCTTCTAACTTTTAGTGAAAGTATTAATAATGATTGGAGTGAATATATTGATTTTGGAACAAATGATGATTTAGTTATTAGTTTACAAAAGATTGGTTTAAGTAGAGAAGTTGCTAAAGTATTGATGAAAAACGAAGATGCATATATAAATGAAAACGCCAACTTAATAATATTAGATAGAGCATTTAGAAATCAAGATGAACGAGTTATTGAAGAATTGGAATTAACAAAAGTGAATTTCTCGGAAATATTTAGAGGTTAGTCTAGTGGAAAAAGTAAAGTGAGCATTTACGATGGTTTTTTTGATAAGGTATATTGGGCGAAGGATTTTGTTCTCTTAGCTTTGAATGTTATCCTAGGGTATCCGTTTTTTAAGAATCGGCCATAGAGGATTAAATAGAAAGATATATTGTGGTAATTACAAAACATATGTTCTTTTTTTCGAAATACATCTTGATCTTTTTCTGGATTTGATGTATAATCTACCAAGAGTGATTTTTAACTTAAACTATTGGAGGTCTAAGATGGAAAAAACAGTGGTAGAATTATTTGCCGGCGTTGGAGGGTTTAGAGTTGGCTTGGAGAGGGCTAGCGATGAGTTTGAGACTGTGTGGGCAAACCAATGGGAACCTAGTCGAAAAACACAGGACGCATATGAATGCTATATTGCTAATTTCGGAAAAAAAGACATACATTCAAATGTTGATATAAATGATGTGGATTATCAAGAAATACCGAATCATTCACTTCTGGTAGGAGGATTTCCTTGTCAAGATTATAGTGTTGCTTCTACGGGGGCCAAGGGAATAGAAGGGAAAAAAGGCGTTTTATGGTGGAATATATATAGCATTTTAAAAACCAAACAACCTAAATTTGTTCTTCTTGAAAATGTTGATAGGTTGTTGAAATCTCCTACATCCCAAAGAGGAAGAGATTTTGCGGTTATATTAGGATGTTTCAGAGAACAAGGATATTCGGTTGAGTGGAGAGTCATTAATGCTGCCGAATATGGATTTCCACAGAGACGAAGAAGAGTCTTTATATTTGCCTTTAAAAATGATACCAAATATGGAAATGAGCTTATCAGAACGGCTTCTTCCGAAGTAGTGGTGACTGATAAAGGTGTTTTTCAAAAATTATTTCCGGCAAAAGCATACGATATAAAAAGAATAAATAGAACTGAATTTGATTTTGATGACATAAAGCAAATTTCAGATAATTTTGCTCTAAAGTTTTGGAATGCAGGATGTTTATTAGGTGATGATTTGTACACTCAAGATTTGAAAGCGGATGAATTGAAAGCAATGCCTCTTGAGAAAGTTCTTGATACAGATGTTCCAGAGGAGTTTTATCTTAATGAAGACTTGGAAAAATGGAAGTATATGAAAGGACCTAAAAAGATTCCAAGAGTGCATAAAGAGGGACATAAATATGTTTTTGCTGAAGGAGGGATTGCTTTTCCAGACCCTATTGATAAACCGGCACGAACAATGTTGACAAGTGAATCATCCGCGAATAGATCAACACACATAATTATGGATCCGCACACAAAGAAACTTAGAAAGTTAACACCAGAGGAATGCGAAGCGTTAAATGGATTTCCGAAAGGCTGGACTAATACAGGCATGTCATCTCGGTTCAGATATTTTTGTATGGGGAATGCATTAGTTGTGGGTATCGTAGAACGAATTGGCAAAGAGCTTGAAAAAATAATTGAAAAAGAATAAAGAAATGGCAATCGCTAATAATAGCGATTGCCATTTTGGGATAATTCAATCCTTATTTGTTCAGCAACATATTTATTATTTAACCAAAAACTTTTTTTGGGAGCAACAAATCCAGATTTTAAAACTTGAACATCATTTTGGTTTATAGCCTTTGGTCGAACATGAGCGACTCTAGTTTCAGACATTTTTTTGAAATGTGAGAAATCATTATTTTTAATTTTTTCAACAGTATCTAGCCACAAATATTTAACATCTGTATCAAGGTCGCTATTGGGCATATTCCAATAAAAAATATCAATGAAGCGAATATCTTTTAATTCGAGTTCTCGTTGCTTTGTATATGCAACATCTGTTTTGAAGATTATCCATAAAAGTTTCTTGTTTTCAAACTTTGAGCGAAATTCAGAATGCATCCAATCTTCTTCTTCAATTATTTCATCGAACTTGATTTGTTCAAATGACATATTTTCCTTTGGAATGTTATTCCTTTTTAATAAAATCGTTTTGATTTCAATTTCAGAGATGTTATTTTTATTAAATTCGTCCGCGGTAATACCCATTAGTGATTTAAACAACTCAGAAGTAACCATGAACAAAAATTGTTTTGCATCTCGATTAATTCTAATATTATACATTCGGAAAAGATCTTGTAAAGTAGCGTATTTGATTTTATTGAATTCAATTAGAATTTTTTCATAAGTGTCCATTGGCACAACTAGAGTTTTTTCGGCGAAACTATCACTGTAGAATATATTGAAAATGTAATCAACATAAGAGCGTTTTAATGAATATGCTCTCTGCATTGCTGGTTCAGGGCCGTTGGGTTGTTTTATTAAACTTTTCTTGTTAGCTCCTTTGGTGCAGGCCCCAAGGAGTAAAGTGTCGCCTTCAGACAATTCATGTGCTTTACCAGAAGCGATTTTTTCGTAAATCATTTCCCAATCTTTTTTTAAATAAGGAAGATCAGCTTCAAATGGTTCCCAAATAGTGGATAATAAAAATTTTAAATCATAAATATTAACGTTTTTATCGTACATATAAAACATCATCAGTAATCTGTCCAGTTTATGATGTAATTCTGTAGTATCCCATGTTTCATGAAGTATATCTGTGTAGTTAATTAAAGAGAGGATGACACGTTCTTTAACAGACATCCCCATTCGTTTAATGAGTTGAGGTGAATTCTTGTTCTTTTTTATTTCTTTTATTGGAATGACTTTTAACTCCATATTAGCTTTGTTAAAATCAGCTTCTTTTTTTGAGTTTATATTATATCCAAAAAAATCTTTTTCTATTGCATGGCCTAATGCACCTTTGTTTTTGGTGTGATAAATATTTGGAGGAGAATGCAATATCTGCCTAAGTGTTTTGTTCTCAATTTGTTTTGAATAAGTTAATATTGACTGGGGGCTTGAAGGGTCATAATTGAATTCCATTGGTAGGCTCTCCTTGTATTGATTAGACTGTATTTGAATTTCTAGCTTGTTCATAGTGGATTCAAATTTATGTTTTATATCACATTCCCAAAGCGTGATAGGTTCTATACCTAATTCTTTCAATTTTAATATATTATTATAATCACGTTTTCGATTTCTGCTGATTTTTTTATTCCAAAACTCAACGTTGCTTTTTGGCAAAGAATAATATTTGCAATTTTGATGTCCGTGCCAAAAGCAACCATTTATGAAAATAGCTGTATTATATTTTTGTAGATATATGTCAGGACTACCGGGGAGTTTTTCATAGTTTTTTCGATATCCGTATCCATGAGTATGTAGATAATGACGCACCTTTAGCTCAGGGGTGGTGTCATTTCTGTGAATTTTGGACATTATTTCACTACGCTTTTCTTTTGAAAACTTATCAGCCATTCCAATCATCTTCTTTTATATAGTTTAGGGATATCATTATTGTACCATAAATATAGTAACAAATCTTGTGATTCTAATGGAAAGATAGTTAGATAGTCTCTTGAAAAAAGAATATCATAAGAGTAGAATTATTATTGAAATTATTTTTTTGTGCGATTATTAGTATTATGTATTGAAGTTAATGAAAAAAATATACTGTCAAAGAAATAGAATATAGTAACAGTTTCTTTAAGGTTGAAAATATATCTGATTCATTGATTAATAAGACGGCGATTCAGATACTTTGCCATAAAAAATCAGATTGGAAATATGAAAAAGAAGAAAGAATATTCGTTCAAGATGGTAGTTGTTTTGCAAATGTATCTATTAAGGAAATAATTACAGGTAGAAGTATGAAGGATGAGGAGTATAAATTTTTACAGGATGTGGTGAATAAAATTAATCCCAAAATTGAGGTTAGCCGGATGGCAAGAGAGATAGATACAAGTAGATACTAATATCTTAGGCGAATAGTTGAATGGGGGATAAAAATGGAAAAAAATCAATTAATATCACAAGTTGAATCTATTCAATATCAAGAAGATTGTCCAATTATTATTAATAAGATTAACGTTGAAAAACAGGATGATGGTAAGATTATTCTTCGCTGTAGTATGGAAAATCTAGAAAAAAGATTCGTGAAAGCTGTTATATTGAATATAAAATGTTTTAGCATAGATGAAAAAGAGCTAGCTGTTTTAGAAGATGTTTCCTACTTGGATTTAGAAATAGAACAATATAATGTATTTGGAAGGAACTTTTTTATTGAAGTACCAAATATTCGAGCTCGGATATTTGTTTTTTCTATTCAAAAAATATTGTTTTTAAATAATGAGTGGTGGATAAATGTAAATGATACGAATATGAAGATGTTAGATTATTCTAAACGGCAATCTTTATTAGAATTAGGTGAGTTGAAAGAACAGTACTTAAGAGAATTAGAAACAAATAATTTTCATGGACATTTACTATATATATGTAATAATATCATGATTTGTGGGTGCAATAAAGTCGTTTTGAAAGAAGAATTGAGATGTCCAAGTTGTAGTGCGAATTTTGCGAAATTAAATAATATGAAAAATGAAGAATATCTTAAAGCAAAAGAAAACGAGTATATTGATAATCAAAAAAAAATAAATTTGGAAGAAAGAAAAATAGAAGAAAAGAAAAAAATAATAGAGCACGAGAGAATAAAAAAACGAAATGCAGAAGAAAAACAACATCAAATACTGTTAAATCAAAAACGTAAGAAAAATAAACTCATTAAGACGTTAGTGAGTATTTGTTTTATAATAGTAATTGCTACTTTGATTATAAAATTATATATTATACCTGAAAATATATATAATAATGCGCAAGAATTTCTTAATAATGAACAGTATAGAGATGCTTATGAGGAATTTATTAGGATAGGTAATTTTAAAGATAGTGAAGAATTAGCAAAAGTTTCAGAAGATTTAGCTACAAAAGAAAATATATATGCAGAAGCAATAATTTTTTTTAAAGATAATAAATATGCTGATGCTGCAAAGCACTTTGAGCGACTTGGAGTATTTAGAAATAGTGAAGATATGAAGATTGAAGCTAAGTATCAAGAGGCCAAACAATACATTGAGTTAAAAGATTTTGAGCATGCATTTCATATTTTTAATGAGTTAGAAGATTATAAAGATAGTGATATTATGAAGAAAGAATCTTTGTATCAGTATGCAAGCTATTTGTACAGAAATGGTAAAATTAAAGAAGCTTATGTTATATATCTGGATTTAAAAGAATATTTGGATAGTGATAAATTCACAAAAGAAATCATAAATCAAATGTTTGCTGATCAAAAGGAGATTAAAAATTTCATTGAAGCTAGCAGAAATTGGACCTATATAATTGACTTTCGGAATTTGTCAAGCTAGTTGTCCATCTTTCTTAAATTTATGATGCTTCACT
>ASRL01000110.1_pt1 | contig 16312 bp, 16 predicted proteins | sample 692978 | NCBI WGS metagenome assembly ASRL01 (sample SAMN02169241, study PRJNA158439) | bioreactor metagenome | isolation source: day 67 sample from continuous culture bioreactor inoculated with sediment... | place: Germany: Bremen | reverse complement strand
AAATGTTTTTCTCTTATTTCTCTCAGTCAATCATATTTACTTTGTCACTTCATTGTGGTAATATTCTATCACATCAGATGAATTATTCCGTGTAATAGCAATGGGGCTATAGCAGTTATTTGTTATAGTCTATTTTTATACACCGGGTATCCGTACAGAGCATACATTAGTACGTCATCTGAGGAATAACAAAAAACGGAGGGAAAAGATGAAAAAAGTAATAGCAATCATTCTAATGATGGTAATGGTTCTTGGAATTGTTGGATGTAACAATTCTGAGAATAATGCAGCACAAGGGACAGATGGCGGTAACGAAGCTGCTACAGAAGGGCGATTTTTAAGAATTGCGACAGATGTGGCTCTTCCTGCAATGGATCAACATGTGGCAACAGATGGTTTGTCTTTTGACGTGATCACGGCAACAATTGAAGGATTATATATGACAGCTGCTGATGGTAGCTTGTATCCTGCAATCGCTGAATCACATGAAGTAAGTGAAGACGGAATGACATATACCTTTAAAATACGCGAAGGTGTTCAGTGGAATAATGGTGATACGGTAACAGCAAACGACTTCGTATTTAGTTGGAAACGTTTAGTTGATCCTGAAGTGGCTAGTGATTATAGTTTTATCGCTGAAGTAGCCGGAATCAAAAATGCATCAAGTATTTTAGGTGGTGAAGCAGACAAGAGTGAATTGGGGGTTACAGCAGAAGATGACCAAACATTAGTCATCGAACTTGAAAGACCTGTACCTTATTTCTTATCATTGACTGCATTCCCTACTTTCTTCCCACTTAACGAGAAATTTGTGGCGGAAAAAGGAGCGGATTACGGTCAAACACCTGAAGACTTATTAGCTTGTGGACCTTACAAAATGATTGAGTGGAACAAAGGCTATGGCTTCAAACTTGTAAAAAATACAGATTATTATGATGCAGAGGCTGTAAAAGCAGATGGTCTTGAGTATCGTGTCATAAAAGATAGTCAAACAGCAGCACTTAAATTTGACAGTGACGAGATTGATGTTGTTAAGTTGAGTTCTGAGCTTGTTGATAATTACAAAGAGAATGAAGCTTATCAACAAATCGATGCATCCTATGTTTGGTATATTTCACCAAATAATAATGATGAAATCTTCTCAAATGTAAATGCCCGTAAAGCACTACAACATGCAGTTAACAAAGAAAATATAGTTGATAACATTTTAAATGATGGTTCAACAGTAGCTAACTTTATTGTACCAACAAGCTTAGCTACAGGCCCGGATGGAAAAGATTTCCGTGAGACATCAAAGAATGATTATAGTGTTTATGATTTAGAAATGGCCAAAGAAGCATGGGAAACTGCAAAGAGTGAATTAGGAATTTCTGAAGCATCCATTGAAATCGTATTTGATGATGCGGATACAGTGAAGAAAATGGCTGAATTTATTCAAGCTGAACTTGAGACAAACTTAGAAGGTCTTACAGTAAGCTTAAAAGCACAACCAAAGAAAAATCGTCTTGAATTAATGCGTACAGGAGAATATCAAGTGGGACTTACTCGTTGGGGCCCCGACTACGCGGATCCTTTAACTTACTTGGAATTATTCTTAACAGGTGGAGCCAATAACTATCCTAACTTTGAGAATGAAACTTATGATGCATTAACAATCTCAAGTTCAACGACATTAGCAGGCGAGCCTGAAGCACGATGGGAAGCAATGAAAGAAGCAGAAGACCTTCTCTTAGCACAAGAGGCTGCAATTGCACCCCTTTATCAAGCAGGATATTCATACTTGATAAATACAAAAGTATCAGGTATTGAGCCACATGCAATTGGGGTGCCATTTATTTACAAAAACGTACAAATTGCTGAGTAATGCATAAAAAAATTAATAAATGTCATTCGAAACATGACCGTGGAAAAATTTTCTACGGTCAGTTTTGAATGAGAAATGGTGGTAAAAAATGATTAAATATATTGGGAGAAGACTACTTATATCAGCAGTAACATTATTTGTTATTATGACAATATTATTCCTGCTTTTGCAGTTTTTACCGGGTTCTCCGTTTAATGATGAAAAACTGTCGGATACACAGAGAGAATTGTTGTATGAGAAATATGGACTTAATGAACCTAAGTCAACACAATATGCATTGTTTCTCAAAAATATTATCACCAAAGGTGATTTTGGTGTTTCATATACTATTGAAAAGAATGCAGAAGTAAGTACCATGATTCAAGCAAGATTTCCTATTTCTATACGTTTAGGACTACAAGCATTGGCTTTTGGATCTATTATAGGCGTTGTGCTGGCATCTATAGCAGCCTTAAAGAGAAACTCAATATGGGATACCGCGACAACGATTTTTGCAGTTATTGGAATATCCATTCCTTCGTATGTATTTGCACTAGGTCTAGTGTACTTTTTAGGATATAAACTGACAAAAGCAACAGGTATGGCCATATTTCCATTGACATATGATATCTATGATCCTGTACGATCGAGTATTTTGCCAACAGTCGCACTTGCAATGTTTGTAATTGCAACCGTTGCTAGGTTCATGCGAACAGAGTTAGTTGAAGTCTTAGGGTCAGATTATATTTTACTGGCAGAAGCGAAAGGATTATCTGCTTCAAAAGTTATCTTTCGACATTCTATTCGAAATGCATTAATACCTGTTGTGACAATTCTTGGTCCATTAACAGTAAGTTTGATGACAGGATCACTTGTTATTGAACGTGTCTTTGGAATTCCCGGAATTGGAGATTTACTTGTAACAGCTATTAGTGTAAATGACTTGAATGTCATTATTGCGGTCGCCTTTTTCTATAGTTTATTCTATATAGCAATGCAACTATTTATTGATATCTTATACGGAATTATTGACCCACGAATACGTGTAGCGAAAGGAGGCAAATAATGGAGAATCTTAAGCCTCAATTGAATGAATCCAGTTTTGAACGTGTTTTTCAGACAGATGAATTTAAAACAGATGTCGTGTATAAGAGTATTAGTTTTTGGAAAGAAGTTCGGCTTCGTTTTCAAGCCAATAAAGGTGCTGTTATTGGAATTATTTTTATCGCCTTTATTTTATTTATGGCAATATTTGGACCCTATATGAATGCGCAAACCTATAAAAGCAAAGTTGATGAGCATATCAACTTACCCGGACGCATACCCGGAATCGAAAAAATCGGAATATTCGATGGTGAAATTGATGGAGTTAATGTCTATGAAAAACGAGGGCTAGATGATGTCTATTATTGGTTTGGAACCGATAATCTAGGGCGTGATCTTTGGACAAGAACTTGGGTTGGAACAAGGGTTTCTTTGTATATTGCACTACTAGCTGTTATTATTGATATGTTTATTGGAATGGGCTATGGCCTTGTTTCCGGATATATTGGCGGAACGACGGATACCATTATGCAACGATTTATTGAGATACTTAGTGGTATACCAAACTTGGTTATCGTTACCTTATTTGTTATTATCCTCAATCCCGGAATTCTATCCATATCTCTAGCTCTAGTTATTACCGGATGGATTGGAATGAGCCGTGTCGTTCGTTCTCAAGTGTTGAAAATGAAAGAATTAGATTTTGTTTTGGCATCCAAAACAATGGGAGCCAAGACCAATACCTTGATTCTTCAGGAATTACTTCCGAATATTTTCGGACAGGTTATTATTATGAGTATGTTTTCAATACCAAATGCCATCTTTTATGAATCATTTCTGGCATTTATCGGGCTGGGGTTACAACCACCATTAGCAAGTTTGGGTGTCTTAATTAATGACGGATATAAATCCATTCTTGTTTATCCGCATATTATTGTAGCGCCCGTTGTTGTCTTAGCATTATTGATGCTTTCATTTAACTTGGTCGCCGATGGATTAAGAGATGCACTTGATCCAAAGATGAAGCAACAATAGGAGGGAGACAAGATGGAAAAACTATTAGAAGTTAAAGATTTAGAAATCGCATTTGATACCCATAACGGTAGTGTTCATGCTATTCGGGGTGTAAGTTTTGACTTGTACCAAGGTGAAACGCTTGCTATTGTTGGAGAAAGTGGTTCGGGAAAGTCGGTTACAACCAAAGCTTTAATGGGAATTTTGGCAAAAAATGGTAAAGTTATCAATGGCCAAGCTAACTATATGGGCAAGGATATCTTGAAAATGAGTAAAAAAGAAATTGTCAACTTAAGAGGCAAAGAAATGGCCATGATTTTCCAAGATCCCATGACATCATTGAATCCAACAATGACAGTGGGTTTTCAGATAAAAGAAGCCGTTATTGAACATAACCAGGTGACAAAAAAACAAGCAAAAGCAAGGGCGATTGAACTATTGGAGCTTGTAGGCATTGATAGTCCCAGGGCAAGATATAAGCAGTATCCCCATCAATTAAGTGGTGGAATGCGCCAACGCGTCGTTATAGCGATTGCCTTAGCCTGTAATCCGAAAGTATTGATTGCAGATGAGCCGACAACGGCGTTAGATGTAACGATTCAAGCACAGATTTTAGAACTCATCAAAAGCTTACAGAAAAAAATCAATCTAGCCATTATTTTTATTACACATGACCTTGGTGTTGTTGCCAATATTGCCGATCGAGTTGCAGTTATGTACGCAGGAAAAATAGCGGAATATGGAACAGCGGATGAGATTTTTTATACACCGGTGCACCCATATACTTGGGGATTATTAGCATCTGTACCGGATATGTCAAACACAGATGTAGAACTCTATTCGATTCCGGGCGCCCCGCCAAACTTATTATATCCACCCAAAGGCGATGCATTTGCAGAGCGTAGTGAATATGCGATGAATATTGACCTTGAATATCAACCGCCTATGTATAAGGTTAGTGATACCCACTATGCGGCAACATGGCTTCTTCACGAACAAGCACCGGAAACTTTTATGCCCAAGGTGCTTGAGAAACGTATTGAATTGATGAAGAAGGAGGCAGAAGAATATGCAAAAGCGTGATGTTATTTTAGAAGTCAAAAATCTAAAACAATATTTTAAAACAAGCCGAAAATTCACCGTAAAAGCAGTTGACGATGTTTCCTTCAAAGTCTATCGTGGTGAGACCTTCGGAATTGTTGGAGAAAGTGGTTCGGGAAAATCAACAACCGGAAGAAGTATTATTAAGTTATATGAGCCAACAGATGGAACCATTATATTTGAAGATACAGAAATAACCGGAAGATTAGATTCGAATACTGAAAAAATGTTGAGAACCAAAATGCAGATGATCTTTCAAGACCCTATGGCATCCCTTAATCCAAGAAAAACGGTTCTAAATATCATTGCACAAGGTCTTGATATACATAAATTATATGCAACGACAGAAGAACGGGATGAAATGGTCTATCAAATGCTTGAAACCGTCGGATTAAGCCGTGAACATGCCCATCGATATCCCCATGAATTTAGTGGTGGTCAACGACAGCGGATCGGCATAGCAAGAGCCCTCATTATGAATCCGTCTTTTGTCATTGCAGATGAATGTATATCGGCTTTAGACGTATCCATTCAGGCACAAGTCGTTAACCTCTTGAAATTGTTGCAGCAAGAGCGAAATTTGACCTATATTTTTATCGCCCATGATTTATCAATGGTCAAGTATATAAGTGATCGTATTGCGGTGATGCATCACGGACGAATTGTTGAAATCGGAACGTCAGATGAGATCTATCATAATCCCATTCATCCCTATACAAAATCACTGCTTTCAGCTGTACCGCATCCAAACCCTGTACTAGAAAGACATAGAAAAAGAGTCTTCTATGATAAAAGTTTAGTCAATTATGATGACGGCATCTATCATGAACTCGAAGGGGAACATATAGTGCTAGCCACTGACGAAGAATTGAAAAAATGGATGATTGAGTCTTAGAACGAAGTTGACAACATCTATAAGAATAGACTAGAATACAATGAAGATACATATGAAGGAGTGATTTCAATGCCTAATGGCAAGAGAATTCTTGATAAGAAAATTTATGTGATTGGAATAGTCTTCGTTCTAGCTTTATTCTTATTTGTTGTTATGAAAACAGAGTTCCTATCGCTGAATTTTTTTGGTGAAAATGAAGGTGGACGATTAGTCATAGCAAGGCATAGCGATTCTATCAGTCTAGATCCGGCAATAGTAACAGACTTTGAATCGTTTCAGGTGTCAGCCAATATTTATGAGTGCCTAGTAACAACGGATAATAATGGCGTGGAGATTTTACCGGGACTCGCTAAAAGCTGGGAAGTGAGTGAAGACGGTTTAAAATTTGTATTTAAACTGCGTGAAAATGTTGTGTTTCATGATAATACACCTTTTGATGCAGAGGCTGTTGTTTTTAATTTTGAGCGGTGGATGAATGAAGAGAGTCCATATCATATTGGACAGTTTATTTATTGGAATCAGAGTTTTGGGGGTAATCCCGGATTGATTAAATCCATTACGGCACTTTCAAAATATACGTTTGAAATTGTTTTGAATGAACCATATACGCCCATATTAAGTGTTCTTGCAATGCCTGCATTTGGAATAGCAAGTCCTACAGCAATCATTAAATATAATGAAGACTTGAAAACACATCCTACGGGAACCGGCCCTTATATATTAAAAGAGTGGTCTGATACAGGGCGGGTTGAACTTGTATATAATGAAAAATATTATAAAAAACATTCCGGAGTCAGTGAATTAGTTTTTGAAACGTTGTCGACGGAAGAAGATGCCCTTCAGGCCCTAGAAACCGGCGACATCCATATCATTAATCAGATTGATGAAAGAGACGTTGAAACCATTTCAGACTTAAAATATGCAGATGTATACTATATGCCATTTCTTAATATTAGTTATTTGGCAATGAACCATAGTAAAAAACCTTTTGATAATCTATTAGTAAGACAAGCAATTTCTCATGTGGTTGATCGGGATGAACTGATTACTACATCCTATGATCTTATGTCTCGACCGGCATATTCTTTTTTACCCCCTACAGTGTTTGGATATAATGAAGGTTTTAAAACCTATACCTATGATATTGAAAAAGGCAAAGACTTACTAGCAAAAGCAGGATATCCCCATGGATTTGAGACGACGATATGGGTTATGGACCAGCCAAGAACCTACTATCCATATCCGAAAAAAGTAGCCACATATTTACAAGAACAATTAGCCCTTATTCACATCAATGCAGAAATTGTTGAAGTAAAATGGGATGAATATTTAGAGTCTGTTCGTTTAGGTGAACATGATCTGGCGATTGTTGGTTGGCAAGGTGACTATGCAGATCCCGATAACTTTTTATATACTATGTTTAATTCATCAGATGATACGATAGGAAGCGGATTAAATTATTCATATTATAGTAATGGTGATGTAGATGAATTGTTAAAAAAAGGAAGAAGAACGGCAGACAAGGAATTTCGCTCATTTATCTATAGAGACTTACAACAAATACTTGTTGATAACATGGTTGGATTACCTTTAGCCCATACGATGATGGCCCTAGGTGTAAACAACCATGTCAAAGACTTCGAACCACATATTTCCGGTATGATTTATGCCGTAAATATAGAATTGGATGAGAACGATGAATAAACAAAAAGTTATATATACGATAATAGGCCTTATCTTTAGTATACTCGTTATCATTATCTTATCTCAGAATGTCTATAATACGAATACATCTTCCTATAGAGCTCTGACAAGACCGCTTGCTAAAGAACCTTTATTAATTAGTTCGGCAGGCCAAAATACAGATATCTATATCGTCAAAGATATTATTAATAAATTAATGATTGATAATTACTTTATACCTATGGCAACAACTGAGAACTTAGACGATATCCATTCAGCCATTATGGTTGTCGGATATAGTGAAGTTGGAAACAGGTTAAAGGATAAGACCTATTTAGAAGAAAAACAAAGGGTAGAACAGTTTGTAAAAGCGATTGAAGAAAAAGATGTTTTTTTAATTACCATCTATTTAAGAGGTGGAAAGATGCTGTCGGAAGAGACCAAAACACTTCTTAACCTATCTGCAAAATCATCAGATTATGTGATAATCGTTAATCCGGAAAATGAGGTGGATACATTTAAAGAGATGGTATCATCAACAACACCGATTACATTTGTGGATGAATTATCAGAAGTAACAGAACCCATTGTATCCGCATTCAGATAGGAGGAAAAGTTTTGTCAAAATTTCGTATTAAAGAAAAAACGGCAATCGTTGGCATAACGCTTTTATTCTTAGGCTTTCAACTACCTTCTATTTCTGAGGTCTTATGGTTTAATATGGTTGTTGATGTTCGCAAAGCCATTGTTAATGGTGATTCCGGTCATTTAGTTTTGACGGCAGCAATCTGGAGTATTGTCAGTATGCTTCAAGGTGTTTTTTTGCTTTTGGGCACCACGATCTTTCTTGGTAACCTTGTAGAAAAGATATCGATGAAATTAGGAAAAGTTTTGTTTCAAGGTTTTAGCTATATCATCATAAATCTGCTGATTCAAGAGTATTTTTTCTTTGAGATTGAATTATTAACAAATATATTGGCAGGCATTACGACTTTATTTTTAATCAACTATGTTGTGACAGAAAAAGGATATTATGGACGCAATTTTGTCCTTTCATTACAAGTGTTTTTTGCCTTTCAATGGTTAAATATTATGCCTATGCTGACCTTTTATAATTTTGGTGTGACTGATTTAGCGGGAAGCATAAAAATTGTTTCAGAATACTTAGGGAGTACTTCGGTATTGAATTTTATAGGGTTGGCTTTCTTTATATCCCTTTTATTTAGTACTCTCATTACTACTTTTTTGTTTTTAACCAATGACCGCAACATAGCTATAGCAAAAGAAAATTACGAAAAACAGTTAACCTTAGATGCCATGCATGCAAAAATTGTCCAGACCAGAGTATATGAAGAAATTCATACAATTACCCATGACCTAAAAACTCCTCTTGTGACAATAAGAGGTTTGAATTCATTATTGGCATTATCGAGAGAACCTGAAAAAATCATGGAATATACAGAAAGAGTTGATAATGCAGCAGAGAAAATGTCAGAGATGATTTCAGGATTTTTATATGAGAAGAAGCGACGCATTGTATCGACAGAAGAAATCATTGACTATGTACGAGCCCAAATTCCTTTAGAGGATGAAAGTCAAAAAATAAGCTTTGACTTTGATGACCACTTGCCTCTACTTTATATCAACAAAGTTCGTGTATCAAGGGCAATCATCAATGTGATTGAAAATGCAATGCTTGTTCAAACGATAAAACCTATTAAGAAAATCCACATTCGCGTATATGATAACAATGGATACCTTATTATTGAAATAGAAGATAATGGAATAGGAATATCTAAGTCTCAAATGGAAAAAATATGGGAAGTCGGTTATTCGACCAAAGCAACGACTGGCTTAGGATTAGCTTTTGTTAAGAAGGTTATCGAAGATAACAACGGAACAGTTTCAATGAGCAGTAAAGAAAATGAAGGGACCCTTGTGAAAATAACCTTGCCAAACGAAACAATGGTGGATCAGGAGGAATAATAGAAGATGTCAGATATGAAAAGAATACTTGTAATTGATGATGAACCGGATATTGTCTACACCATTTCAGAAATATGTAAATTTGCCGGGCATGAGGTTGTATCCGCAAATGAAGGGTTAAAAGGGGTTGAGTTGTTAAAAGAACATAATCCAAACCTTGTTATTGTTGATTATCATATGCCAAAATATGATGGTTTATCAACAGTAAAAAAAATGCGGGAAATAGATGATACGGTCGCTATTATGGTATTGACGGTTGATGAACGCCAGGAAATATTGGAAAAATTCATGCTTGTAGGGGCTACTGATTTTTCATTGAAGCCTGTAAAAGCAACGGATTTGATATCTCGTATCAATGTGAATCTTCAAATCAATAGTATGCAGATGAAAAACAAAGAACAAGAGCAAAGTGTATTTGTGGAGAAGGGAATCAGTTCGGCAACCCTTCAAATGATAATGAACTATCTAGAAGCGCAACAGGAAGAACAAACTATAAAAGAAATATCAAAAGGGGTCGAATTAGCTTATCAAACAGTCCATCGTTACATTCAATACTTAATTGATAATAATCAAGTTGAATTAGTCTCGGTGTACGGAAAAGTTGGTAGACCTCTAAACTACTATCGACTGATAAAATAGTTTTAGACTCTTTTAGAAAATCTTTAGAATTACCTTACTTGGATTTTAGAATTGTCCCTTACAATAAGTTTATAACAATAAAACATGTAAAGGAGAATTGATATGAAGAAAAAAAGTTTAGGTATGATTATTGCACTTGTAGTAGCATTTAGTTTATTGGCGGTAACAGCTTATGCAAGCACCCCAACGTATGAGGGATATGAAGCGTTCAAAGCCTTAGCCAAAAATGTTGAAGACAAACATGAGGACAAGTCCTTTAATCAAGAAAATGCAACAGTAACAGGAGACTTCACAGTGATTGACAATGGAGTCAAATTGGTTCACATGGAAACAGAGCTTAAATCACAAGGCCAAGATAATGCTAGTGGTACAGTGAAGTTTACCCATGAAGGTGTGACAAAAGAATTGAAAGTATACGCGGAAGATGAAAACGTCTATATTTTTGATGTATTGGAAGACATCTATTATCTAGCGGATCGGGAAGCCATGAAGGCCCAGCACGAAGGATCAGATTATGAAGACCAATATAAGCATGAATATTCCCGTGAATTTTCTGGCGACGATATGACAAATGCTCAAGAAGAGTTGTTGGATTTTTTGGTGGGCGACTTAAAAGATGACTTTGAATTACATCAAAACTTGGATGGAAGTGAAACTATTTATTTTGAATTGACCAAAGAAGAAATCCCCATGTTACTTAACTTAGTCGTTTCGGCAGCAAGTGGTCAAGAAAAGAGAGCGGATGAATATGAAGAGTTTAGTCAGGATGCTGCATTATTAGAAAAATACCCAATACTAAACGATTTCGTTAATATGGAAGATATGAGCCCTGAGATCGTCGATAATACGGAATTAGAATATGTTCAACTTGCATTAACAACACGAGATGATGAATTTGTTGCCTTCAGTTTTGATTTTAGTTTAACAGGTGACGATGAAGTTGGCACACAACATAATGTTCAAATCAAAGGTGCCGTTCAAGTATCTGAAATAGGTACAACCATAGCTGATAAAGTAAACCTTGATGGTAAAGACATCATTGAAATCGAACCTGAAGATTTTGAAGAATTCGACGGTAATCGTCGAGTTCATGGAAGGGGCGCATTATATGGCGACGCTTAAAGTTGAAGGCTTAACCAAAGACTATGGAGAACAAAAAGGTATTTTTGATTTTAATCTAAACATGAATAAGAAAGATATTGTTCTCTTATTGGGTCCGAATGGAGCGGGAAAAACAACAGCAATACGTGGAATTCTCGGGCTCACTTCAATTAATGCTGGAAGCGTTACCTATGATGGTGTGAAAACCAATGAACAACCGACAGAGTTTTTAAAATCTGTCGGTGCTATGGTATCTGCTCCGGCTTATTACGAGTATATGACAGGTTTTGAGAACCTTAAACTCTATGGTAGATTTTATGCACATGTGGATGAAACCCGGATTCTAGAGGTTCTGAAATTAGTGGATCTTACAAGAGCTAAAGATAAAAAAGTAGAAGCATACTCAACAGGAATGAAGCAGAGATTGGACTTTGCAAGAGCCATATTACATCAACCTAGGCTTTTGATTCTAGATGAACCCTTCAATGGAATGGATATTGAACAGAAGGCAATTTTAAAAGAGTATCTTAATGATAGAGGACAAGATAATGATCAGATGACAATCGTATCATCCCATACGATTGGAGATTTTATTGATATTGCCAATCGTGTGGTCATTCTTTATGATGGAAAATGTTTGTTTGAAGGGTCAATTGAAGGTATTAATGTAAGGGGAATAAGCCTTGAAGAACATTATCTGGCAACTATTAAAGCCTATAGAAATGAGGTGTCTTATGGAACTGGTCAAAGTAGAACTTAGTAAACTCATCAAAAAGCGAAATACAAAAGTGTTTTTAATTATATATACAGCAATCTTTTTTGGTCTTGCACTGGTGTATGCTTCGGCGGAAAACATATTTAATATATCAATTTATTCAGGTACCCAGTTTGTCGGAGCTAGTTTATCAACTATGATGACCTTTATGTTACCTTTGTTGGCCATCTATTTTGCAGGTCAAAGTCAGGCGATTGATTTTACGCGAGGAACAATGAAAAATATGTATTTGTTACCCATATCCAGAACAAAAATTTTTCTTAGCAAAATTCTAGCAGTATGGGTAATCATTGGTGCCGTTTTAGTGAATCAGCTTATATTTTCCATATTGATCAGTATGTTTGTGGATGGTTTCGACCTAACAGGTCTTGGCAGAACGATAGGTCAATATTTAGGTGCAATGGTTGTTCTTGGATTAATTAGTTTGATTGGTAACTTCTTAGCTCTCTTATTAAAAAATACGGGACTTAGCATTATCATTGCTTATGCTGCCTATGTTGGATTAAGTTTAGTATCAATATATGTGCCAATGATTAAATCGATTTCGATGACAACGGTGATTACAAATTATCATATGCTTTTTAACTTTAGTAGCGTGAATGTGTTGTTATCTACAGTAGCCTATTATATAATAGTATTTACAGTAGGATTGTTACTCTTTGAGAAAAAGGAAGAAAGCTTATGTCAATTCGATTAAAACTACTCATTACATATGTTTTATGTGTGCTTCTTAGTGCGGGAGTTCTTGTCCTATCTATCTTTGCTGGGGTTGGACGATTTGCCAAACAGATATCAGATATTGTCTTGGATGAAAGCACTCCGGATCAAGTCTTTGTAGAAGTCATGGATGTGATGGCTGAGATTAAACACGCTGAAAAATATGAACCTGAAACATTGGTTGATGTAGAATTTATAGAAGCAATCGACAAAAGACTGTCAGCGATAAGCAGCAGTCTTGTTGTTGTATATAAAGATGATTGGGTGGTTGTCGATGATTATCCTGAAGACCTTCTTCGCCGTAATCTATATCCTTCCGATAATCATGAAGAAGGTTTTGTTATGAATGGATACCATTATGTATTTACAAATTTTACATTTACAATCGATCAAGAACCTGTTCTTTATTACGTTCTTATGGATGTGACAGAAGTCGTTGATTTTAACGCTGAAGTCCGTCGTGGAATCGGGGTGGCAATTTTACTCTTAATTGTCTTAATGACACTACCGCTTATTCTATTAACCCAAAAATCCATTATAAAACCCTTGAAAGAGTTAGATAAAGGTGCCCAAGAGATTGGGCAAGGGAATTTGGAATTTAAACTATACTCAAAGTCCAATGATGAAATGGGGAAAGTAATCCGATCTTATGAACGTATGCGACAGGAACTGAAAGCCTCGATTGACCGTCAAGTCCAGTATGAAAATAACCGTAAAGAACTGATATCGAGTATTTCACATGATTTGAAAACACCCATGACCTCAATAAAAGGATATGTTGAAGGCATCTTAGATGGAGTTGCAAACACACCGGAAAAACAGGAAAGATACTTGAAAGTCATTCATCAAAAAAGCCTTGATATGGATCGAATGATTGATGATCTTTTCACTTTTTCAAAATTAGATTTGAAAAAATTACCTTTTGAATTTACCTATATAAATATGGAGCGATTTATACGTGACTATGTTCAAGAAGCAGCTATCGAATATAGTGAGGTCGGAAAAGTTGAGCTGACCTATACAAACAATAGTGCTACAAGTCCTGTTGCAAATATTGACGCCTTGCAAATCCGTCGTGTACTACAAAATCTTGTGCAAAACAGCTTTTACTACAATGATTCTGCTCAAAAAAAAGTAGAGATTATTCTGGAAAATAATGATGATACCATTAGCATTGCAGTGAAAGATAATGGCATTGGTATGGTCGAGGAAGAACTTAAGCAAGTCTTTACAATCTTCTATCGGACAGATATGTCGAGGAATACCAAAACAGGAGGTTCAGGTCTGGGCCTAGCAATTGTAAAACAAATTATTGATGGACATCATGGTAAGATAATAGCGGCATCATCAAAAGGTAGAGGGACAAAGATCACAATGATATTCAACAAGGAGAAGACGGATGGAGATAGAAAATAAAAAGATTCTTATTGTAGAAGATGAAGTCAGTATTGCTGAGTTAGAGAGAGATTATCTTGAGATCAGTGGTTATGCGGTGGAACTCGTTCATAGTGGTCAAAAGGCAGTGACCATGATTCGCAGCAACCCGTATGATCTTATTATACTGGATTTGATGTTGCCTGAAATCGATGGATTTTCAATCATCAAAGCGGTCAGAAATGACGTGGATGTTCCGATCCTTATGGTTACTGCAAAAAAAGAAGACATTGATAAAATTCGTGGCTTAGGTCTTGGTGCCGATGATTTCATAACGAAGCCTTTTAGCCCGAGCGAACTGGTCGCTAGGGTCAAGGCGCATTTGGCCAGATATGAACGGTTAACGCATGGCGGGGTTAAGAAAAAAGAAGTGACCATTCGAAACTTAACCATACAATTAGATGCTAGGCGTGTTCTGGTTAATAATAAAGAAGTGAACCTCACAACGAAAGAGTATGATATTCTCGTTTTTTTTGCCAACAATCCGGACCAAGTATTTAGTAAAGAAATCATCTTGGATCGAATTTGGGGGCTAGATAGTTACGTGGATACAGCAACAGTAACCGTCCACATTGGTAAACTACGCGATAAAATTCCCGACGGTTTCATTGAAACCGTTTGGGGAGCCGGCTATCGATTTAATATAGGATAAGGGGAGTAAAATGTCTAGAAAAAAAGTGTATTTGTCAGTTTTGATACTTGTTATAATTAGAGTCGTATATTCATTTTTGGCTGATATTGGGCTAAGGTTTATGATGCGTTTTATTAATCATGATTATATTTTACTTATCATGCAATTCAACCAGATTGTTCGCTGGATACTTACATTCGCTATTATTATTGGATTGCTTATAAGTTTTATTAAGTGGAGACAAATGATGTCTATTATTAGTCTAATTTTGATGATGATTCAGGTTGCTTTAAGATTCGGAATGCTATTTTTTATTCAAAATATTGTTAGCAATGAGAGTCCAAGTATACTTTCCGGATTAACGACGGGAAAAATCATTGCATATACAAGCTATATTTCGATTGGGATTTCAGTAGTCATTGATATTAGCATTATTATCATGATAAGTATATTATATTCACGAGAAGTTCATGTTTTGGAGGCGAAAGCATGATACGATTTATGAAAGATCACACCGCATATATAGAAAAAATTCTTAAGCAAAATACAATTAAAGAGTCGGTAATCGATTATCATGAGCGGCAGATACAACGCCTGCAACATGAACGTTTATGCCATTTACTTGTTATGTTGTTTACCTTATTTGCATTCTTAAGTTTATACATAGTAAGCTTTGTTTTTGGGCGTTGGGAGATCTATATAGCATGTGCTTTATTGCTCCCTCTATCTCTTGCATATGTTCTTCACTATTATCGTTTAGAAAATACTGTTCAGTATTGGTACAAAATAAGTGATGACATTTCTAGAAAATGTGGTATGATAAGCACAGTGATTAAATAATTGGATAATAATTTTAGAAAGAAAGTTTGGAGTACATATGAATATTAGAATGATCGTAGCATTTGAAGGTACCAAATACAGTGGATGGCAACGAAACAAGAATGCATCCAAGACGATTCAACATAAGTTGGATGAAACATTAAGTAAATATTTTGAAGAAGAGGTACAAGTTATTGGTGCCGGTCGAACAGATAAAGGGGTTCATGCCAAAGGGATGGTAGCGAACTTTCATCTTCAGAAAAAGACGAAAAAATTACAAAAATGTCGAAAAGAGTTAAATGAATATTTGCCGGAGGATATTGCAATACTATTTATGGAAGAAGCGCCTGATCAATTTCATAGCCGATTAAATGCTGTGAAAAAGAACTATTCCTTTACTTTTTATAAAGCCTATAAAGGCGTGAAGCCGGTATTTGAACGTCAATATATGACGGCTCTTGATGAACGATTGAATATGGATCAAGTTCGACAAGGTATTGAACTGATTAAAGGAACTCATGATTTTGCGGGATTTTCCTCGGATAAAACGAAAAAATCAACGACACGTACCATTGAAGACATTGAAATTGTTGAAGATGATGATTTCTTACGTTTCTATTTTACCGGCGA
>ASRL01000109.1_pt1 | contig 16440 bp, 14 predicted proteins | sample 692978 | NCBI WGS metagenome assembly ASRL01 (sample SAMN02169241, study PRJNA158439) | bioreactor metagenome | isolation source: day 67 sample from continuous culture bioreactor inoculated with sediment... | place: Germany: Bremen | reverse complement strand
GTTTAAAAATATAAAATTTATTGTATATTTTATTTTTTTTGTATTTATAATATCTATTATCTTCTTTTTGATGAAAGAACAAAAAAAAGAAGTTTTAAAAGAATATAATTTAAATAATCTTATAACAAAGGAAGTTTTTTCACTAAAACGTAGTGATGGACATAAGTTAATAGAAAAAACTATTTCAAAAGACTATCCAAATCGTCCTATAAATCCAAAAAAATATCCTAAAACAGATTCAAAATATTGGTTTGATGAGGAGTTTCCTGGATTTAATTTTAAAGATAAACAAAACCTTTCTTCTCCAAAAAAATCTGTTAGAGGAAAAAAGGTTATCTTACTAACTGGTGAAACACACCCATATTGGTCAGCTTTTGAAAGAGGATTTAGACAAATTGCCGATCTATTTGAAATAGAAGTAGAGATATTAAATAGTGATTGGAACATAGATATTCAAGCTTATCAAACAGACGAAGCTATAAAGAAAAATCCTGATATAATTATATTTTGTTCTGTAAATCCAAACTTAGCCATACCTTTATTTAAAAAAATAAAAAAAGCTGGGATTCCACTTTTTGTTGCCAATCAAGTTCCAGCACCAGAAGCTTTCAACGATTTAATTTCTTGGGTAGGCCCAGATGATTGGGGAAACATGCGTTTATTAGCTAGAGCCCTTGCTGATAAATTAAATAAAAAAGGAAACTACGCCGTAATTGGTCATATGCCTGGAACTAATGTATATAATGCTAGAGCTTATGCTCCTATTACAGAACTTGCAAAATATGCTCCAGATATGAAGTTATTAGATCTTCAAACTGCTAACTTAAATCCTGATACTACAAAACAATTGGTATATCAGTGGTTAATAAAGTATGGAGATAAATTAAATGCAATTATAGTCCCTGATGGAAGCACTAGTATAACAGGAGTTCTTAAGGCTCTAGAAATAACAGGAAGAACAGATGTTATAGTAGTTTCTTCTGGACATAGTAAATTAGCATTAGACTATGTCAATTCTGGAAAGTGTTATGCTATAACCTATCAATCTCCAGAATCAGAAGGAGCCATCTCATTATATACTGCAATTAAATGGTATATGGGATATGATATAAAATCTATCCAATATCTAACTCCAGGATTAATTTTTAAAAAAAATGTTAATAATTTTCTTCCAGCAGAATGGTAAAGTAATAATTACTTTACTATATACATAACTTTAAGTTTTAGTTTTTATTAAAAAAAAGAGTTCTTATCTTAAGAGCTCTTTTTTTGCCACCAATTAAAAAATTTTTTGTCGCAGATTTCTCAGATTTAAAACCTATCAACGCAGAGCCACAGAGTGCACTGAGATCCTCAAAGATTTTCTCCGTGAGTCTTTGTGTTCTCTTTTCTTTGTGATGAACTTTTGTTTAACTTTTCTTCTCTTCGTGTTTATTCGTGTTATTCGTGACTAGTTTTTTTCTTTGTTTTTTTCTTTTTCTTGTGTTCATTCGTGCCATTCGTGACTAGTTTTTTTATCTTTTTTCTTTTTCTGTGTAATCTGTGACTAGCTTTTATATTTTGTTTCTAATTCTTGAGAAGAAAGATCATCCCTCTTTTTTTATACTATACAAACTTGGATAGAATTAACGAACCTAGATAAGTAATTCCTGCAAATACTACTGTTACAGAACTTGTTGGAAGATTGAGAATATAGCTTCCGAGTAATCCCACTGATGTAAATATCATACATAAAATTATTGACAATAGTATCATATTTTTAAATTTAACCGTAAATAGCCCTGCAATTGCAGCAGGTAAAGTAAGAAGTGCTATAACCATTACTATTCCTACTATGGTAATCATTAATAATACGGTAAAAGATATAAGCAGTATTAGAAGAGTATTAAAAGCATTGGTATTTAATCCTCTTATTTTTGCAAATTCCTCATCAAAAGCTGTTATAAGAAGCTGATTATAAAAAACTATACTAAAAGCCACTATTATTAGATTCATTCCAGTTATAATTAAAAGATCATCCTTTGTTATCAGAAGAATATTACCAAAAAGATAGCTCATGGGATCAAGATATCCTGGTGTAACAGACATGAATAAGAGTCCTAAAGACATCCCTATCGCCCATATCGCTCCTATTACGGTATCTGTTCTTTCGTCCATTTTGATTTGGGCATAACTTATTATTAAGCCTGCGAATACTGCAAATATTACCGCTCCAATCATTGGAGTTATAAAAGTTAAATTAAAAACAGTTGATAAAAAAAGTGCCATTCCTATTCCACCAAGCACACAGTGACTCACTGCACCTGCTATATAACTCATTCTTTTTACAACTACAAATGATCCTATTATACCAAAAGGTATACTAGAGATAATACCCGCAATAACTGCATATCTGATAAATGTAATATCTGGATTTAATAATGCTGATATAAAATTATTCATGTCTTCCTCCATCAGGGCTATCTGTTTGTATATCATGTCTTACCATGACAGACTCTTTACTATAAGCAGCTGATATAATCTTACTGAAATCAGCGTCTAAAGGGTGTTCTATTATAGTTTTGTTTATACAAAATACTCTATCTGTGATGTTTGTAATAAACCCAGTGTCATGTGTAACTAATATTATCGTCATTGTTTCGGTGAGTTTTTTTAATAGAGCGTTTAAGTTTTTACCTATCTCTACATCAATATTTGATGTGGGTTCGTCAAGAAGCAAAATTTTTGCATTTGTAGCTAACGCTCTGGCTATAAGTGCTCTCTGTTTCTGCCCACCCGACAGATCACTAAAAGGATTATTTTTGTATTTCTGAAGCCCTACCTCTTCTATGCTTTTATTAGCCGATGCTCTATCTTGTTTTGTATAATGACCAAAAGGTTTTATCGTACCTGACAATACAACTTCATAAACTGTAATAGGAAATTTACTATCGAAGTGATTTTGCTGAGGAACATATCCTATTGAAGAGTATTTATAATTTGGTTTTCCATCAATGATTATCTGCCCAGAATTAGGTTTTAAAAGTCCTGCTATCAGTTTTAAAAGAGTTGTTTTTCCTCCGCCGTTAGGACCTACAATTGTTATCAACTGATTTTCTTTTATTCTAATATTTACATTTTCTAGTATTTCAAAATTCCCTCTATACCCGAAATTAAGATTTTTAATTTCAATTTTATAATTATCATTCATTTTTTAAAACTCCTTGTATTTCGTCAGCTATTTTTTTTATATTATTTATATAGTCTGGATTTAGAGGGTTTAGCGTTACTACTTTTCCATTTATAGCCTTAGCTATAGCATTTGCACTTTTTTGTGAAAACTCAGGCTGAACAAATACTATTTTCACGTTGTCCTTTTTTGCATCCTGGATAATTTTTTCAAGAATAGCAGGGACAGGTTCCTTTCCTCCAGTTTCTACGGCTTCTTGATGCAGGCCGTACTCATCTGTAAAGTATCCAAATGAAGGATGATATACAAATATTTTATTTCCTTTATAAGGAGCTAGTTTGTTTTTTAGATACATGTCAAGCTCATCAAGTTCCGTTATTATATTTTCATAGCCTTTTAAATAATCTTCTTTTCCCTGAGGATCTTCTTTTATCAATGCATTATATATGTTTTTTGCCTGAATTTTTACAAGAATCGGCGACATCCATATATGTGGGTCTTCTATGTTTGTATGATGATTGGTTTCATGATCATCGTAATTAGAGTCGTGTGAGTGTTTTTCTAAGTATCTTTTTTTAATACCGGAAGAAGTATCCACAATTTTTGTATTTTTTAGATTTGCTCTTACTTTTTCTAAAAATGTATTTTCAAATGGAACTCCTACAGTAAATAAAATTTTTGCATTACTCAGATCTATAACTTGACCAGGTGTTGGCTCATATGTTGCTGGATTTTTTCCTGGGCTTACTAGTACTTGCACTTTTACTCTATTTCCTCCTATTTTTTCTACAAAATATTTTTGAGGAAGTATACTTGTAAATACTGTTATTTTACCCTCATTTATATTCTCCTCCTCTTTCTTTCCACATCCAACGAATGAAATTGCAGTTAAAGTAACAATAACCATGAGTTTCATTAATGATTTAAACTTTTTATTCATTTATCTCCTCCTTAGCTTTACAAATAATTTATAAAATCTTTAATTGATATTTTACAGAAAATTACAGCTTTGATTTAGATCTGAATAATAATCTGAAAATATTTACTAGCTTCTCTTGTCCTCATTCCTATTCCTCAGAAACAGCTCTATCTTAAAAAAAAATCCCTTCACTATAATATGAAATACGCTTTTCATCCAATTTTTCCTTTTGTAAGTTCTACAGCTGTTTTTTACACACATAACATATTTAAAATTTCATTGAATATTCAAATTTATTACTTTTTGTCTTTATCTTTTCAACTAAATTAAATTCAACTAGATCATTTAAATCTTTTCGACCTGTTTCTTGAGACACTTTATTAATTTTATTGATATATGTATTTATATCTATTGATTTTGAATATCTTAACATGTAATTGATAGCCTTCTCTTGTCTTTTATTCAAACTTAATCCTCTTGTTTGTATCTGATCTAATATAATATCTTTTTGATATTGACGTAAAAAATTACCAGTAACTTTTTTAATACTTTCCATTATTATTTTACTGTAGACTAATATAAAATATGTTGTATCACTTTCAGAATTTTCTGAATCTTTAATCGACTTATAGTAACTTCCTCTACTATCTACTATCATGCTAGATATAGAAAAATATTTAAAAAATGTATAATCATTTTGAAGAAGATACATATAAGTTAACGCTCTTGCTGTTCTTCCATTACCATCATGAAATGGATGAATATATACAAAATAATAATGGAAGATCAAAGCTTTCAAAATTGGATGTATATTTTCATCTTCATGATACAAAAATTTAATTAATCCATCCATCATAGATTGAATATTCTCAGCTAGTGGTGGTGTATGTATTACTTCATTCAATTGATTCAAAACTTCATTTTGATCTACTCTATATTTTATACTTTTATCTTCATCATCTAATGTCCCCTCAGTTACTATTCGATAGATCTCTAAAATAGTTTTTTCTGTTATAGGTTTATTCTTATTTTCCATTACATATTTTAAAGCATAGTAGTTATTTAAAACCATCTTCTCACTTTTATCTTTTGGTTCAATGTTTTCCTCTATCATCTTCTTAGTTTGTTTCTTAGTAGTATGAGCTCCTTCTATCACACTAGATTGATATGCTTCATCCAATAAAGCATCTTGCATAATTTCTTCTTTGATCTCAACTCTGGCATTTTCAAACAAGTTTTTATTAGCAATGTCATCTATCTCTACGATTAATTCTTTCAGCTCTTCAGTTAAAACTACAAAAAGACGTTCCCCTTGTTGATCTAGTAGTGGTAATTTTATACCATTTTCTTTTCTATAATCTTGAACTTCTTTCCAGACTTCACTTATATTAAAACCTTTTTTTATCCTATAAAGAATATCTGTTTTATTCAAATATCGTGGTGAATTATAGTTATCCATATTATTACTCCTCCTCTTCTTTTGACCTCTACTAATAGTATACTACATTTCTACTAGCTTTCTACTAATTATAATGTGGATTATAACAAAAATTTAAAATTAGTGAAGATAGTTTTTTTACTTTAAGTGTCATGATAATATTTTTCTGTATAATTTGTGTAATCTATGACTAAGTTTTTTCTTTTTTTATCTCAAATTTTAAAACCTAAAATCTAAACCTTCTTTTTGCCACCAATCTACACTAATTTACACTGATCTAAAAGATTATACTGCTAGAGCACAGATGCTTTTTTCTTTTTTTGTGTAATCTGTGTAATTTGTGACTAGTTTTTATTTTTTGTTTATGATTTTTCCTATTTGTGGAGATTGGTGCTCATTGGTGGCTAAATCTTTTTCTTTCTTCGTGTCTATTCGTGCCATTCGTGACTAAGTTTTTATTTTTTTATAAAAAAAAGCGATAGAATAAATCTATCGCTTAACTTTTCAAATAAAGAAATTATACAGTTTCGATGTTTGAAGCTTGAGGACCTTTAGCACCTTCAGTGATTTCGAAAGTTACTTCTTCCCCTTCTTTTAAAGTTTTGAATCCTTCTTTGTTGATTTGAGAGAAATGTGCGAAGTAGTCGTTTCCATCTTCAGCTTGGATAAATCCAAATCCTTTATCGTCATTAAACCATTTAACTGTTCCTTTTAACATGTGTGTTACCTCCGTAAAATTTTAATACAGTAAAGCTTTCTCAAAATCCATTCAACTTTAATCCCAGAAGGGCTTCTTACTTAATGAAACTTTTGTTTAACTTCCTGTTACTATAGATATAATACTACATCTGTTATATTTTGTCAAGCATTTTAGTTCTTTAAACTAAAAATAAATTATATCTTTTTATATCATGTTTGTTTAGATGGGCTTTTACATGGAGTCCATCATCTAAATATTCATGCTCTATAACTTTAGTATTTTCCAAAATATAGTTCAACATAGAACCCTCTTCAAATGGAATAACTAGATCTTTAATTTCATAATCTTTCATTATTTTTTTTTCAATCTCTACAATAAGTTCATCTATTCCATCACCACTAAGAGCAGATATAGGAACCGATGTTTCTAAAAGATCACATCCTTCTAAAAGTTTTTCTGGATCTAGTCTATCTTTCTTATTTTGTACTATTAAATATGGAATATCTTGTGCTCCTAGTTCCTTTACTACATTTTTCGTAACCTTTAATTGGTGTTCATATTCATCGTTAGATATATCTACTACATATAATAATAGATCTGCATCTCTTACCTCTTCTAAAGTAGACATAAAAGCATCTACTAGAGTATGGGGTAACTTACTTACAAATCCAACTGTATCTGTAAGTATAAACTCCAAGTTATTTTTTAACTTTACCTTTCTATGAAATGGATCTAGTGTTGCAAATAACATATCTGCAACTGGAGATTCATGTTTACTTTTAATTGGATTATTTATCCTTAAAAAAGTATTCATCAAAGTAGATTTTCCTGCATTTGTATATCCAATTAAAGCCACTGTTTGAAGGTGACTCTTCTTTCTTTTATTTTTTTGAACTTCCCTTTGTTTTTTTAGAGCTTCTATAGATCTTTCTACATCTTTTATTTTTTTGTCGATAGTTCTTCTATCTAACTCTAATTTTTTTTCCCCTAGTCCCCTAGATCCTATTCCCCCAGCTTGTTTAGATAACTGAGTACTTCCTCCTACAATCCTAGGTTTTTCATATCTCATCCTAGCTAACTCAACTTGTAACTTTCCTTCCTTACTCTTGGCTCTATTGGCAAAAATATCTAAGATCAAACTAGTTCTATCTATTATCTCCATATCTAGTTCTGCCTCTAGATTTCTTATCTGTATTCCTGAAAGTTCATCATCTACAAGGAGGATATCAGCGCCGAATCTAGCTGCTAATGCCTTTATCTCACCTATCTTTCCACTTCCTAAATAAGTTCCTGACTCAATTCTATTTTTCTTTTGACTTATTGTATAAACTGTTTCTATCCCTGCTGCATGGGAGAGTTCCTTTAATTCTGCCAAAGAATCTTCTAAAGATACATCACTCTTTCTAGAATATACCTCTATCCCTACAACTATAGCTTTTCCAATAACACTATCTATAAAACCTTTTACTTTTCCTGGTCTTCCCATCTATTACCCCTCTTAAATCTAATTTTTTTATTTTTATTTTTGTTTTTGTTTTTTTCAAATTACTTGTCATCTTCTATTATTATTTTTAATTCCTCATACTCTTCCTTTGTTATCTCACCCTTTACTAATCTCATCTTTAGTCTCTCTAATGGGGTCTCAGATTTTTCAATAAATTCCCCTTCCCTCTTCTTTACAAATCTATAGACTAAGTATAACAATATTATAGGAAAAATGAAACCTGCTACCCCTCTAAATATCATAAATACCCAATAAATTCCCCCTGGAAATCCACCTCTCATCCCATAATCCATCATATGGTTTCCCATCTTACACCTCCATCTAAACCTTTCTCAACGTAAACCAAAACTTTACCCCTCCGTCTACATTTTCTACACCAAATTTTGATCTATGTCTCTCTAATATCCCACTTACTATAGTTAGACCAAGACCTGTCCCACCATATTTTCTATTTCTAGATCTTTCTACCCTATAAAATGCTTTCCAAATATTTTCTAACTGATCTTCTGGAATTGAAGATCCTGTATTTATTATCTCTACCCTGACTATATTATTTTTAGTTTTTAAATTTATCCTAAGTTCCCCATTATCTTCTACATATGATACACCATTACTCAAAATATTATTTACAACTTGCCCTATCTTAAATCTATCTCCTAAGGCTATTATATCTTTTTCTAAATCTAAAATTAATCTTACATTTTTATCTACTAGATCGATCTTATACTTTGAACTTTCCTCAATAATTAAATTAGATAGATCTAATTTTTCCATCTTTATATCTACTATATTTGCCTCTAACTTTATAAGTTTTATAAGTTCATTTAAGAGTAGACTTATATTATTTCCCTCAGACATAATTGTTTTCAAATATTTTTCTCCCTCATCTTTATCTTCAATAAGGTCATAAAAAAGCATCTCAGCATGGGTATTTATAACAGTCACAGGAGTCTTTATCTCATGGGTTACACTAGCAATAAATTCCTTTCTCAGTTCATCTATTTTTTTTCTTTTTTCTACTTCATCTTTTAATTTCATATTAGATAGTCTTAACTGTCCCATATTTTTTTCTAATTCAGAGGAAAGAAAGTTTATATTTCCCCCTAGTTCCTCTAATTCATCCTTACTTTTTATCTTAGCTCTATAGGAAAAATCCATCTTTACCATCTTTTTTATAATAGAGTTTAGAGCTATTATTGGTCTTGTAATTTGAAGGGAAAAGATATAGATAAAAAAAAGTGATCCTATAAGGATAGCTATCCCCTCATAGATATAAAATTCATTTACTATTCCAACGGTACTTCTTATAGAATCCATAGATATCCTAAGAGTTATAAGTTGTCCTGTAGGAAGGAGTTTATAATATTCTAGATGTTCCATCCCCCTATGATCGATCACTCTATTTCCCTCATTATTTTTATCTAATATATATCTATCTACAGTTCTAAAATTTTTATTTAATCGATTGTTATCTCTAGGGTTAAGTTTCATATAAATTTTTCCTTGCTCTAAAGATCTAAGGTTATCCTTATTAATCATATTTATTGTAATATTATATTTTTGTGAATAGGTCTCTAGGTCCTCCTTTGTAGGAATATCTTTAGATATAAGTTCACGAACCTCTTTTATCTGAGCTATCCTCCTATTAGAATAAAAATCTTCTAAAAAGTTATTGTTTATATAGATTCCACCAACTATAACTAGAGATACCAAAGCAAAGGAAAAAATAAATACCTTATGTGTTAATCTTAATCTCATCTCTTAACCACCTCAAACTTATAGCCTACACCTCTGACTGTAGAAATATATTCAGCACTAATTTTTTTTCTCAAGGTTTTTATATGGGTATCTACAGTTCTATAATCTCCATCAAAGGCAAGATCCCATACGTCTGATAATATCTTTTCCCTATTTAGAGCTATACCACTATTTAATATAAGATAGTTTAATAGTTCAAATTCTTTTGGAGATAAATTTATATCTTTTTCCTCTATATATACCCTATGGTTGTTTATATCTAGATCTAAAATTCCATAAGTTTTTCTCTTACCTATCAAGTTTAAAAGTTTTTTCACCCTTGTAATAAGGATCTTTAGACTAAATGGTTTCTTTAGATAATCATTTGCTCCTACCTCTAATCCCTCTACCTCATCATCTTCCTCAGATTTTGCTGTAAGCATTAATATTGGTAGATTAGATTCCAATCTTATTCTCTTTAAAACTTCTATCCCACTTATTTTTGGAATCATCCAGTCTAATACAACTAGATCTATCTTTTCACTATAAAATATATCCATAGCTTCTGCTCCATCACAAGCTTCTAATACTTCAAATTTATTTATTTCCAACATTTTCTTAATTACTTTTCTTATATTCTCCTCATCTTCTACAACTAATATCTTCATATCTCCCCCTGTTCTATCAAATCATAAGAATAATTTTTTAACATAAAAACTTTATCAATAAAAAAGAGATAAAGAGTTACACAGAGAAAACCTTAAAACTGTTTTTGCCACCGATTACTCAGTTTTCAATAAAGATCTAAGTTCTATAACCTAAACCTTTTTTGTCACTAATTGCACGAAAATAAAAGATTATACTGCTATAACACAGAAGTCTATAACCTTTTTTATTTCTTCGTGTTCATTCGTGTCATTCGTGACTAAGTTTTTATTTTTCATAAATTTAAAGTCTATAACCTTTTTTTTGCCACCGATCTACACTAATTTACACTGATCTAAAAGGTTATACTGCTAAAGCACAGATGCTTTTTTCTTTTTCTTCGTGTTCATTCGTGCCATTCGTGACTAAGTCTTTTTCTTTTTTTATCTCAGATTTTAAAATCTAAAATCCAAACCTTTTTTTGCCACCAATCACCACCAATTTAAAAGATTATACTACTACAGCACAGATGCTTTTTTCCTATTCGTGAAGATCGGTGTCCATTAGTGGCTAAGTTTTTTTATTTTTCTTCGTGTCTATTCGTGTTATTCGTGACTGGTTTTTATTTTTTTCTGTGTAATCTGTGTAATCTGTGACTAATTCTTTTCCTTTGTATCTATCTTTTCTCTATCCGTGAAGATTGGTGCTCATTGGTGGCTAAGTTTTTTCTTTTTCTTCGTGTTCATTCGTGACTAAGTTTTCTTATATTTTAATTATCTCATTTAATTATGAAATTAATGTGAAGACAGTTTTTATTCCAACTTCTCCTACCATCCATAGATTTTTTATATTTTTTACTATAAACTCGTAAAATTCAGAATCTATACAAAAAGCTATCCCTAAAAATAAAAGTAAAAAAGACCCTGTTGGCCTTATTAATTTTTCCTCTTTTCGCTTATTCAATCCAAGGAGTACAAATCCAAAAATAAAAAATAAAGTTGTTTCCTCTATAGATTTACTCAGTCCAATAGCTATCACAAATGAAATTATAGTAAATAAGATAAATAAAAATATACTTTTTTGTTTTCTCACCTTTCTATTTAGTATTGGAATATGTAAAAGTGCACTTCCCTTCCAACCTTTAGGAAATAGATCATAGAGAAAATGTATCCCCATCCCTATTGAAAATCCCATTATAAAATACCTAAACCCAACTTCTTTTTCCCTTCCAAACCCTAAAAAACTACTTTGTTTATTTAAATATATATATATAAAGAAAAATATAATCAAAGGACTATGTGTAAGAATAGACCTATGTTTTAACTTTAATTTAAAATCCCAATCAGGATATTTTATCCCTATAAATATAGAGAACAATCCCAAGACTAAACCTATTGTATCTATTGCTGTAAAATTTAAACTTTGCATCTTTTCTTCTCCTATATCTTTTATAAATTATATATTCTTAATCTTCATTTAATCTCTTTATTATACCACAAAAAAAAAGTAAAAAATCTAAACCTCTATCTAATTAATAGAAAGATTAAAAAAAATTAATTTTTTTAAACTTTTTTCCCCTAAGTAACGTCTGATAGTTATAAGCAAATGAAAATGATAGTTCTTTTCATTTCTTTCTTTCCTTAAGATCTCTTAGTTGTGTGACTATTACAACTAGGAGGTTTTTTTATTTTTAAATATACAAAAAACCTATAAATTTTGACAATTTTTCTAATGTCTAGTTTACAGGTTACAATATAGCTTTTAATTATTTTTTTAAACTTAAATTTATACTATCTGTTATTTTAAATTTTCTTTATATAATTTAAAATTTCATTTACATACTTTAGAAAATCCTCTCGTCCTTTTTCTACAATAAACTTAATAATTTCTAATTCTACCTCTTGATATTCATGTATAACTACATTTCTAAATCCTACCATTTTTTCCATAAGCTTAGATATATCTTCTGTTATAACATTATTTTCTTTTAGTAAAGTAAACGAATCTCTACTAGATTTTGGTATTCCAAAAGCTAATTTTGAACACAAGTACATAGAAAGATCTATAGATTGCTGACAAGCTCTTTGAATATTTAAAACTATTGCATCTTGATATAGATAATCATTTAATCTCTCTATATCTCCACCATAGATTTCGTCTATTCTTTGAACACATCTTTCAATACTCTCTATTTTAGTTAATATCACTCTTTCCACTAAATACACTCCCCCTCTTATAGATTTCATCTATAACTATCTTTCTATCTTCTTCAAAAACTAAATATTTAGCTAGTATCTTATATTCTAATAGATCATTTTTTTCGTTGTCTAAACAATATATCAATCTTCCATTAGTTATTATTTCTGCTTGAAAGTTCAAATTAGATTTATTGAAATCTATAATATCTACTTTTTTTTCTAAAATCTTTTCTAGTTCACATATATAATCTAATTTATCAGAAAAATTTAAATCTCCTATAACTGCTATATCTATATCGCTCTCTTCCCTTAACTCTTTCCTTATAATAGATCCAAATATATATACTCCATCTATTTTTTTTATTTTTTCTTTAAAATATTTTTTTATCTTCTCTATATAATTTTGAACATCCTCTTCATATACAAATTGATTAATTTCTCTCATTTTAAACCTCCTTGCGAAGTTTTATGTTTTTGTTATAAAACTAATAGTTACTTTAGATGTCAAAAATAATTTAGTCCATATAAAAGACTAAAGATCCATCAAAAGGACTAATTTTGCCCTAAAATCATAGTAAAATTACAGTAATTCAGATTAATTTTATTCTTTAAAGATAGATTTTCTTCGTGTAAATTTGTGCAATTCGTGACTAGGTTTTCTCTTTTTTCTTGGTTAAAATCTGCCTCTATCTGCGTAATCTGTGACAAAAACGTTTTAAAGAATATCAATTTCTCCTAAATTTACTAAATCTTCTCTTATTTGCTTTCTAAGCCCCCTCTAAAAACTTTTCCTTGTGTTTATACATTTAGAAGAAATCTACCCCCTAGAATAAAGTCTTCAAACCATTGGTACTATTAGGATTGAAAGGCAAAAAATCAAAAATATTAAAAAGTAGCCTTAGAGGTATCAGAAATAGCTTTAAGAGGGTACTCAGTGGCCTTATTTTATGCCAAAATTACAGTAATTCAAGATCTTAGTTATAATCTAGTCGATCTTCATAATCCCTATATCTTTCTTCTCCTAATATCTCCATCATCTCAACATTAGAATAGATTACACCTTTTTTATCTATATATTCTTCTATCTCTTTTATCTCTTTTTTAGTAAATCCATAATATTTTAATAACTTAGGAGAAGCTGAGTTTATCTTTAATTTATTTACCTTTCCTCCCTCTCCTACTACTATACTCTTAGATAGTTTTTCTACACTTTTTTCTCCTATCCCACTTATCCTAACTAACTCTTCTAATTTTTTTACCTTTCCTACTACCTCTTTATATTCAAATACTTTTGTAGCAATACTAAGACTTATTCCTGCTTTTAGATAATCTTCTAGCTTAGCACTATTAATATTTAATTTTTCCCCTATCTCTTCACTACTATAGATAATTTCTTTTTTTAATTCTACAACTTTTTTTTCAGGTCTTATCTTGTTATAGACAAAACTTGTAGTTAGTATGACAATAATTATAATAAACAATTTTATATTTTGATTCACTCTATCCACCCCTTACATTAAACCTAAACCATGTTCTGTTAATTTTTTTCTTTTCTATAAATCTAAATTCTAAAATCTTTTTTTGTCGCATAACTGAAACTTAGAGTTATAAATATAACTCTGTAGTTGAACTTAGTCAGATGCATGAGATTGTTATGAAATTACAGTGTCATCATTCCTGTAGATTTCTCAGATCTTCTCAGATTTTAAAAACTAAAATCTAAACCTTCTTTTTGCCACTAAAGGTATACGAATATTAATTTACACAGATCTAAAAGATTATACTACTAGAGCACAGAAGCTTTTTTCCATTCGTGGAGATTGGTGCTCATTGGTGGCTAAGTCTTTTCTTTTTCTTCATGTTCATTCGTGCCAATCGTGAGTAAGTTTTTTATTTTTTATTTAAATAATTCTAGTTTTTTAGGTAACCTTTCCCTCATCTCCCTTACATAAGCTATGGGTTCTTTAGGACTTACTATCCTCTTTATCTTATCTATATTTAAATCTTGAGTTATTATAGATTTAGTTATTGCTCCTCCACCTAACCCTAAAGTAGATTGGTTTTCCTCTATCATCTCAATATTAAATATTGACTCTGTTCCCTCAATTGCAAATCCAAGATTTTCTCCCCATTCAAGACTATTTTTTTGTCTATACATATAGTAAGGTTTCATCTTTTTTTCCTCTGTTATCTCAAATAGTTTTTTTTCTATCTTTTCATAGTCAAGAGGTATAGGGTTTTGAATATCTTTAAATAAAATAGAAGCTTTTTTTAATGCAAGTACATGGGTTGTTAAATTTTCAGTAGGATATTTTTTTAATTCATCTAGTGTGTATAATATATCCTCTGTTGTTTCCCCTGGTAGTCCTAAGATCAGATCCATATTTATTATAAGACCTATTTTTTTTGCATAATCAAACATCTCATCAAATCTTTTTCTATCCAATGGACGATTTAGTTTTTCTAAAATTTTTAGATTAAATGTTTGAGGATTTAAACTTATCCTCTCAACACCAAAACTTTTCATTATATCTAATTTTTTAAAGGTAAGTGTATCTACCCTTCCTGCTTCTAAAGTAAATTCCTTTAGATAAGTTAGATCTATATTTTCATTTACCGATCTTAATACCCTTTCCATATCTACTTCTGTAAGGATACTAGGAGTTCCTCCCCCAATATATATAGATTCAATTTTATTTGGATTCTCCTTTAAAAACTCCCCTGTAAGAACGATCTCATCAATAAGGGTATCTACAAATTCATTGTAATATTTTCCTATTGTCCCCTTCATCTCATATGAAGCAAAGGAACAATACCTACATTTGGTAGGACAATATGGTATCCCTATATACATATTTATATGATCTCTATTTAAGAAGTTCATCTCTTTTTTTACTACATCTATCAGTAACTTTATTTTTTTAGGAGTTACTAGATATAGCTCTCTTAGTAATTTTTCTATCTCTTCATAGGTATATGATAGATTTAAAAATCTTCTCACTAACTTTGTAGGTCTGACTCCAATGAGTCCCCCCCAAGGATATTTTTTATCCATTAATTTTAAAAGACCAACCTTACACATAACCAATCTCTGATCCTCAAGTTTATCTAAATGATTTTCATATGAAAATATAATTTTTTTTCCAAAAACCTCTAACTCTAGCTCTAAATTTTTATCACAACCTATCTCTGTAATAGTTATCTCTTCATCTACTAACTCAGGTATAAGGATCCTAATAAATTCCTTTAGATTATTTTTTTTTATCTCAAAATTTACTTTAATATTTTCCATCTTTAACTTTCCTCTCTTAGGTACAATCTCTTTTTTTATTTTTTATTGTAATCTTTTTTTAATCTCATCTCTAGTTATAAGATTTTTTTGAAATAGATCTTCTAAAGATCTATCCATAGTTATCATTCCAAATCTAGCTCCTGTCTGTAAAACAGATTGTATTTGATGGATCTTTCCTTCCCTTATAAGGTTTCCTATAGCAGGAGTTCCAACTAATATTTCTAAGGCTACCCTTCGTCCCTTTCCATTTTTTAGAGGTATCAATTGTTGAGCTATTACTCCCCTTAGAGAGGTAGAAAGTTGAGATCTAATCTGTGCTTGCCTCTCCCTTGGAAATACATCTATTATTCTATCTATTGTTTTTGATGCACTATTTGTATGAAGAGTTCCAAAAACCAAATGACCTGTTTCAGCTGCTGTGATTGCTGCTTCTATAGTTTCTAAATCTCTCATCTCTCCTACAAGGATTACATCTGGATCCTGTCTAAGAATATATTTTAATGCCGTTTTAAAGGAATCTGTATCGGCTCTTATCTCCCTTTGTTCTACTACACTTTTTTTATGACTATGAAGATATTCTATAGGATCTTCTATAGTTATTATATGATACGCTTTTTCATTATTTATCTTATCTATCATAGCTGCTAAGGTAGTTGTTTTTCCACTTCCTGTAGGTCCTGTAACTAAAACCAATCCATTTTTATATTCTGTAAATTGTTTTAAAGTCTCAGGTAGATTTAACTCTTCAAAACTTGAAATTGTTGTACTTAATACCCTTATAGTTATTCCAATAGTTCCCCTTTGCATATGTATATTTGCTCTATATCTTCCAAGACCT
>ASRL01000107.1_pt1 | contig 16545 bp, 8 predicted proteins | sample 692978 | NCBI WGS metagenome assembly ASRL01 (sample SAMN02169241, study PRJNA158439) | bioreactor metagenome | isolation source: day 67 sample from continuous culture bioreactor inoculated with sediment... | place: Germany: Bremen | reverse complement strand
TGTAATCTCTGTTACAGTATCATCTAAAGATTTAATAACTGCTAAAAGTTTGGCAGAAAATAGGATTAAGCCAAGATTTCAACAAATTTTAGGTGTTGGAAGTGTGGAAGTTTATGGTGGATATGAAAAGGAAGTAAAGGTAGAAGTAGATCCAATTAAGATAGAATCCTATGGAATAAATATCGATGATCTCTATAATATAATTGGACAATCAAGTACTAATATTCCAGCTGGAACTGTGGAAGAAGGGGAAAAAAGATATCTTATTAAGGTCATGACAGAATTAAAAACTGTTGAAGAAGTACAAAATATAGTAGTTAGTAATAAAAATGGTGAAGTTTTATATCTAAAAGATGTAGCTAATGTAAAATTAGGAAATAAAGATGTAGAGAGTTATAATAGGATGAATGGAACACCTTCCATCTCGATATCTGTAGAAAAATCAACAGACGGGAATTCTGTAGCAATTTCAGAAGGTGTAAAGGAAGCAATTAAATCTTTATCCCAGATACTACCATCAGACATTAAATTAAGCGTATCTTATGATACATCTACAGATATATCTAATTCTATAAACAATGTAAAAAATAATGCTATAGCAGGATTGATCCTTGCTTCAATAGTACTTTTTATATTTTTAAAAGATATTAGAGCTACTCTAGTTATTGCTATGGCAATACCATTATCTATTATAGGATCATTTTTTCTATTAAATAGTATAGGAGTGGGTTTAAATATAATATCTCTCATGGGTTTATCTCTAGGGGTTGGGATGTTAGTAGATAATGGAGTAGTAGTTTTAGATAATATTTATAGACATATGACAGAATTAAAAAAACCAAAATTTGAATCTGCTAGAGATGGAGCTGCAGAGATGTTAGTACCAATAGTAGCTTCTACAGCAACTACGGTTGCAGTGTTTTTACCAATAGTAATGACCGAAGGATTAGCCAAGGAAGTTTTTTGGGGAATGTCGTGGTCTGTAACTTTTTCATTATTAGCATCACTTTTAGTTGCTATGACATTTGTACCGATGATATCAAATAAAATATTAAAGGAAAAGGTTGTAGAAGTTCAAGATGGTAAATTACTTACCTTTATAAAAAATAAATATATAAAATTATTATCTTTAACACTGAAACATAAATTAAAGACAGTGTTAATAGTAATAATAATGTTTTTTGCAGTAGTAATACCTAGTATTAAGATAGTTGGAGGAGGTTTTTTACCTGCTACAGATGATAATGTATATGTAGTAACAGGGGAAACACCATCTGGAGTTACTTTGGATAAAGTTGATTCTATTACAAGAAGAGTTGAAAAAATATTAGAGAAAGATAAATATACAAAAAATATTGAAACCTCAGTAGAAAATGACGGGTTCTCTATAAATGTAAAATTGGATCTAAGAAAAGACAGGGATAGATCGGTTTTTGAGATAACAGATATTATAAGGGAAAAATTAAAAGGTATTCCAGATGTAGACTTAAATGTAGCTGATGGATATGCTAAAGGTCCAGACAGTAGCGGAAGGGATATTCAATTAGATCTTATATCAGATAATGCAGGACAATTAGACAAATTTTCTGAATTAGTTTTTGCCGAGATGAAAAATATGCCAGAAATAGGTGACTTTAAAACGAGTTTGACTGGAGGAAATCCAGAAGCTAGAATAGTAGTAGACAGAGAAAAGGCTAGATATTATGGTATAAGACCAGCAGATATAAATAAAGTAATTTTTTATCAAGTGTTGGGATCAAATCCTATAGATCTTAAAACTGATTTAGAAGAGATAGAAGTGAATGTAATGATGCCTGATGAATATAGAAAATCATTATCTAAGTTGATGACGAGTAAATTAAAATTAGATTCTGGAGATATTATACAACTTTCAGATGTTGCTTCTATAAAAATAGCCGAAGGACCAGCAGAACAAGAAAAATTAAATAGGGTTAGAAAGATAACTTTAAGTGCTAATTTAAAAGGTGGAAATAATAGTAAGATAGTAGAAAAATTAATTGCAGAAAAAATAGACAAATTAGGGATGCCAAACACTGTAACTTATAGATTTGGTGGAGATAATAAAAGAAGGATAGAGATGATGGGTCAATTAAAAAATTCTATGTTGATAGCAATATTTTTAATCTTTGTAATATTAGCTTCTCAATTTGAATCATTGATATTGCCATTTATAATAATGGGATCTGTACCTCTTTCTATAATGGGAGTATATGCAGGCTTAGTAATTACAGGTAAAGAATTTAATGTAATGGTAATGGTAGGAATTATAATGTTAGCTGGTATAGTAGTTAATAATGCTTTAGTTTTAATAGATTATATAAAATTATTAATTGCAAGGGGAAGCGAAAGAAGGGAAGCAATATTAGAAGCAGGAAGAACAAGATTACGACCAATTTTTATGACAAGTTTGACAACTATGTTAGGGATGATGCCTTTGGCATTAGGAATAGGTCAAGGGTCTGAAACTTATCAAAGTATGGCTATAGCTGTAATTTTTGGACTTATGGTTTCTACATTATTAACTTTAATAGTAATACCAGTCCTCTATGAATTAGTAGAAAATGGAATGGATAAGATAAGAGTTAAATTTAAAAAATAATTAAAAAAAAGGGGGAGCTTCTATGGAATTAAAGGGTGACTATAAAGAACTTAGAGTATTGTTTGATGGGTCTTTGGAAGATATAATATTAGATACGTTAAAAGACAGTGATGTTATAAAATATGCTATTATCCCAAAATTAAAAGTGTCTTGGCAAAAAGGCATAAAACATCTTAATACCCATGTTTGGCCTGGAGAAGATGAAGTATTATTAGTTATAGCAGAAAAGAAAAGATGTTATGAATTAGTAGAAAAATTTTCAAAATTAAAAGAAAGTTTGGATTATAATATTACTTTTGACATTTCAGTAAGAGCTCTAGAATATATTAATATTTAGATGAAATGAGGGTGTTTATCACTCTCATTTTAAATTTTTGAGAATTTAAAATCTAATAATTATACAGATGTGGAATTTAATTTAAAATATTTTAATTTAAAATTAATGATTATTATTGACCTTGTGTAATGAAATTGGAAATATGTTTCAAAAAAAACAAAAAAAAATAAAAAAGTCTTGAAATTTGACACTTGATTGATTATAATACAGTGAATGAAAAAATTAAGAATTATGGGAGGGATATTGTGAAAAAATCGATTTTAGCAATTTCTGAGAGAAAAGAAATTTTAAAACAAGTAAGAAAAGAGTTATTAGGTGAGTATGAAGTAATTACTTTTAATAATTTTTTAGATGGTTTAGATATGTTGAGGGAAAGTGATTTTGATATTATTTTATTGGATCAAAATATGACATGGTTTACTTTTACAGAGGTAAGAAGAAAACTAAATGGTATAGGAAAAGATTTTGTAGTAGTAGGATTAATAGAGGAAGAAACAGACGAGGTATTAAAGGACTTAAGGGGTGCCGAGATATATAATTATTTATTAAAACCTTTATGCATAAAAGAATTTAATAAATTAATTTTTCCAGCTTTACAAAATTTATCTGTATTAAAGGAAAAAAGAAAATTAGAGAAGAAACTATCAGATACAGAGGAAATAAAAGAAATTGTTGGACAAAGTACTAAGATAAAAGAGATAAAAAACTTGATAGATAAGATAGCTGAGAGTGATCTTACTGTTCTTGTTAGTGGAGAAAATGGTGTAGGAAAAGAATTAATTGCTGCAGAGATCTATAAAAAATCTGATAGAAGAAAGAAAAGTTTTATGGTAATTAATTGTGCTTCTATGTCTTCAGATATAATTGAGTCAGAATTATTTGGATATGAAAGGGATGTTTTCCCAGGATCTGGATCTGGTAAAGTAGGGATCTTAGAGGAAGCCGATGGAGGAACTGTATTCTTAGATGAAATTACAGGTTTAGATATCAAAGCTCAAGCAAAATTACTTAGAGTGATAGAATACGGTGAATTTAGAAGGGTAGGAGGAAATAAAACTAAAAAAGTAAATATTAGATTTATTGTTTCTACAAATAAAAATCTTAAACAAGAAGTTGAGAGTGGAAAATTTAGAAGTGATCTATATCATAGATTAACAGCTTTTCCAATTGAAATGGCACCATTAAGAGAAAGAAAAGATGATATTCCACTATTAGCTAATTATTTCTTAAATAAAATAGTTATAGATATCCATAGAGAGATGCCTATTATATCAAGTGATACAATGAAATATCTTATGGAATATTCATATCCTGGAAATATCAGGGAATTAAAAAATATAATTGAAAGGATGATTATACTATCAACTGATAAAGTAATTGGAATTGAAGATCTACCATTAGAGATTAAGATGAAATCAGATACACTTGAGAATAAAACAATAATTGGACTTGGACCATTAAAAGAAATATTAGAAAAGGAACTTTACAACTTGGCAGATGTTGAAAAAGTAGTAATAGCCACAGCATTACAAAAAACTAGATGGAATAAACAAGAGACAGCAAAATTATTAGGAATAGGTAGAACAACATTATATGAAAAAATAAGAAGATATAAATTAGATCAAAAAGGATAATATAAAAAAGAAATGGGGGAAATATAATGGCAATTAGAAATTTAAGAAAAAAGATGAAACCTGTAATTTGGATGATTACAATAGGGTTTTTCATCTCTATGCTAACCGTTATAGTTAGTAATATTAGCATGGGATTAAAAAATAAACAATATGCATTTAAATTAAATGGAAATAAAATTGCAATTTCTGAACTAGAAAGAGGAATTAATAACGTAAGTAATCAATATGGTCAATATTTTACTACTCCTATAGATAGAGAAGATTCTAAGATGTTAGCAGTAGAAAATATTATAAATAATGAAATTTTAAAAGAGATAGGAAAAGATCTTAAAGTTAAAGTAAGTAGCTCAGATATAGAGGTAAAAATTGGAGCTATAGAGACACAAATTCCAGATAAAGATCAATTTAAGAGGATGTTAACTGCCCAAGGTTATACTACAAAAACATTTAAAAAATCTATAAAAGCTTCTATATTAGTTGAAAAAACTAGAGAAAAAATAATAGAAAAAATTAAAGTTACAGAGGAAGAGAAATTAGCTCAATATGAGAAGGATAAGTATAGTGATTATTTAGGTAAAACATATGAGGAATCAAAATCTCTTATTGAGAAAAAAATAAAGGAAGAAAATGGAAATAAAGAGCTACTTAGATTAGTAGAAAAAGCTAAAAAAGAATTAAAAATAGAAGATATTAGAGAAAATTATGGTAATATTATGCCAACTATAGAGTTTGAAAAAGATGGATTTGAGATAGTGAGTACCGATATAATAAAAGGTGCGCTATACCAATCTTTTTATGGGGTTAAAGATTATAATGAAGCAAAAATTAAATCTATAGCTAATATAAAAAATGAGATAAAGTTTGCAAAAATCGCAATGGATAGAGGCATTATAAAGAATGAAACTTTTCCTACTATGGATCAAATAATGGATCTTAAATTGCAACTTTTAGATAATATTAGAGAAAATATTGTTGTAGATGATCTAGAAATTAAAAAGTTTTTTAAAGAAAACAAAGAAAAATATGATATAGATGCTAGTGTTGATGCAAATATTATTAATTTTGTTGTAGAACCAACAGATTTAGATATGGAAAAAGCAAAAGAAAAATCTAATAAAATTTTAAAAGAGGTTAGCTCTACTAATTTTTCTGAGATGGCAAAAAAATACTCAGAGGGACCAAGTGCACCAAATGGTGGAGAGTTAGGATGGTTTGGAAAGGGTCAAATGATTCCTGAATTTGAAACTGTAGCTTTTAAAGGTGAAGTAGGAAAAGTATATCCAGAGATAGTTAAATCAAAATTTGGATATCATATTATTTTTGTAGAAGATAAAAATAAAGAAAAAGCTCAAGTTAAAGCTTCTCATATTTTAATAAAAATAAATGCTGGAGAAAAAACTTTTGAAAAGGTAATGGAAACAGCTAAAAATGTAGTTGAGGAGTTAAATAGTAATAAATTAACTTTTGGGGAAGCTAGTGAAAAAGGATATTCAAAATATAAAGTTTCAGAATTTTTAGATATAAAAAAAGATGGTTATATAAAACTTTTAGGTTATGATGACCAATTAGCAGATGGGATATTTCAATCTGAATTGGATAAAATTAATATAATAAAAACTGAAAAAGGGATCTATGCATTCCAAAAGACAAAGGAAATAAAATATGAAGAAGCTAATTTAGATAAAGTAAAAGATAGAGTAATCTATGATTATAAAGATCAAAAATTAATGGAAGAAATGAAAAAATTATAATTTTTTTAAAAAGATATAGAAAAATTCTATATCTTTTTATTTGAAAAAATAAATCTATGAGTTTAGAATAAAAAATAAGTAAAATAATATCTAGGCATTTTTTGCTCTAAATTTGTTTGAAAATGACACAAAATTATTCTTTACATAGTGAAAAAAATATACTATTATTAATGTATATAAATAAAAAATTCAGGAGGACAACATGACTAGAATAGTAGAAATCTTAGGAAGAGAAATATTAGACTCAAGAGGAAACCCAACAGTAGAGGTTGACGTAATCTTAGAATGTGGATCAATGGGAAGAGCAGCAGTGCCTTCAGGAGCATCAACAGGAGAAAGAGAAGCGGTTGAATTAAGAGATGGAGATAAATCTAGATATTTAGGAAAAGGTGTTTTAAAAGCTGTAGAAAATGTAAACACTGAAATTAAAGAAGCTGTTTTAGGAATGGATGCAACTGATCAAGTAGCTTTAGATAGAAAAATGATTGCTTTAGATGGAACTAAAACTAAATCAAGATTAGGAGCAAATGCAATATTAGGTGTATCTTTAGCAACTGCAAAAGCTGCAGCAAATGCTTTAGGACAACCTTTATATAGATATTTAGGTGGAGCAAATGCAAAAGATTTACCATTACCAATGATGAATATCTTAAATGGTGGATCACATGCTGACTCAGCTGTAGATGTACAAGAATTTATGGTACAACCAGTGGGAGCTACTTCTTTTAGAGAAGGATTAAGAATGGGAACAGAAGTATTCCATCACTTAGGAAAAATTTTAAAAGCTAACGGAGATTCTACAAATGTAGGAAACGAAGGTGGATATGCACCATCTAAAATTGAAGGAACTGAAGGAGCTTTAGATATTATTATTGAAGCTATCAAAGCTGCTGGATATGTTCCAGGAAAAGATATTACTTTAGCTTTAGATGCAGCAGCATCTGAATTCTGTGATGGTGGAGAAGATGGAGAGAAAGTATATAACTTCAAAAGAGAGGGTGGAATTAAGAGAACTACTACTGAAATGATTGCATGGTATGCAGAATTAGTAGAAAAATATCCTATTACATCTATTGAAGATGGATTAGACGAAAATGATTGGAAAGGTTTTGCATCTATGAGAGAAAAGATGGGAGATAAAGTTCAATTAGTTGGAGACGATCTATTAGTAACTAACACTGAATATTTAGCAAAAGGAATTGAATTAAAATCAGCTAATTCAATCTTGATTAAATTAAATCAAATTGGAACATTAACTGAAACTTTAGAAGCTATCGAGATGGCTAAAAAAGCAGGATGGACTGCTGTAGTATCTCATAGATCTGGAGAAACTTCTGATGATACAATTGCTGACGTTGCAGTAGCAACTAACGCTGGCCAAATAAAAACTGGATCTGCATCAAGATCAGATAGAATGGCTAAATATAATCAATTATTAAGAATCGAAGAACAATTAGGAGAAACAGCTGTATATAAAGGTATGGGTGTATTCTACAACTTAAATAAATAATTTTTTAAAGGTACCTTAGGGTACCTTTTTTTTTTTTTATATTAAAAAAAACATTTAATATTATCACTTGCTTATTTATTTATGCTTGCTTTACTTTTACAGATATGATATAATAAGTCACCCTGTTTGAGTGATTTATCACTTGGGCAAAATCCAGAGGGAAGGAGGTCAAATTGATGACGAAATATGAAATAATGTATATTATTAACCCAACAGTTATGGAAGACGCAAGAGGTGCAATCATTGAGAAAGTAGAAGCTATCTTAACTGCAGCAACTGCAACTGAATTAAAAACTACAAAAATGGGTGAAAGAAAGTTAGCTTATCCAATCGAAAAGAAAGGAACAGGTTTCTACGTATTAACTACGTTTAAAGCTGAAGGGCAAAACTTACAAGCAGCAGAAAACAAATTAAACATTACGGAAGAAGTTATGAGATATATCATAACTAAAAACTAATAAAGTAAATTGTTTAATTTAGGAGGTATATTATGTCTATGAACTTAGTAGTTTTAACGGGAAGACTAGTTAGAGATCCAGAATTAAAGTATGGACAAAGTGGAACAGCTTATTGCAAATTCACACTAGCGGTCAATAGGATGAGAAAAGACGATCCAGCAGATTTTATTGGTTGTGCTGCCTTTGGTAAGACAGCTGAATTGATTGGAGAATACTTAAGAAAAGGTAATAATACCGGAGTACAAGGTAGAATTCAAACTAGCAACTATGAAATTAATGGTGAGAAAAAGTATCGAACTGAAGTTATTGTGGATAGAATTGAATTTTTAGAATCTAGAAATAGTGGCGCAAACAGTTTTGAATCTGATTCAAAACCTAAACCAAAAACAACAAATAGCTATAATCAACCAAAGTATACAGAACCAAAGCAATCGGGCGTTGTCGAGGAAGAAGATGACGAGTTCCCGTTCTAATTTTAGGAGGTGACTGAGTTGGCAGAATTCAGAAAGAGAAGAAAAAGAGCAAAGTTAAGAGTTAAAGCTGAAGAGTTAAACTATAAGAATGCAGATTTATTAAAAAGATTCATGTCTGATAAAGGTAGAATCAATCCTGCAAGAGTAACTGGAGCAAGTGCTAAGTTACAAAGAAAATTAACTAGAGCAATAAAGCAAGCTAGAAACATCGCTTTATTACCTTACACAAACATGGAGAAGTAAGAAATTACTTTTGAAGCCAAGAATTTATTTCTTGGCTTTTTTTGTAATTAAAAATAAGATAACAAAATTGATATCGATGGTAAAATAATTAAAAATAGTGTAAAATTAAATAGATAAGACAACAATAAAGGAGTTTTTAAGAAGGCTTAGTAATATATAAAATAAATCTATATTATATAAATAAATTTTAGACAAATAATTAATGAGTGAAAATTTATAAAGTCGTTGGAGGAAAATTATGGGAAAAAAATATTTAAAATTAATAGTAATATTGTTTGGGCTTTTAATATTGTTTATATTGCGTCCAAAAAAAGAAGAGGTAGTAATGAAAAGTAGGCAAGAAATATTAAAAGTTGAAAAAGAAAAAAAATTACAACAAGATCTAAAAGAAGCAAAACAAGAATTAAAAGAAACTATAAAAAGAAATAAAATTATTATAAAAGAAAGAAAGGAAAAAGAAGCAGAGGAAGATAAAGCTTTAGAAATAATAAAAAATGAAATTTTAGATGAAACAGATGAGATAAAAAAAGTAAAAAAAGTAGATGATTTATTAGACGAGATAGATAGATATAGATACAGTAGAAAGTTTAGTATACCAACATTGGTAGAGTTAAAAAATAAAGTATCAAAAGATGAGACTAAGAAAATAAATATAAGGCTTTATAATCTATATAGAAGTACAGATGAATTTGATAAAGCAGAAAAAATAAAAATAGAACTGAATAAAGGAGGAGATACTGATGAAGAAGAAAATAATGAAAGTTTATAAGATATGTATATTATTTTTACTGCTGAGTATGAGTGTTTTTTCAGCTAATCAATGGTTATATACTCAGGTAAAAAAAAGTGATTTAAAAACAACTAATGAAACAGGAAATCATGGATATATTTACTATATTGATTTTAGTAATCAATTAGATAAAGCTACTTCTTTAGAAACGGAAAATTATAGTATAGAAGAAATATTGGAATCTAAAGAGATTTATAGCAGCACGGATTTTTCCAAAAATAATAATAATAATAATAATTATAATTCTGATTATGATTATTTTTATTATGGTGAAAATAGATCAATGATTAAATTTGAATTATCTAAAAATAAAAATTCTAATTATAATGGGACATTTCAATATATTTACTATAAAAAGAATAAAGAGGAAACTATAATAGATCAGAATTATAATATTCCTGCTCCTACAACTGATTTTAAAGAAATGAGTGGTGAAACAAATACATTTACCTATACTGAAGTTAGTAGTAATAGTGGAAAATACGATAGTCAAGAAGTTGTTTTTAGACTTTATACAGGCAATAAACAAGAGGGAATAAGACCTATAAAAAAAATAGAAGACAATAATTTAACTGATAATAGTTATGTAGATTTTGTATTTGAAAATGATGGAAGTGAAGAGACAATTAGTAAAGATGGAATAATAGCTAAATTTAAAGATGAAAAACTTGAAATTATAGGTTTAAAAAATAATGAATCTTATAATTTAGATTTTTATACTTTGAGATATGGAAGTAATGGTGATAAAAATTATGTTGTGGCTACTTATGAAAACACCTTAGAATTTGAAGGTAAAACTGAGATTTCAGATGATGAAGATCGAGCTGTAATTAGAACTAGGATAGAAGGTATTAGTTCAGATAATTATAATGAAATAGAGATAAATTTGATCAGTATAACAAATATGGATGTAAAATCTATGGAACTTTCAAATATAAGAGAGACTAGAGAGAATGATGATGAAGAATATTCAAAAATAGAGATGAAACAAGTTGTTTTAAATGAAGTCATGATAGATGGAGTAGTTTATACTCTAGACAGTGATCATAAAACAATAGAAAAAGTACCTGGACAAGGGGATAAGAAACAATATATATATGGCTGGGAAGGAACTTATATTACTAAATTTGTAGAGGAAGAAGGTAAAGAGAGGAAAGTTTCTTTTGATGCTGAAAGAACTTTGAGTAATGATAAAAAACACTCTGTAAATAATTTATTTGGAATTTATATAGAACCAATAAAGTCAGAATCAAACATAGAAATTGGAGAACAGTATATCTATTCTCAGGTAGAAAAAGAAAAATTAGATAAAACGAGTTCAGAAATTTTTGGAGTTATGCTATATTATTATGATATAAGTTTTTATGAAGATATAGAAAAGCTAAAATCTTTAGAAGTAGAAACTAGTTTAAAGGAATTTTTAAGTTCTGATGGTTCTTTTGAAGAAGATAACTTTACTCAAAAGAATAAAGAAGTATACGAATATAGCGGTGAAAAAAGACCCATGGTTGAATTTAAATTAACTAAGAATAAAAGGGAACCTTTTGATGGAACATTTAAATATATGAGAAATATTTTTATATTTGAGGATGAAGAGATAATAAGTGAAGGATATAAAATACCTGCTCCTACAACTAATTTTATAGAAGTTAATTCAGATCCTACTAAAAATATATTTACATATGATGAAGATGATGAAAATAAATCAGGTTATGGATATCAAGAAGTAGTTTTTAGACTTTATACAGGAAATAGAAAATATGGACTCAGACCAATAAAAAAAATAGAAGACAATAGTTTGACTAATAATAGTTATATAGATTTTGTTTTTGAAAATAATAAATCTGAACAAGAGGTAGAAAAAGATGGAATAAAGGGTAGGTTCATAGAGGGTAAATTTGAAATTATTGGATTAGAAAGTAATAAATCCTATAATTTAGATTTTTATACTTTAAGATATAGAAATAATAACAATACTGGAAACTATGTGGTTGTTACCTATGAAAGTAGTTTAATTTTCGAAGGAAAAAATATAATAAATCCAAATCCTACTCCAAAACCTAGTAAACAATGGATCTATTCACAAATAATAAAGGAAAACTTGTTGAAATATGAAAAAGAGTCTGGAAGATATAAAATAGATTTTTACCAAAGATTAGAAACTATAAAAACAATTGATGAAGATGGTAGCTTAGATGAATTATTGAGATCAGATATTATAGGTGTTGATGGTAAATTCATCCCAGAAGAAAAAGAAAGATATAAATATGAGGGTGAACCTAAATCTATAATAGAATTTAAGATAGATTCAAATATTGGTGAGCCTGAGAAGGGCAAATTTGAATTAACAGTTGAAGAAAATAATGTTTTGAAAAATAAAATAAATGAAAATTATATGATACCTGTTCCTATATCTAATTTTAAAGAACAGGATTTAGAATCATCTAAGAATACATTTACCTTTGAAGATAAATATGAATTAGAACATATAAAAGCATATAAACATCAAGAGGTATTGTTTAGGTTATACACAGGATCTAAACACGATGAACTACGTCCAATAAAAAATATTGAAGAAAATGATTTTGATTTAAGTGGTAATAACTATAGAGATTTTGTATTTGAAAATAATAAATCTACACAAGAACTAGAAATAGATGGAATAAAAGCAAGATTTATAGAGGGTAAATTTGAAATTATGGGATTAGAAGATAATAAAAAATACAATTTAGATTTTTATACTTTAAGATATAGAAACAATAATGAAACTGGAAATTATGTGGCTGTAACTTATGAAGGAAGCTTGGATTTTATTGGAAAAAACATAGCTTCTTTAGATGATCCTATTTGGCTTGAAGATATTGATATATCTGAGTATAAAAAAATTAAATTAAATATGATAACCATAACGACTGAAGATTTAAAAAAATTAGATATTTTAGATTTAATAGAAACAAGAGACGGAGAAGAAAAAAAAGAAAATTATAAATATATAAATACTGAGAAGATTGAGTTAAATAAAATTTGGATAGGTGGAGAGGAATATGAAGTTATAGATAACCAAATAAATATTAATGATGAAAATAAATATGTTTATAAATGGATAGGAAGTTATGAGACAGAGTTTGAACAAAAAAATGGAAAAATTAGAGAAATAAATTTTCGGAGTAGAAGATATTCAACTTTAGATGAAACTTATAAAGATAAAGATTTAATAGGAAAATATATTGAACCTACTCCAGTAAACTTAGATACGGGAGACGCTTATCAATGGGTGATGTTTGAATTTAATCCTGCAAGAGGATTTAAAAAACAAGATTATAATATTGAAGATAGAGTATTAAGTCCTGAAAGAAAGGGTTATAAACAATTAAAAACTATAAGTTATGCAAGTAGTTTAGATGATTATTTAAAAGGTGAAAATACCCATAGTTTAATAAAAGAGTTTGTTTATAGCAATGGATTATGGGCATATCCAGAAGAGAGCAATTCGAAAGGTTTAATAATTGAAAAAACCATCACCGAATCTAAAGGAATTTTAAAAGATGAAGATAAGGATGAACTTATATTTTATACAGATGATAAAGGTGACGGTATAGAAAAAATAAATGAAATAGGAAATAAAGTAACCTATAGATGGAATGAAGGTCCGCTGAATACAAATGGAGAGATCCTTAGTTATGACAAGGTTATATTTCGAGTAACTAAAAAAAGTACTAGTAAAGATTATTCTTGGAATCCTTATAGAGATAGTAATCCTATAAATTTAATTGAACCAACAGTTGAGGGAAATAAAAAATTAGGAGCATTTTTATACGGAAATATAAATGAAGAAACTTATAACCAAGATTATGTGGATATAGTTCTAGGAGCTACTACCAGTAAAACTATGACATTTAACAATGCAATAATTTCGTATGAACAAACCAACAATGAACTTCGAATAGTTGGGCTGCCGGTAGATGATTATATTATTCAATTTTATAGTATAAAAAGAGGTCATGATGGAAGATACAAAGTTATCACCCGTGAAAATAAAAGTGAATTTAAGATGGATATATCAGATATTGCCAGTGAGGAATTTGAGAAAGAGAACAATATACATAAGATAGATTTTATAACTATAGGAGAAGATAAGGGAGATATCCGAGTAAATGTAAACTTCATTACCAAGATGGAAAGGGAGATAGATTTAAAGGTTGAAAATCTTAAATTTGGTAGTTTTAATATGGAAGAAATAAATGAAGGTACAGGAAAAAAAGAGGGGATAGGAGAAGCTGGAAATATAACATTAAAAGGATCTGATATGAAAAGATTTTTATTTCCATTAGATATAGTTTTTGTTATAGATAATTCAGGTTCTATGCAAGAGGAGATAGATGCAGTAAAAAATGGATTAACAGCTTTTGGACAAGAACTATTAGATAGGGGATTTGATGTGAAATATAATTTAATTACCTTTGGGCCAGAGCAAAATCATAACTATTATTATAACTATAATTTTTATAATAAAGAGAAAGAACTATACCCCACAGGAGACTGGCGTAATAGTGTTACTTTATATGATCGAGATTATATGGCAGTTTATAAAGATAAATGGTTTGATGGATCTAAGTTAGGAGAAACTTCATCTCGTGAAAATGATTTAGAAGAGTTAATAGATGCATTTGATAATATAAATGCTCTATGGGGTTATGATTACGATCAAGAAAATAGTGCTTGGGGTCTTCATTATGCTATAGATAAATTAAGAACTAATGGAAGATATTTAAGTTATTCAGGGGAGATAGTTGAAAAAGGAAACTCAGGTGCTGTACCTCAAAACGCATATATGCCATCAGAGAAGATGATAATTTTCTTGACTGATGAGAATATGGATGGTGATAGAGTTTCTAAAATACCAGGTGGAAATTATAGTAGTGGGGATGTTTTAGAAAAGTTATATGCAAAATTGAATAGCAATTTTAAAGATATGCCAGACAATATAGATCTAAATGGTATTTTCCATGTAAGGAAGAGGGGAAATACTGTTGAAAAAACAATAGATAAGGATTTAAAAAAATATGAAAAGATTAAGATAAAACCAGATTCTAATTATGGAGATTTAACTTTAGAATATTATTATACCAATGGAAAAAGAGATAACAGTAATTATTGGACAGAATATGATGACAACGAAGTCCCTATATTAGGTGAATACCCCTCTGATGAAAAAGAGATTTACCATACAGATTTTAAATACTATAATACTGCTAATAACTTCTTCATGTATGAGATGGGTAATGAAGGACAGCATGTAAGTAAAGCTTTAACTTTATCTATGAACAACTTAGGAATTATTCAAAGGTGGGAGCTGTCTTATTTGACACCATTCAATGAGTATGACGGTACAACTAGAACTATTGATTTTGAACTAGTAAATCTTATAGGAAAAGATAAAATTAATATTACTAGAGAGATAAAAAATTTAAATGAAGTTGAGGATAAACAATATACAGTAAAGGAAGAAAAGTTAGCGTTAGAATTTAAAGATCCAAGTGTAGATAATTTAAAATTAAATTTAGTAGAGGGTAATGGCAGAATAACTTTTAGAGGGAAAGCAAGGTATAATGAATTCGATGAAGATAATAAACCTATTGTTGTAGAAAAAATGATAAATGAATATAAGTTAGATGTATTAGATAGTAATAATAACTTTTTATTTAGTCCAAAGAATATTACGATGAGTTTATCTGATGAAGGTTGGCTAGAAAATAGAGTTACTAAAAATTTAATCTCTCAAGCTTTAGCAGGAAGGGTGAAATCTGATGTAACAATTACAAATAACTCTAATGTAGATATCTTAGAATATATTGATAAGGCGAGATATACTATAGATGAAGATCAAAACTATAAAGTAGAATTAACAAATTTTGAAAAAGAAGCTATTATTAGTGGGAATACTACAAAATCTTCTACAACATTAAATTTAATAGTAGATAAAACTAATATTAATATTGAAAAAGATAAATTTAAAGCAATTGTATCTGATAGATCTGATACTTGGTATGAACTTAATAATAGTTCTGAAACATCTGATTTATTGGATGAATTTTTAGGGAATACAGATTTTGAAAAATCTGAAGAAAATATATATAGGATAAAATTAGGAGACCTAGGATTAAAAAAATTATTGAGTGGAACAAATGATGAGGGGATAGAGTTAAAAATCAGTAACACTAAGTTAAAAGAACTATCTGATTCAACAGATACTTTGACCGATACATTTGGAGATCAAGGTTGGTATGAATTTAAGGCTATATTAACAGATGAAGAGATGGATATACTAAAAGAATCAACAACTGTAAAATCAACAGAAAAAATTAATTTAGAAGCGACTATAGTCACTGATTTATTTAACAAAACAGAGATATTAACAGATGTAATAGTAGATCTATCTACTCCCTTAATTACAGATGTAACTCTAGTAAATAAAACTCTCTTTAATTTTTTAGATACAATGTATTCACTAGATAAAGATAAAACTTTTTCTTCCGATGATATATTGAAATATTCAGGATATGATCATGAAGTAGAGGAAAGTTTTGGTCTGCCGACAACTGGAAGTACTGGAAAATCTGGAGATAAAATATCTATTGAATTAATAGTAGAGGGAAAAAATCTTTATCAAAATAATATTTTAAAGGGGATAAAAATTTATCAAGGTAGTGATCTTATAGATATAAAACC
>ASRL01000106.1_pt1 | contig 16563 bp, 12 predicted proteins | sample 692978 | NCBI WGS metagenome assembly ASRL01 (sample SAMN02169241, study PRJNA158439) | bioreactor metagenome | isolation source: day 67 sample from continuous culture bioreactor inoculated with sediment... | place: Germany: Bremen | reverse complement strand
GAACTCGGATGTAACAAGAGATCTACTCAAAGAATATACGTTACAGATAGACCCAAATTATGAGAATAAACGTGTCTTATCAACATCAGCACCGACATCGGAGGGTTCAGCAGATTTAACAACGATTAAGGAAGAGCAATTAAAGGTGCTCGATGCAACGTTGAATGACACAGAAATAGATGAAGAAGAATTTGAGGCAGAATTTGATGCTGAAATTGAAAAAATAACAGCTTTTCTTGAATTTGCATCATCAAAGGTTGAACAAGATTCCGAGGATTTCGCTTTCACAAATGAATCTTTAGAAGAAATGATTCCTTACTTAGAATCCTATCCGAGTGTGTGGCCAATTAAGAATACCTACGTAACAAGTCCTTTTGGATATCGACGTAACCCATTTGGCGGAAGTGGTAGGGAATTCCATACAGGTGTTGATTTAAAAGCAAGATATCAAGATGTTTCAGCAACAGCTGAAGGAGAGGTTGTTGTTTCAGAATATTTATCCGGTTATGGATATACGGTTGTTATTGACCATGGATACGGTTTGACGACAAAATATGCACATAACTCAAAATTATATGTATCTGTTGGAGACCATGTAGAACGTGGAGATGTTATCTCTGAATCCGGTAATTCAGGGCGAAGCACCGGACCACATTTACATTATGAAGTATTGTTAGACGGAGAACCGGTAAATCCTGTTGATTATATTTACTAGAGAGGAACCTTATGCTATCATCTAAGAAACCAAACTACGAGCGACCGGCAACTTTGATTGGAAAAGATACAGTTATTGACAGTAGCTTAGTGAAATCAAAATCTTCAATTCAAGTGAATGGTGTATTAAATGGAAATATTGACTGTGATGCAAGTGTTGTTATTGGACAAACAGGAAAAGTCGTCGGGAATGTAAAAGCAGGCTTTTTGCTTATTGCAGGAACCATTGAAGGTCAAGTGGAAGTGAAAAATCAATTGCATGTAAATAAAACTGCCAACATACTTGGCGATGTTCATTGTGGTTCCATTATTATTGATGATGGGGCCGTTCTAAACGGTAGTTTTTCCATGAATGAACAATCAAAATCCAAATCTGTTAGTGATTCAGATAAAAAAGAAAAGAAAAACTAAAGAATGTAAGTTTGTTTATAACATGTTCACATTCTGTTAAAAAAATACGGTTATAATATAGTTAGATTCGATACTATAATTATTGTTTGATTCGTTATGGAGTGTGACAGAAGATATGAGTTATAACCAAACAGAACAATCTTTTTATACAGAAAAGAAAAAGCCTTGTAATAAGGTGAAATTCTTTATAAAAATACTAAAAAAATGGGTGAATAAATGCTACAATTAGAGTAGCATTTTTTTTATGCACACTCAAGGAGGTTTTTATGAAGTATGCATGTAATGTATCTTATGAGTTGATGAATATACTTGAAAATGATTCGACCTTTTGTGACTACATAAAAATAGGTGCATTTGGAAGGACGGAAGCCTTATTGGAAGTGGCATTTTCTCTAAAACCTCTACTTATTCATGGATTTGGATGGTTTGAACGTGGAGGAATGTCTTCGACAAAAGACATTGACTATGATAAAATGAATCGATATATTCAGAAGTATCAAAGCCCATTTATTGGAATTCATAGTTTGTGTTTTGAAGAAGATGCAAGGCAGATTCAAAATACATCTATTTTAGATTTCATGATTCAGCGATTTAATGATTTTTCTAAACACATTCACACCGACATTTTGATTGAGAATATGGATTACAGTAGCTATTATCCCTATCCAACGACCTTAATGGAAACAGTTAAGCCTGAATTTATTTGTCGCTTAATTGATAAAACAGACCTTGGATTATTACTTGATACGTCCCATGCAAAAGTATCAGCCTATCAGTTAAATATGGATATATATAAGTATTTAGATGCACTTCCCCTTGAGGCCATTCGTGAGATCCATTTTTCGGGAACAGGCTTTGAAAAAGATGCCGGATATAAGGATATTCATGGTATAATGGATAAAGAAGATTATCGTATTGCCCAGTATCTGCAAGAACGATTACAGAAGTTCTCATCTCAAAAACTTGAGATGATTACATTAGAGTACGGAACAGTTGCGGCTCAAACCACAAGCCGAGAAGCAATAATAGAACAGATGAATCAATTAAAAACTATTTTTAAGTAGAAGGAGTTATTATGCAATTTATTGAAACAATTCGTGAAGGTGATGAAGTTGTTGAACACTATCTGTGTTCGTCGAAGCAAGTATTAAAAACAAGAGCCGGTAAGACTTATTATTCTGTGCGTTTTCAAGATAAAACCGGAACCATTGAAGGGAAAATCTGGGATCTTAATGATGGAATCGGCCACTTCGAAGCAGGAGATTATGTTAAAATTGATGGATCTGTCGTTACATTTCAAGGTGGTTTACAATTAAATGTACGTCGCGTACGAAAATGTCAAGAGGGAGAATATAACCCAATCGACTATGTACCCATGTCCGACTATAATGTCGATGATATGTATGAAGAACTTATTGGTTTTATTGAGAGTGTTGAAGATACATATATAAAACAATTGCTTGAAAAGTTTTTTATCGAAGATAAAGAATTAGCAAATCGATTCAAAGCCCATGGTGCGGCAAAGTCTGTACACCACAATTATTACGGTGGATTATTAGAACATACATTGGGCATTCTTCGTACCTGTGATTTCTTGGCAAAGAGTTATTCCGAAGTCAATCGTGACGTCTTAATCGCCGGTGCATTACTACATGATATAGCTAAAACAGAAGAAATGACAGAACTTCCTATGGTCGAATACACAGATTCAGGCCAATTGCTCGGTCATATTATCATTGCAGTTGAGTGGATTAACGAAAAAGTTGCACAAATATCAGGTTTTCCAAAACCATTGGCTACAATTATCAAGCATGTTGTTTTAGCCCATCATGGAGAGCTTGAATATGGTTCACCTAAGAAACCAGCAGTACTCGAAGCGATTTTATTACATTATGCAGATAATATTGATGCGAAAGTCAAAACATTTTCGACGATTATGGGTCAGTCGGAAGAAGAGGATGATTGGGCAGGTTACCAACGTCTGTTTGAGACCAATATACGTAAAACACGCTATTAGAAGAAGATACACATAGAGGTGAAACATGAAACAAGTATGTCCAGTAATAAAAAATGAAATCTATTCGATGGATATTACCGGCATCGGAGCCAACGGAGAGGGGATAGGCCATATTGATGGCTATACCCTTTTTGTCGATGGAGCTATTACCGGTGATCATATCGAAGTCAAAGTGATAAAAACAAAGAAAAATTATGGTTTTGGCCGTTTAGTGACGATTCTTGAACCGTCCAAAGATCGTGTCGAACCAAGATGTCCCATTGCAAAACAATGTGGTGGTTGTAGCATTATGCATATGAAATATGATGCCCAGCTAGAGTACAAAGAAAACCATATCTTAGATGCACTTGAACGCATTGGCGAACAAGATCGAGTCAAACTTGAACAGAAAAAAGAGCCCATCATCGGAATGGATGAACCTTGGTTTTATCGAAACAAAGTTCAATTCCCCGTTCAGATTATAAGTGGAAAACTCCTTATTGGCTTTTATGCCAAACGGTCGCACCGAATTATCGAAACACCGACTTGCTATATTCAAGACCCTTATAATGAAGAAATTGTTGACACGCTACGTGATTTTATTGTGGAAAATAAAATATCTGCCTATGATGAGTTAAAGCATAAAGGCTTATTACGCCATATTGTGATTCGAAAATCTCATCATAATCAAGAGTTTCATGTGACCTTAGTGATTAACGGACAAAAATTTCCATATGACAAGAAACTCGTAGAAGAACTACAAAAACTGGAACGTGTCGTTGGTATCAGTCTAAATATAAATCAAGAGAAAACGAACGCTATTCTTGGAAGCGAGATGATTCACCTCGACGGCCAAGAATATTTGCACGATCAGATTGGTGATATTAAATATCAGATTTCCCCTCTGTCTTTTTACCAAGTCAATCCGGTGCAAACAGAAAAATTATATGCCAAAGCGCTTGAATATGCTCAGTTATCCGGTCAAGAAGTTGTCTATGATCTCTATTGTGGCATCGGCACCATTTCCCTATTTTTAGCAAAACAAGCCAAGCATGTCTACGGCGTTGAAATCGTGGAAGCGGCTATCGACGATGCGAGAATAAATGCAGAGATCAACAAGATTGATAATGCGACTTTTTACGCAGGAAAAGCCGAAGAAGTCATGCCAAAACTCTATAAGGAAGATGGCATAAAGGCTGATGTCGTAGTTGTCGATCCCCCCAGAAAAGGGTGCGATGCAACTCTTTTAGACACCATTATAAGCATAAACCCTAAACGCATCGTCTACGTCTCATGTGATCCGGGCACCCTTGCAAGAGATGTCAAAATCTTAAGCCAACATGGTTACCAAATAGACCGGTGGTGTGGCGTTGATATGTTTAGTCACTCCACACATGTGGAGACTATAGTAGCACTATACAAAAAAGACTAATAGTATTTGCCCACATACCGCTAAAAACAAAGCTTTTCATGTTTAAGACGGATGTCTTGAATTATCGGAATAAAGAATTAAAAGACGAAATTATCGTAAGGCTTGGCTTTTGGATGTGAAATGTAGGGACATAAGAAACTGAATAATAAATGTGAATCCGCTGGTGCAATATCAGTGGATTTTTCTTTGGAATTTTTTTCAAATTAAGGTGGGCATGTATTATAACATTTGTTATAATATAAAGTGACGTACTGGAGGTGTATGGAATGGATTTTGCCCAAACAGTAAAAGAGATTAGAACAAAATTGAATATTAGCCAGGAACAACTGGCAAGAGAGCTTCACGTCAGTTTTGCCACGGTGAATCGGTGGGAAAATGGCAAAAACAGTCCCAACATGTTGGCTAAGAAAGCCCTATATGACTTTTGTAAAGAAAAAGGACTGGATGAAACATTGATTAAGCATTTACTGGACTATTAGAAATAGATAGATGAAATCAAGGGAGGATTACAATAATGATTACAGGTGAATTAAGAAGTAAGGTAGATAAAATCTGGGAGATATTTTGGACCGGTGGAATTACTAATCCACTGTCTGTTATTGAGCAGTTTACCTACCTTTTATTTATAAAGGGGCTTGATGACAAGCAAAAGGAAGAAGAAAGACTAGCTGAGTTTGTTGGTACGGATTTCAACAAAATATTCAATGACGATCAACAAAACCTAAGATGGCATAAGTTCAAACAAATGAGTGCTACAGAGATGTATGAAACGGTTTCAAAAAAGGTGTTTCCATTTATCAAAACCATGCATGGTGACAAGGATTCAGCCTTTACGAAATACATGGATGACGCCATCTTTATGATTCCAACACCACAGATGTTAGAAAAGATTGTAACAAATATTGATGGATTACCGATTAAAGAAGGCAATACAACAGATGATACCAAAGGGGATTTATACGAGTATTTGCTTTCTAAGGTAGCAACCGCAGGTACTAATGGACAGTTTAGAACGCCTAGACACATTATCAAAATGATGGTGGACTTGATGCAACCAACACCAACAGATATTATAGTTGACCCAGCAGCAGGTTCAGCAGGATTCCTTGTAGAAGCTGGTGAGTATTTAAAGCGAAATAATGAGGATATGTTCACTATAAAAGAATTGAAGGACCATTATCATAGAGATATGTTCTTTGGTAATGACATGGACAGAACCATGCTTCGTATCGGTGCTATGAACATGATGCTTCATGGTGTTGATCGACCTAATATTGAATATAGAGATTCCCTATCAGAAACCAATAAAGATAGAGAAAAATATACGCTAGTCCTTGCTAATCCACCTTTTAAAGGGTCGCTGGACTATGACAGTGTATCTGCTGACCTATTAAAAGTGACGAAAACAAAGAAGACAGAGCTATTATTTTTAGCCCTTTTCTTAAGAACACTAAAAAAAGGTGGCAGATGTGCATCAATTGTTCCGGATGGTGTATTATTCGGTAGTTCTAATGCACATAAATCTATTCGTAAAGAGATTGTAGAAAATCATCAATTACAAGCTATTATTTCCATGCCTAGTGGTGTATTTAAGCCTTATGCAGGGGTTTCTACTGCTATTATGATCTTTACTAAGACAGGTGCAGGTGGTACAGATAAAGTCTGGTTTTATGATATGCAGGCAGATGGTTTGTCTCTTGATGACAAGCGTCAACCAGTTGATGAGAACGATATTCCAGATATTATCAGTCGTTATCATAATCTTGAGAAAGAAAAGGATAGAAAGCGTACTGAAAAGTCGTTCTTCATTACGAAAAAAGAAATTAAAGACAATGGTTATGATCTTTCAATCAACAAGTATAAAGAAGTTGAATATGACAGGGTGGAATATGATAAACCTTCAGTGATAATGAAGAGAATTGATGAAATTGATGTAGAAATTAAAACTTTGAAAGCAGAATTAAAGACACTGCTAAATTTAGATTTGTAGGGATGATGATATGAAAGTAAAAGATATATGTAGTTATGGTGTGAAGTCAAAAGTTAAAGCTGGAGACGGACTGTCTGAAGGGAAATATAATTTTTATACTTCAAGCGCAGTTTGTAATAAGTATCTTGATGATTATCAATTTGAAGAGCCAGGAATTATTATGGGAACTGGTGGGAACGCAACATTACATTATTCAAATGGAAAATTCTCTGTATCAACAGATTGTGTGACTTTGTTTCCTGATGAAAGACTTGAAACCAAGTATTTGTACTATTATTTTAAGAGTAATATGAATATATTACAGGCCGGGTTTAAAGGTGCAGGTCTAAAACATACAAGTAAGAAGTATATAAATGAAATCAATATCAAAAACATTTCTAGTATTCAAGAGCAAAGGGAAGTTATCGGTATTTTAGAGAAAATAGAGACAATCTTAGAACACAAAAAAGAGCAGTTAAACCAGTATGATACCCTCATCAAATCCCGATTTGTCGAGTTGTTTGGTGACCCAATTGAGAACAATAAGAATTTTGAAAGTATACCTGGAGAAAATGTCTTTAAACTTTCAAATGGAAAGACAATACCACAAAATGAAAGAAAAGAATGTGGTATTCCAGCGTACGGTGGAAACGGGATATCATGGTACACAGACAATGTACTGTTTGAACAAGATACGATTGTGGTTGGCCGAGTAGGTTTTCAAAGTGGTAATGTTAATTTAGCTAAAGGACCTCTTTGGGTTACAGATAACGCAATGTACATTAGTCAAATTCTAGATGAAAATTATGAACTGGAGTTTCTTTATGCATTAATGGAACATATAGATTTTACACGTTATCAAGATGCTGGAGACTTGAAGAAAGTTACACAAAAACCATTTATGCAGATGAAGTATATAAAGCCTCCAATTTCTTTACAGAAGGAATATTTGCTGTTCGTACATCATGTTGATAAATTAAAGCTTGAGGTTCAGAAGTCACTTGCTGAGACCCAAATTCTGTTTGATTCACTAATGCAGAAGTATTTTGAATAATAATAGGAGGTGGAGTTATGAGACTTAAAAGAATAAAATTACTGAGTGATTACAAGATTTTCAAGAAAGATCAAGTTTTTGCTTTTGGCGACGACTCCACCCTTGGAATAGTTGGAATAAATGGTAGTGGTAAATCAATTCTTCTTGAATTGATATCCAAAATATTTGTTGATGCCAGTAATCAAATAACTCAGGGGAATTATTTAAGTGACATAAGTTATGAAGCTATTTATTCTTTACAGAAAGACCATATGATTGAAAGCGTTTTAATAGGAATAGGTGGGGAATGGGAAGCTACTGATCATGTGTTGATTAAGTTAGAAAATCAGTCTCAGAATTTTAAAATGATTATTTCAAATGAAAACAATGAGTTTGAAATAGAAAATATTAACATATATTATGTATTCTTTCCTAGAAAAATCGTGGTTTACTCATCTGGTCATAATGAAGGGGTTAGTGATGAAATCATTAACTATAAACTTTATTCTTTAGCAGAAAAGGACAGTCAGAAGATTAAGAAGAATAATTACGGCGAGGTTATAAATAAGGGGATACTTGATCGCTATAATGAACTATTTTACTATTTTGATGATACGATAAGTAAATTGGCCATCCTTACATCATTTATGTTTGAGTCTGGAAATCAAGCAATACTATCAGAGTTTTTTGAGAAGGCGTTAGTGACTTCGTTTAAGATAAGACTGGATAAGAAAGATAGATATGATGAAGATATTTACTTCGATGAGAAGGCATCATATCTATTAAATGAAATTATGAGCTATGCAAATACAGGTCATGTAAATGAAAACGGATTTAAATATTATGAGTTTCATGTACCAGAGAATAGAGAACGTGAACAAATGTCTTTATTAGCCTTTTTTGAAGGATTACAAAGACTTTATGACTACAATATTTATAAGATTAAGAAAAGGGCTCGAAACAGAATTATATATGGAAATGAAAAAAACAAGAAATCTTTAGTCGATTGGAACATAGCAAATAATAGAGTGTTTGAACTACTTGAAATGACTTTTGTAACAGAAAGCGGGTCTGAACTGGATTTGAGAAACTTTTCTGATGGTGAGTATCAAGTGCTCCAACTAATTAGCATACTCAATATCTTTTACGGAAGTAACATTCTATTTTTGTTAGATGAGCCAGAGACACATTTTAATCCGAGTTGGAAGTCTTTATTTGTCTCAAAGGTAAAGTCTATGCTTGATCCGATGTCACAGGCTATATTTTCATCTCATAATCCAGAAGTAATAACAGACTTAAGAAAAACAAGTGTTGTGAGTATGAAACGAGGCTTACAAAGCAGTTTGCAAATTGAAACTTTTGGTGCTAATCCGAATATGATTAGTGCTAATCTGTTTGACAAGAGAAACACTGTAGCAGAATTGGCTAAACAGGAAATAAGTGTATTTAGAAGTAAAATTAATCAAGCTACTAATGAGCAGGAATTAGAAGAACTTAAACGTGAAATTGAAAATACTCTAGGTGATTCATCAGAACGCTTGATGTTGATTATTGAGATTCAAAAGAGGATGATGTAAATGTGGTACTTTTACAATGAATTTGAAAATGAAGAATTAGAGGGCCTTATAAATCAAATCAATAGTGTATTTACCGATATTTTCACATCGGTAGTATTTGAGTATCCAAGCTGGATGAATGAGATCAAACTCAAAAGTGATTTTGAAGCGTTTAAAGGTACGTTTGAGTTAAGTCGCCCAGAGGAAAGAGAAAAGTTAATTGATGCCTTCAGCAAGAATATTCAAGTTGAAAATGTATGTAATATGACTGTTGATCCAGTTTCTTATGAAGATTTACTAAATGGCTCAAGCGAAGATTTTATACGATGTATAAGTGCTTTAAAAACGATACAGGATTATCTATATAATAATTTATTGAAATTAAAGGGCTTTGTTGAAGAAGTAGGAACGCTCAAGAATTATTATGAAAAATTTTATGATGAGTCAATAGAATATGTATGCCCATTTTGCGGAATAGGTCCTATGTTAACATCAAAAGACAAATTTCGTGAAGCTTTTGATCACTTTTTACCAAGATCGAAATATCCTTTTGTTTCATTGCTTAGGAAGAACCTTTTTCCTATTTGTCATACATGTAATTCTACATATAAAGGTGACAAGAATCCTAGAGATTATGGTAAAGTGTTCTATCCATTTATGAGAGACGATAATGATTGTGAACCTGTTTTTACTATTAGAACAGGTGTAATCGAAAACCTTGAAATTGCTAGCCAGTATTTTCAAGGTGAGATAGAGACTTGGAATGAAGTGTTTGGAATTAAAGATCGGATAAAAAACTTTGCTGAAGTAAATCTTAGTGGATGGATGTCAAATGTCTCTGAAGCTGTTGGTATTTACAATATTGATTTAGAAACAGCAAAAAATGCTGAAATAGAAAGATGTAAATCAAATAAAATGCAAGATCATAAATTTATAAAGAAAGCTGCTTTAGAAGCATTATAGATTATAAAAGGGGGAATACCATGTGTTACAACTTTGATTTCCTAAAAAAAGAAGATAAATATAAGGACTTTACATACGCCTGTATCGAAGCTGAAAAGAGCTTGGTGGTTTCCTATGCCAGTACAGCGATTCTTGCACGTAGAGCCTTAGAACTGGCTGTTAAGTGGGTCTTTTCTTATGATCATGAGTTAGACGCCCCTTATCAAGACAACCTTGCTTCCTTAATTCATGATTACCGTTTTAAAGGCATTATTGATACCAAGCTTTTCCCCATGATTACCTACATTCAAAAGCTTGGTAATAAAGCGGTACATTCAGCAACGCCAATTTCAAGAGACCAAGCTGTATTAGCCCTTCGTAATCTATTTGAATTTATTTCATGGATTGATTATTGTTATTCTGATGAATATGAAGAGATTACATTTGATGAGAGCCTACTTGGGGATAATGAAAAAGAAAGAAAAACCAGAGATGAACTGAAAGATTTATATGAGCGTCTGGGTTCAAAAGACCGTAAACTTGAAGAAATCATCAAAGAAAATGAAACCCTAAGACGTGAAAATGCGGCTAAACGTGTTGATAATAAGAGAAATCGTGATTTTAGGGTCGATGAGATTTCTGAGTTCAAAACTAGAAAAATGTACATTGATCTTGAGATTGAATTAAGCGGATGGACAATTGGTAAGGACTGCCTTGAAGAAGTTGAAGTCGATGGTATGCCTAATCAAGCAAAAATTGGTTTTGTAGATTATGTGCTTTATGCAGAAAATGGCAAGCCACTGGCAGTGATTGAAGCAAAGAAAACCTCTGTGAATCCTAGAATGGGTCAGATTCAAGCCCAGCGTTATGCAGATTGTTTAGAAAAAGAACATAAATTTAGACCCATGATTTTTTATACCAATGGCTTTGAATATTATCTATGGGATGACCGCAGTTATCCAGAGCGTTTGGTTTCGGGCATATACACCAAGGAAGAACTAGAATGGCTACATTTTAAGAGACAAAACAAATCGTCTTTAAAAGACCCTGTAATTAATGACGATATCACCAATCGTCATTATCAAAAGATGGCCATTACAGCAGTATGTGATACTTTGGATAAGGGGAATCGTAAAGCTCTTCTTGTCATGGCAACAGGTTCTGGCAAGACTAGAACAGCCATATCCATTGTTGATGTATTGATTAAAAGGGGATGGGTTAAAAACATTCTTTTCCTTGCAGATCGTAAAGCTTTAGTTAAGCAAGCCAAGAAGAACTTTAAGGCATTATTACCGGAGCTTTCTCTTTGTAATTTACTGGACAGCAAAGACAATCCAGAGAGTAGAATGATTTTTTCAACTTATCCGACCATGATGAATGCCATTGACGATGTAAAGAATAAACGAGACCAAAAGCTTTTTACAAGTGGGCATTTTGATCTCATTATCATAGATGAAAGTCACCGAAGTATTTATAAAAAATATCAGGATATTTTTAATTACTTTGATGCCATTTTATTAGGTTTAACAGCAACACCTAAAAGTGACCTTGATAAAAATACCTATACTATTTTTGAACTTGAAAACAATGTGCCAACTTATGCATATGAGTTAGGTGAGGCCATAGAAGATGAGTATTTGGTGCCTTATCATACCATTGAAACAAAGATGAAGTTTTTAGAACAAGGGATTCATTACGATGACCTTACAGAAGAAGAAAAAGAGCTGTTTGAAGAAACCTTTGATGACGATGTAAAAGACATTAGTGGTGAAGCTTTAAATTCATTCTTATTCAATGACAATACCATCGATACGGTTATACAAGAATTGATGGAAAAAGGACTTAAAGTAGAAGGTGGCGACAAATTAGGGAAGACCATTATCTTTGCTAAGAATAAGAAACATGCAGATTTCATTGTAAAGCGCTTTAATGCACTTTATCCGGAGTATAAAGGTGATTTTGCAAAACCAGTTTATACTGGTATTAATTATGTGGAAAGCACCATGGATGATTTTGAAGTGAAAAACAAACTGCCTCAGATTGCTGTATCTGTGGATATGCTGGATACTGGGATTGATATTCCTGAGATTCTTAATCTTGTTTTCTTCAAGAAGGTGCGTTCAAAGACTAAGTTTTGGCAGATGATTGGTCGTGGCACCAGACTATGCGAAGATTTATATGGTGTTGGCATTGATAAAGAAAGCTTTAGAATCTTTGATTACTGTGGCAACTTTGAATTCTTTAGAACCAATAAAAACGGTAAAGAAGCCAAGATGATGAAGTCACTGACAGAAAATCTTTTCAATATCCGTATAGGCATCATTAAAGAGCTTCAAAATTTAGATTATCAAACGGATGAGTATATAAATCACAGAAAGGCATTAATTGAGGGGATTTTGAAAGAAGTGAAGGCTGTTGATGAAACGAAATTCAATGCCAGAATGAAGCTTCAATTCCTACATAAATTCAATCAGGAGATTGCTTTTGAAAGTTTATCAGATGCTGATGTTAGAGAACTAGAAGAACACGTTGCCCCACTTATTCCAGCCATAGATGATGATGAACTGGCTAAACGATTTGATTATTTGATGTACACTATCGAATATGCAGACTTAAAAAGAGTGCCTGCATCAAAACCGAAAAACCGAGTGGTAACAACAGCAGAGAAGCTAACTTTTAAGGGGACTATTGAAAAGGTTAAGAAACAGGAAGCCTTAATCTATAAAGTTCAGACCAATGAACACTGGGAAGAAGCAGATATTTTTGATCATGAAGAAGTCCGTGAAGCCTTTAGAGAATTGATTAAATTCTTAGACAGCAAATCTGGTGAAATTTATTATACCAATTTTACAGATGAAATTATGGAATCCAAAGAAAGTCCAGGGGAGTACTCTGTGAATGACATGCAAAGTTACCGTAAAAAGGTGAATAAGTATTTAATGGAGCATCAAAATGATCTGGTCATCTATAAGCTTAGAAATAATAATCCTTTAACAGAAGAAGATATCAAATATCTAGAAAAAGTATTATGGCAGGAGCTAGGAACAAAAGATGATTATGTCAAGGAGTTTGGTGATGAACCACTGCTTAAACTGGTGAGTAAAATTGTAGGCTTAGACCCACAAGCAGCCAATGAAGTGTTTTCAGAGTTTTTATCTGATGAAAGCCTTAATATCAATCAAATGGAATTTGTGAAGTTGGTGGTCAATTATATGATTAAAAACGGTAGCTTAGACAAGCGGGTTCTCAATGAACATCCCTTTAATAAGCGTGGCAATGTGATGAACCTATTTGATGGCAAGCTTGATGTGGCAAAGCGTATTATTGGTGCAATTGATCAGATTAATGGTAGGTTGAGTGTTTAGAAAGCCTAACAGTATTAATTGCCACAAAATGAGAGGTGAAAATCATGGAGTACTTTCTAATCGGAATAATAACAATCTTAATAGCTGCCTTGATTTTCGTTGTCCAAAAGAAAAGAACAGAAACAACGAGTTCAAGGGATGAAGGCGACAATGAAACAGGGCTTGTTGAGATAGATTTACTTGAAAAAGATCTATTTCAGCGTAGTAATATTGTTAAAGTAGAGCAACTTCCATTGACGCAATTCATTGATGATAAATCACTATTTGAGATTAAAGACAAGAAGGTTGTTGCACGAATTTCTGAAACAATACCTACTGCTGCAGATAAGATTGCAAAAACAATGGATAATAGGGCTTTAGATAAAGTTGAATTATATAGAGCGGTTATACCTAGTGGAGCAACGCTTGTTGATTCAAAACAAATGAAAGGTGCAGCTAGAGGATTTTATAGGGGTAAAAATAGCATAAAAGGACATGCTAATTTTGTTAAAACGAATCCTCAAAAAATCTCGAAAGTGAGCACTATGGCTAATGGAGTTGCAAACATAATGTCTGTGGGCTCTTTGGTCGTGGGACAATATTACATGACAGAGATTAGCTCAAAGCTTGAAAGTATTAGTAATAGCATTAGCCAGATTAGTGATTTTCAAAATCGTGAATTTAAAAGTCGTATTTTGTCACTGATTGCAAGAGTTGAAAAAATTTCTAATTATAGTATGGAAATTCTAGAGAATGATGAGTTGAGAATTCTTAAGTTGCAGACTTTGGACGACTTAGAAGGTGAAGGAACTCAATTACTCCAACAAGTGAACTTAACGATTAGCGAATTAATAAATAAAAATCATAAACTGGATTATAAGACCTATCAAGTGAAAGTAGATGAGTTCTCTATTTTAGCTGAATATCAGAGAATTCTAATCAATCTTTTAGAGGAAATATGCAAGTTGACATACTTATTAGGCAAAGGCGAAATATCAAATGAAATGAGTTATTCTATTTATAACACCTATTTAAACCAATCCAATCAAACGATAGAAACGCTAGAGGTATGGCATGAAGAACAAGTCGGGCACCTTGGTATTGAAATTGATAAGAATAGAGTTATGAAAAAAGGATTTTTTGCAACTGCTCTAGGAGTTGTTAAGGAAGATTTGAAATACAAGGAGCTTGCAAACGGATTATTAGATAAAATAAATGGCCAAAGATCTGAAAACCGATTGGTAGTCAATAGTACCAAGAATTTATACGATGAAGACGTTCAGATTATTATCAAAGATGGGAAATACTATTACTTGCGTGAGTCAACGGAGTAGGACATTTATAGGTTGAAATTGATTAATATCAAAATATGAAAAGATAGGAGGCGAGAGTTCTATGGCAATACCAAAATATCATGAATTTATGAAACCCGTATTGGAACTATTGAAAGATAATCAAGTCCATAAGCGTGTGGACATGTATAAGGTTTTAGCAATACAGTTTCAATTAACTGAGGAAGAACTTGAAGAGTGGCTGCCAAGTGGTAAACAATTGGTCTATAAAAACAGAATAGGCTGGGCACTGACTTATCTGAAAAAAGCTAAGGTGATTGAATCACCTGCCAGAGCCAGTTTTAGAATTACTGAACTTGGACATAAAGTACTGACTGAAAATCCAGAGGTTGTGGATCAAAATTATCTCAAGAAGTTTGAAGGTTTTCAAGATTTTATAAACAGTACTTCGGACAATACACTTCTTGATAATGATATTTCTGATATTGGTAGTGACGAGTCGCCTCAAGATTTGCTGGATAGAGCTTATAAGACAATTTCTAATACTTTGGCAGATGATCTATTAACAGAAGTTATGAACCAATCACCGGATTTTTTTGAAAAACTAGTAGTGGATTTGTTGGTTTCTATGGGCTATGGTGGCAGTAAGTTTGAAAATAGCCAAGTTCTTGGAAAATCTGGTGATAAAGGTATTGATGGCGTCATTAAAGAAGATAAATTGGGTTTTGACAAGATTTATATTCAAGCGAAGCGTTGGGATACTGAAAAGACAGTTGGAAGACCTGAACTGCAAAAGTTTGTTGGTGCACTAACCGGACAAGGTGCATCAAAAGGTGCTTTTATAACAACAGCAAGTTTTACGAAAGAAGCTAAAGAATATGTAAGCAAGCAACATGCTTGTAAAATTGTCTTAATTGATGGCAAATCTTTAGCCGCACTTATGGTTGAACACGATCTTGGTGTTTCAGTAGAAAATACCTATTTAATTAAAAAAATTGACACAGATTATTTTAACGGAGAATAAAACAAAATAATTTCGGCACCCCCTATCTATTTTCGGCTTATAGATAGGGGGATTTTTTTGTATTTTTTTTAGTACACCCCCTATGATTTTTCGGCTTAATAGTGAGGGGAAAAATAATCTTGAAAAAAATTCGCCCACCCCTCGTGTTTTTTCGGCTAATAAGTGAGGGGCAAAAATTAAAATGCAAAAATGAATAGACCAGACCCCTCGAAAAATCGGCTTATAAGTAGAGGGGCAAAAAGGAGGTAAACGATGGAGCATGAAAATGAACTAAAACTCATCAACATGAGTGATGTTGAGGTAACAGAAGTGAAATGGTTATGGAAGCCCTATATTCCCATAGGAAAAATCACCATTATTCAAGGTGATCCAGGGGAGGGTAAGACGACCATGATTTTGGCAATTGCATCAGCACTGACGACAGGTGCCATATTGCCTTTAAGTGAGGAGGCGCTAGAATGTAGCAATGTTATTTATCAAACAGCAGAAGATGGCTTAAGTGACACCATTAAGCCAAGATTATTGGCAGCAGGTGCTGATTGCACCAAAGTAATCGTTATTGATGAAAGTCATAAGGAGCTGACTTTATCAGACAAGAGGATTGAAGAAGCCATTATAGAGACAAATTCGCAGCTACTTATAATTGATCCCCTACAGGCTTATTTAGGTTCTGGTGTAGATATGCATAGGGCAAATGAAATCAGACCCATTTTCAAAAATCTTTCTAGTGTTGCAGAGAGGACAGGCTGTGCCATTGTGATTATTGGTCATATGAACAAGGCTGGTGGTACCAAAGGGCTTTACCGTGGGCTGGGTTCTATTGATATTACAGCTGCCGCTAGAAGTGTTC
>ASRL01000105.1_pt1 | contig 16564 bp, 12 predicted proteins | sample 692978 | NCBI WGS metagenome assembly ASRL01 (sample SAMN02169241, study PRJNA158439) | bioreactor metagenome | isolation source: day 67 sample from continuous culture bioreactor inoculated with sediment... | place: Germany: Bremen | reverse complement strand
TGCGGATCGCCACACAAGGTCATCATCAGGGTGGTTTTGCCGGCGCCATTGGCACCAATCAAGGTGACAATTTCACCACGGTTTACTTGAATCGAAACGTCATGCAGTGCCTGAATTTTTCCGTAAAAGGTGCATACATTGTTCATCACCAGCATGTTTATTCCTCACCCAGATAAGCTTTAATCACCGCAGGGTTATTACGCACGTGTTCGGGCGTTCCAGCGGCTAAGGGGGTGCCCTGATTGATCACGGTGATGTGGTCAGAAATATCCATAACCAGTTTCATATCATGCTCAATCAATAAAACACTGATGCCATAGTTGTCGCGTAAATCATTAATCAGCTGCTTAAGGCCATCGGTTTCGCTGGGGTTTAAGCCCGCGGCCGGCTCATCAAGCATTAACAGTGAAGGGCGAGTTACCATGCAGCGGGCAATTTCGAGGCGACGTTGTTGGCCGTAGGCGAGTGTGCCCGCTTCACGGTTGGCATCATCGAGAAGCCCGACTTTTTTTAGCCAATAGGCAGCATTATCCAGTGCCTCTTGTTCAGCATTGCGATAACTGCGGGTTTTAAATAAGCCAGCGAGCAAGCTGTTGTTGAGATGCTGATGCTGCGCTACCAGTAGATTTTCTAGCACGGTCATGTCTTTAAATAGACGTACATGTTGGAAGGTACGAATCATGCCTTTGCGCGCAATTTTAAAGCCAGGCATGCCTTGGATTTCTTCGCCAGCAAAGAGAATTTTACCGCTAGTGGGCTGATAAAAACCGGTTAAGCAGTTAAATACGGTGGTTTTTCCTGCACCGTTAGGACCGATCATTGAAACAATCTGACCCTGTTTAATACTCAGGCCGACACCGTTCACGGCTAATAAACCGCCAAAGCGCATGGTTAAGTCAGAGACTTCTAAAATATTTTTACTCATTGTTGTAACTCTAGATGCGGACGCTTCATCGGTAGCAAGCCTTGCGGTCGCCAAATCATCATTAAGACCATCATCAAGCCGAATAGCAGCATGCGGTATTCATTAAACTCACGGGCCATTTCTGGTAGTACTGTCATCACAATAGCGGCGAGAATAACGCCGATTTGTGAGCCCATACCACCGAGCACCACAATGGCTAAAATGATCGCCGACTCAATAAATGTAAATGACTCAGGGCTGATAAAACCTTGTCGCGCAGCAAAAAAGCTGCCGGCAAAACCGGCAAAGGTAGCACCAATGGTGAAGGCGCTGAGCTTAATATTGGTGGGGTTCATGCCCAAGGCACGGCAAGCAATTTCATCTTCGCGCATGGCTTCCCAGGCCCGACCAATCGGCATGCGGATTAACCGGTTAATCACAAATACGGTGATCAAAACTAGAACCAGCGCCAGCAAATAGAGAAACATCACGCGGTGCGTTGAGTTAAAGGCAATGCCGAAAAACTCATGAAAGGTTTGTGTGCCTTCACTGGCGCGGCGACTGAACTCTAAATTAAACAGTGTTGGTTTTGGAATATTGCCAATGCCACGTGGGCCGCCAGTCAATTCGGTAAAGTTATTCAGTAAGATGCGGATGATCTCACCGAAGCCTAAGGTGACAATGGCTAGATAGTCTCCGCGCAGCCGTAACACTGGGAAGCCTAATATAAAACCAAAAAACGCCGCCATAATCCCTGCAGCGACTAAGCCTGTCCAAAAGCCCACACCAAAATACATTGCTAACATGGCGTAGGTGTAAGCACCCACTGCGTAGAAGCCAACGTAACCCAGATCCAGCAAGCCAGCTAAGCCGACCACAATGTTCAGACCTAAACCCAGCATCACATAGATCAGTACCAAGGTTGCCAAGTCAATTTGGCTGCGCGAACCGAGGAATGGAAAAATCAGTGCTGCTGCTATAATAAAGCACCACAGCAGGCGTTGAATAAACTGGCGCTGGCTGATTTCACGCAGGCCCGCAGACAGGGTGGGTTTGGGCATCAACCCAAGTACGCGTTCGATCTGATCACGAAACAGGTTATAGAAAAAGATCAGTGCGCTGGCGGCAAAAATCTTCCACAGTACCGCAGGCTCAGCGCCAACTAAGGTCAACTCAGTACCCACTTGAGTTAAGCGCACACCTAGCAGAACGGCGCTTAAAACGAGAACGACAACTGCAGAAATAATGGCTGATTTAATATATAAACGCATCACACTTTCTCCACTTCTGGGCGGCCTAAAATACCGGTCGGGCGAAATAGGAGAATCAGAATTAACAGTGCAAAGGCCACAGCGTCTTTATACTGGCTGCTCAAATAACCAGAGGTCATGGCTTCAGTAACGCCCAGCACCAAACCACCGAGCACTGCACCAGGGATACTGCCAATGCCACCTAGAACAGCAGCAGTAAAGGCTTTTAAACCAGCCATAAAACCGATGTAAGGATTGACCACGCCGTAATACAAACTCAACAGCACGCCTGCAACAGCGGCCAGTACTGCACCGATGACAAAGGTGATACCAATAATGGCGTTACTGTTGATGCCTAGCAAGCCAGTCATTTTGATGTCTTCAGAGCAGGCGCGGCACGCGCGTCCGGTGCGTGAGCGGGAAATAAAAATACTCAGCGCAATCATGGCGACCAGGGTGGTCACAAAAATAATAATTTGCATATACGACAAGCTGGCATAGAAGCTGTCTTCAGCACCAATGGTAATACCACCTGTGACAAGGCTGGGCATGGCAACATCGCGCGCACCTTGGGCAATACGCACAAAGTTTTGCAGCAGGATCGACATACCAATGGCAGAAATCAGAGGGATTAAGCGATGACTGCCACGCAGTGGGCGATAGGCAATACGTTCAATACTGTAGCCGTAGGCACTGGTGACGATAATACTCAATGCAAATGCGCCTAAAATCATCAGCGGGAGACTTTCTAGGCCAAGCATTGCCAAGCCGGTCAGTGCAATAAATGTGACATAACTGCCGATCATATACACTTCGCCGTGCGCGAAGTTGATCATGCCAATAATGCCGTAAACCATAGTGTAGCCAATGGCGATCAGGGCATAAGTACTGCCCACAGTAAGGCCATTAAGTAGTTGTTGTAGGAAATAAAAAAACGCTTCGTTCATAAAAGTATCCGGCAAACACAACAGCCTCGCACATCTACTGAGTAAACGGCGAGGCTTGAGACAGTTAAATTACTCGGTTAGAGCTGTTTTGCTGCCGTCTGCATGCCACTCGTAAACAACAAAGCTGAAGTTTTTCAAATCACCTTTGTCATCAAACTCAAGCACACCGGTTGGCGTATCAAAGCTGTTGCTACGCAGTGCATCAGCAACTTCAAATGGGTCTTGCGACTTGCTGATCACCATCGCATCAGCCATCACCTGTACCGCTGCATACGCAGGGAATACAAAGGCGCCGCGTGGGTCTTGATTTTTCGCTTTAAAGGCTTCAACTAAATGCGCGTTTTTCGGATCTTCATCAAAGGCTTTGGGCAGGGTGACTAACATGCCTTCTGATGCATCACCGGCAATCGCAGAAATGTCGCTATTACCGACACCTTCTGGGCCCATAAAGCGCGCACTAAAGTTGTTTTCAGCGGATTGACGCAGCAGCATGCCCATTTCTGGGTGGTAACCGCCGAAGTAAACAAAGTCGACATCCTCTTTCTTCATTTTCGCAATGAGCGCAGAAAAGTCTTTATCGCCTGCGGTTATGCCTTCAAATAAAGCCACTGGAATATTTGCAGCATCGAGCGCTTCTTTAACGGCTGTGGCAATGCCTTCACCGTATTGTTGCTTGTCATGTAGTACGGCAGCACGCTTAGGCTTGAGTTGCTCAACTACGTATTTACCGGCGGTCGGTCCTTGCATGGTATCAAGGCCAATAGTGCGGAAAATCAGTGTATGGCCTTTTTGGGTCAGCTCAGGAGTGGTGGAAGCGGCGGTAATCATCATGATACCTTCTTCCTCATAAATATCTGCGGCCGGTTGACTTGAGCCAGAGCACAGATGACCTACGACAAAGCGAATCTCGTCATTGATAATTTTATTGGCGACGGCAACCGCTTGCTTTGGGTCGCAGGCATCATCATAGGTGACGGCTTCGAGCATGCTGCCATTGACACCACCAGCCTTGTTGATTTGCTCAATGGCCATTAAAGCACCCATCGACTGCATATCACCATACTGAGCAACGGGGCCAGTAACGGGGCCGGCGAGGGCAATTTTAATAGGCTCTGCCGCCAGTGAGTAGCTAGCAACGCCAGCTAAAGCCATAGCAGCGAATAGTTTGCTGATACGTTGAGTTGTTTTGCTCATAAAATCGGCACCTTTTAATAGTTTTATTATGGTTCCGTCTCTTAACGATGATTAAGGGATGGACTGCAGCGGGTCTCAGTGTAGAGAACTTCGGCCTTCAGGGGAACTGTGTAATATAGGCATTAAGTCGTTATTTGTGCGAGAAGCGTTGATTGTTTGTGCATTTTTAATAAAGAAACGCGAGACAGCAACTGCTGACTCACGGGTCAGGAGTTGTGACTTCTATGTATGAAACTAAGCATCAGGCTATTTTACCGAAAACACAGTTTTATAAGCGCATTATTGGCCATTGTATTATCGCGTTGTTGTTGATTGCTGGCTCGGTGTGTATCGGCGTATTAGGCTTTATGTTTTTTGAAGGTATGGCGTGGCACGATGCTTTGATGCATGCGCTTTTTTTACTGGCTGGTTTAGGCACTATCACTGTGCCAGTCAGTGTCTCAGGGAAGCTGTTTCTGGCTGTGTATGGATTATATGCTGGGTTGGTGTTTGTCGCTGCGCTGGGTGTGATCTTTGCGCCGGTAGCGCATCGGATTTTGCACACCTTTCACTTGGATGCAGATAGGTAGCGGGAGAGTATGGCCTGCAACGCACAAGAGCATGAGGTGCGCTGCAGGTAAGGAGAAGCAGTTAAACCGTGCGCGAGAATTCGCCACGTTGTTTAACGCCTAAATAGGCATCAAATGCCATCGCAACACTGCGCATCATCAAGTTACCTTGATCTAGCAGCACAATGGCTTCATCGCTGATAGTCACTAAGCCATCTTCAACCTGTTCTTGCAGCATGCTCAGGGCATCAGCAAAATATTCGTTAAAGTTAATCGCATGTTGCTGCTCGATCGCGGCAATATCAATGCGGTTATGGCACATTAACTCGCTGATTACGTCGCGGCGTAAACGGTCATCTGCATTCAACTGATAGCCGCGGTGTAGCGGTAACTCACCTTTGTTCAAATACGCATAATATTGCGACAGCTCTTTTACGTTTTGGCTGTAGGTGTCACCGATTTTACCGATAGAAGAAACACCCAGCCCGATCAGGTCGCAGTCAGCATGGGTTGAGTAGCCTTGGAAATTGCGCTGCAGCGTATCATTGATGCGCGCTTTCGCCAGTTCATCTTCTGGCAGGGCAAAGTGATCCATACCGATATACACATAGCCGGCGCTGCACAGTTTGCGAATGGTCAGTTCGAGCAACTCGAGCTTACGCTCTGGCGGTGGCATATCTTCAGGACGAATCAGACGCTGGGCACGTACCAGTTTAGGCAGATGAGCATAGCTGTACGCGGCAATGCGGTCAGGACGCATTGCAATGATTTTATCCAGCGTGGTGGTAAAACTTTCAACCGTTTGTAGTGGTAGGCCGTAAATTAAATCAACGCTGATCGAGCGGAACTCTGCCGTCCGCGCTGCATCCATAAGCACTTGAACTTGCTCATCGCTTTGAATGCGGTTGACGGCTTGTTGTACCTTAGGGTCAAAGTCTTGCACGCCAAAGCTAACGCGATTAAAACCAAGGTCACGCAGCTGCTTGACTTGCTCAGGTGTGATGGTACGCGGGTCGATTTCTAAAGAAAACTGCCGCTGCTCACTCATGTCCAAGTTAAATGCGCTGTGCAATGTATCCATTAAATCAGTCAGTTGTTCTTGAGTTAAATAGGTGGGTGTGCCACCACCAAGGTGCAACTGAGTTACGCTACGCTTTTTGTCAAACAAGCTGGCCTGTAGGTGGATTTCTTTCTTTAAATACTCTAGGTATTCCACTGCACGGCTGGTTTTTTGCGTGATAATCTTATTGCATGCGCAGTAATAGCAAAGGCTCTGACAAAAAGGTATATGGATATAAATCGATAAGGACTTAGGGTTCGCTTGTGTGTTACTGATTTCAGCTGCTTGGCAGTAATTATCAGCAGCGAACGCCGTATGAAATTGTGGCGCTGTGGGGTATGAAGTGTATCGTGGACCTGGGCGGTCGTATTTTTCCACAAGTGCTCGATTAAAGCTTGGCATTTGCTCCATTGGCCAGACCCCTATTTATAGACGAATTAAGATCAATTTTGCTGATCGTTAGTTAATGGCGCTAGACTACCCTAACTGCGCTGACTTGCGGCAAAAGACCTACAAGATCTTGATTTAGGGCAATTTTCACGACTGGGCGAAATAATAAGTAGCCATGCAAAGATTATTTATGAAAAACAAACGTATCAAGTGGAGCCTGGTTGGTTTAATTCTGTTGCTAAGCGGGTGTCACAGCTTGCCCAGTTTAGAGGGGCGCACGCAGTCGGCTGCCTATACAAAAGAGCAGGTAGCAGACACCTATTTTGCTAAAGCGTTAGCTCCACTTGAGGCCAAGCATGGTATCAAAAAAAGTGGGATTTTTCCGCTAATAGAAGCCGATGAGGCGTTTGCGGCACGCATGATGCTGGCCAAGCATGCGCAGCGCAGCTTAGATGTTCAATATTATATCTGGCGACGTGATATGACGGGCACCATGCTCTTTGAGGCGCTGCATGAAGCGGCTGATCGTGGTGTGCGCGTGCGTTTGTTGCTTGATGATAATAATACCAATGGTTCTGACCCTATTTTGGCTGGTCTAAATAAGCATGAAAGCATTGAAGTGCGCTTGTTTAACCCTTTTATGCTGCGTAAACCACGCTGGTGGGGGTTCCTAACTGATTTTGATCGCCTAAACAGACGTATGCATAACAAGTCATTCACCGCGGATAATTCGCTAACCATTATTGGTGGGCGCAACATTGGTGATGAGTATTTTGGTGCTACTGATGATGTCTTGTTTGCTGATTTGGATATCTTAAGCGTGGGAGCAGCGGTGCGAGATGTCTCCCATGATTTTGATAAATACTGGCACAGTGCATCCTCTTATCCGCTGGAGCGTGTTGTTACTAGCAGCAACGCAATGACCTTAGACGAGTTGCGCCAGCAATCAGAACGAATTGCGGCCAGTGCTGACGCGCAGCAATATGTTGAATCGCTGCGTGAGTCTGACTTTATTCGACAAATTGAGCAGCGCAACATTGATTTTGAGTGGCTCAAAGTGCGCATGGTCAGCGATGATCCGCGCAAGGGTCTGGGTAATGCTGAAAAAGAATCGCTGATGATTCAGCAGTTTCAGGACATTATAGGGAACCCCAAAGTCGATGTTGAGTTGGTTTCTCCCTACTTTGTACCAACCGAGGCGGGTGTTGACGCTTTTGCGTGGTTGGTGCGTAAAGGTGTTGAGGTAAAAGTGCTGACCAATTCATTGTCAGCCACTGACGTGACAGCTGTGCATGGCGGCTATGCTAAGCGCCGCAAAGCCTTGCTAGAGTCGGGCGTGATCTTGTATGAGATGCAGCGTCATCCAGCACAAGTTAAGCTCGCGAAGCGAAAAAAACGCTTTATGGGCAGTTCTGGGTCAAGTTTGCATGCAAAAACCTTCTCAGTAGATCGCCAACATGTTTTTATCGGTTCTTTTAATTTTGATCCACGTTCGGCGAATTTAAATACTGAATTAGGCTTTGTGATTGATAGCCCACGTTTGGCACGACGTATTAATCAGGCGTTTTATGATGACATCCCTGCGCATGCATACCAGGTTAAATTAACCGAGACGGGTCGAATGTATTGGACTGAGCAACGCGCTGAAGGTGTGCATACTTATACCTCAGAACCCAACAGCAGTGTCTGGCGCAGGATCGCTGCGCGCCTGTATTCTTGGCTGCCAATTGAAGGATTGTTGTAAAACTGCAAATTCTCTGCCGGATTGGATGGATATTTCTGTTCGACACCTCTAGAATGCATGCCCTTGATTCTAGGGTCGGTAATGTCTGGCCACGTCTATTCAACGAGGAATAACCATGCAAGTTTCCGTAGAAAACACTTCCGCCCTTGAGCGTAAAATGACCATTGGCGTTCCTGCTGAGCGCATTGAAAATGAAGTGAATAAGCGTCTTCAGCAAACAGCTAAGCGTGCCAAAGTATCAGGTTTTAGACCTGGTAAGGTGCCAATGAGCATCATTCGTCAGCGCTATGAAGCTGACGCACGTCAAGACGTTCTAGGCGATATGATTCAATCAACCTTTTATGAAGCAGTCGTTGCAGAAAAACTTAATCCGGTCGGACAGCCTGCGATTGAGCCGCAAGTATTTGAGAAAGACAAAGGTCTTGAGTACATTGCAACATTTGAAGTGTTTCCTGAATTTGAAGTGCAAGGTTTAGACAGTATTGAAATAGAGCGTCAGACCGCTGAAGTTGCTGAGTCTGATATTGACAACATGCTAGAAATATTGCGCAAGCAAAATACCCGTTTCACTGCGGTAGAGCGCGCAGCTGCACTTGATGACCAAGTGACCATCAGTTTTGTTGGTAGCATTGATGGTGAAGTTTTTGCTGGCGGCACGGCTGACAACGTACCGTTGGTGCTGGGTTCAGGTCGTATGATTCCAGGCTTTGAAGACGCTTTGCTTGGCTGCACTGCTGGCGAAACTAAAGTCATCACGCCAACTTTCCCAGAAGATTATCAAAACCTTGACTTGGCCGGTAAGACTGCTGAGTTCTCTGTGATTATTAACGCTGTTGAAGGTCCGGAGTTGCCAGAGTTAAACGAAGAATTCTTCGCGATGTTTGGCAACACTGAAGGCGGTTTAGAAGGTTTCCGCGCTGAAGTTAGCAAAAACATGCAGCGCGAATTGAAGCAAGCCATTAAAGGCAAAGTAAAAAGCCAAGTGATGGACGGTTTGCTCGCCAACAATCAAATTGAAGTGCCTAGCGCGTTGATTTCTAGCGAAATTGATCGTCTGCGCGTACAAGCGGTCCAACAGTTTGGCGGTAACGTTAAGCCTGATCAATTACCAGCAGAGCTGTTCACTGAGCAAGCTAAGCGCCGTGTTGCTTTAGGTTTGATCGTTGCGCAAATGGTTAAGCAGTTTGAAATCAAGGCTGATGATCAGTTGGTACGTAGCACCATTGAAGAAATGGCCGCTGCTTACCAAGAGCCAGAGCAAGTGATTGAGTGGTACTACAAAAATGAGCAGCAACTTGAAGATGTGCGTGCGGTTGTGCTTGAAGAGCAAGTTGTAGATACTGTTTTAGGCAAAGCGAAAGTAACAGATGTTACTGTCTCTTATGAAGAAGCAGTGAAGCCTGCAGCAGCGCCTGAAATAGCTGAAGAAGAAGCTGAAGAAACAAGCGCTGAGTAATTACACTCTGCTGACAGCTATACTGTTAACGGCTCATTAGCCTGTTAATTCACAAGCCAGCCCTAGAGCTGGCTTGTGTGTCTTTATGACGATAAGCAATAATCTGGGAGCTACGGCAGATATGTCACACAATACGTTTATGCAAAACCCGCAAGATATCCACGCTGCTGGCGGCTTAGTGCCGATGGTAGTTGAGCAGTCATCACGCGGTGAGCGCGCCTATGATATTTATTCGCGCCTGTTAAAGGAGCGCATTATTTTCTTGGTCGGCCCTGTCGAAGACTATATGGCGAACCTTGTCGTGGCGCAGTTGTTGTTCTTAGAAGCAGAAAACCCTGATAAAGATATTCACCTGTATATCAACTCGCCAGGTGGTTCTGTAACGGCGGGTATGTCGATTTACGACACCATGCAGTTTATCAAACCCGATGTGTCGACCATGTGTATTGGTCAAGCGGCTAGCATGGGAGCACTATTATTGGCGGGTGGCGCGCCTGGTAAGCGTTTTTGTTTACCACATTCGCGTATGATGATTCACCAGCCGTTGGGTGGTTTTCAAGGGCAAGCCTCTGACTTTGAAATTCATGCGCGCGAAATTCTAACCATCCGCGATCGCTTGAACAAAATTTTGGCCGACCACACAGGACAACCAATTGATGTGGTTGCCAAAGATACCGACCGTGATAATTTTATGAGCGGTGACGAAGCAGTTAAATACGGCTTGATTGATCATGTGGCGACTAAGCGAGATATGCCTGTTTAATCAATCTTCAGTAATGCTGTATGTGTTTTATGTAGGTGCATGGGTTGAAAAAGCCGACTGAAGGCTTCATCTTGTACTCATAGCCTACCAAACTGGAAATAACGAATGACTGATAAGCGTAGTGGCGAGGACAAAAGCAAATTGCTGTATTGCTCCTTCTGTGGCAAAAGCCAACATGAAGTGCGCAAGCTGATTGCTGGCCCCTCGGTTTTTATCTGTGACGAATGCGTCGACTTATGCAATGACATTATCCGTGAGGAAGTGGAAGAGCTTGAGTCTGATAGCGCAGCACATAAACTGCCTTCTCCAAAGGAAATCAGCGGTATTCTTGATCAGTATGTGATTGGTCAAGAGCGCGCAAAAAAAGTATTAGCTGTAGCGGTGTATAACCACTATAAGCGCTTAAATAATCGTGACAAAAAAGACAATATTGAGTTGGGTAAAAGTAATATATTGCTGATTGGTCCAACCGGATCGGGTAAAACGTTACTCGCGGAAACCTTAGCACGCCTACTCAATGTGCCTTTTACAATTGCAGATGCAACCACGCTGACCGAAGCCGGTTATGTGGGCGAAGATGTTGAAAACATCATCCAGAAGCTGTTGCAAAAATGTGATTATGATGTTGAGAAAGCACAGATGGGCATCGTCTATATCGATGAAATCGATAAGATTACCCGCAAGTCTGATAATCCATCGATTACTCGTGATGTCTCGGGTGAAGGTGTGCAGCAAGCATTATTGAAGCTGATTGAAGGCACTGTTGCCTCGATTCCGCCGCAAGGTGGGCGCAAACATCCGCAGCAAGAGTTTTTGCAGGTTGATACTAAAAATATCCTGTTTATTTGCGGTGGTGCCTTTGCTGGCTTAGAGAAAGTCATTCAAAATCGCTCGAAAAAAGGCGGAATTGGGTTTTCTGCGCAAGTGCACAGTAAAGACGAAGAAAAGAAAATCGGTGAGGCGTTACGTGATGTTGAGCCTGATGATCTCGTAAAGTTTGGCTTGATTCCTGAGTTCGTTGGTCGCTTGCCGGTCATCGCGACCCTTGAAGAGCTGGATGAAGATGCATTGGTACAAATTCTGACAGAACCGAAAAATGCGCTAACAAAGCAATATAGCAAGTTGTTCGATATGGAAGATGTTGAGCTGGAGTTTCGCCCTGATGCACTCAAGGCAGTAGCCAAGCATGCCTTGTTACGCAAGACAGGCGCGCGTGGTTTACGCTCGATTTTAGAGGGTGTTCTGCTTGATACCATGTACGATATACCATCAGAAACCAACGTCGCTAAAGTCGTTATTGATGAGAGTGTTATTAACGGCACGTCTCAACCTATTTTGATTTACCAGCAGGACACACCAGCAAAAGCAGCGCCTGATGCTTAATGGTGTTTAGTGTTTTGACATAAGGGCCTGCGGGCCCTTTTGTATTTAATAAGACTCGCCTTGTAATTGTTGTGATGCATCCCCATCTTTAATCTCAGGCTTAGCCACTTTATTTACGGCCTGCGTGCTGAATGAGAGAGAAAACAATGAAGACAATCATCGAATTGCCGTTATTGCCATTGCGAGATGTTGTAGTGTATCCGCATATGGTTATTCCCCTATTTGTAGGGCGTGAAAAATCCATTGCCGCGCTTGAAGCCGCTATGCAAGGCGACAAAAAAATCCTGTTGATTGCGCAACGCAGCCCAGCTGATAACGATCCAGGGATTGAAGCCTTATACGAAACCGGTACTGTTGCCACAATTTTGCAGTTACTGAAACTGCCTGATGGCACAGTCAAAGTGCTCGCTGAAGGTGAGCAGCGCGGTAGAATTGTTGAACAAGCAAGCGACGCTGATGAACCCTATTTAAGTGCGCGCGTGCAAGTACAAGAAGCCGAAGAAACCAGTGTTGCCGAAAATGAAGTATTACTGCGCACTCTATTTGAGCAGTTTGAATACTTTGTTCAGCAAAGCAAAAAGGTGCCTGCTGAAGCATTGACAGCACTGGGCGATATTGATGAAGTAGGGCACTTATCAGACGCTATCGCTGCGCAAATGACACTCAAGCTCGAGCAGAAACAAGCAGTGCTCAACGATTGGAAAATTACAGATCGAGTTGAGTTGTTGCTGGGTGTTTTAGATACTGAATTAGAGCTACTTAACATAGAAAAGCGCATTCGTGGCCGAGTTAAGAAACAAATGGAGCGCAGCCAACGCGAGTATTTTTTGAATGAGCAAATGAAAGCCATTCAAAAAGAATTGGGTGAAGGTGAAGATGGCGTCAATGAAGCCGATGCGTTAAAAAAGCGCATTGATGAGTCTGGCATGCCTAAAGAAGCCTTAGAAAAAGCTCACATGGAACTGAAAAAACTTCAGCAGATGTCACCGATGTCAGCTGAAGCAACAGTGGTGCGTACTTACCTTGATTGGATGCTCAGCACACCATGGAAAGCGAAAAGTAAAGTGCGCACAGACCTTGCGCGCGCCGAAGAAGTCCTTGAAGCTGATCATTTTGGCCTTGAAGAGGTTAAAGAGCGCATCCTAGAGTATCTTGCAGTACAAAAGCGGGTGAAAAAGCTTAAGGGCCCTATTCTATGTTTAGTGGGGCCGCCAGGCGTGGGTAAAACTTCGCTGGCGGAGTCAATCGCGCGTTCAGTTAACCGTAAATACATCCGTATGGCCTTGGGTGGTGTGCGCGATGAAGCAGAGATCCGTGGTCACCGCCGCACCTATATTGGTGCAATGCCGGGTCGCGTGATTCAGCGTTTAAGCAAGGTTGGTGTGCGTAACCCATTATTCTTGCTCGATGAAGTCGACAAAATGGGTTCAGATATGCGCGGTGATCCAGCGTCTGCTCTGTTGGAAGTGCTTGATCCTGAGCAAAATCACAGCTTTAACGATCATTATCTAGAGGTCGATTACGATTTATCTGATGTGATGTTTATCTGTACAGCGAACTCATTGAATATTCCAGGGCCATTATTGGATCGGATGGAAGTGATTCGCTTACCGGGTTACACCGAAGATGAAAAGCTCAATATCGCGCGCAAGTACTTGGTTAGTAAGCAACTGAAGGCCAATGGTTTAAAAGATGCTGAACTAATCTTTGAAGAGGCTGCACTGCTCAATATCGTTCGTTATTACACACGTGAAGCAGGTGTGCGTGGGCTAGAGCGACAAATTGCTAAAGTGTGTCGCAAAATCGTTAAAGAACAGTCAGCCAAGAAAACCATTCGCATCACTGTGCGCGCGCAAGATTTAGAGCATTACCTTGGTGTGCAGAAGTTTACCTATGGTATCGCAGAGTTAGACGACCAAATCGGTCAAGTGACTGGATTGGCATGGACACAAGTAGGTGGCGAACTGCTAACCATTGAGTCTGCGGTTATTCCCGGTAAAGGCCAGATGATTAAAACCGGATCACTCGGTGAAGTCATGGTAGAGTCAATGACTGCAGCATTAACGGTTGTGCGTAGTCGCGCGCAACAGCTCGGCATCGCTCCTAACTTCTACGAGAAGAACGATGTGCATTTACATATGCCAGAGGGGGCGACCCCTAAAGATGGCCCTAGCGCCGGTATAGGCATGTGTACGGCGTTGATTTCAGCGCTGACCAAGGTGCCAGTGCGTGCTGATGTAGCGATGACAGGTGAGATTACTCTGCGTGGACAGGTGCTAGCAATTGGTGGTTTAAAAGAGAAATTGTTGGCAGCGCACCGCGGTGGAATTAAAACAGTTATCATCCCAGATGAAAATGTGCGTGACTTGAAAGAAATACCAGCTAATATAAAGGCCGATTTAGACATCAAGCCAGTAAAATGGATTGACGAAGTGCTGCAAATTGCGTTGCAATACATGCCGGAACCTTTGTCTGATGTCGCATCTGAGCTGTTGATGAAGGATGAATCGCGCGATACTGAGGTCAATGATCGTCTCAGTACACACTAAAAACAGTTACGGTTGACATGCTTTTTGGCACCTTGTTATAAATCAGGGTGTCGGTGTCATATAGATTGCATAATAGTGCTCAATTGCTTGCAGAAAAATTGCAATCATATTTTTTAGAAAACCTAAGGGGACTTACGAGTGAACAAGTCAGAGTTGATTGATAAAGTTGCTGCTTCGGCAGATATTCCTAAAGCCGTTGCAGGACGTGCATTAGACGCCGTTATTGAAAGCATCACGGGTGCACTGCAAGAAGGTGATTCCGTCGTATTGGTTGGTTTTGGTACATTTTCTGTCAAGGATCGCGCTGCACGCACAGGTCGCAATCCACAAACAGGTAATCCAATTGAAATCGCAGCAGCAAAAATTCCTGGCTTTAAAGCAGGTAAAGCTCTTAAAGACGCTGTTAACAACTAAGTGCTTAGCGCTCATCAGCTGTTAGTTTGATGAGTGCGGTGCGTATCAATAGAGTCTTGCTGGTTGAAAGGCAAAACAGTTGTACGCACCACTAAATGCTAAGGCGCATCATTGGGTGCGCCTTTATTTTGTAAGACAGCCCATAATGCACAGCTATTTTCAATGGCTCCACTGGGGGATGCATGCTGCAGAATATTCGAGATAACTCCACGGGGTGGATCTCTAAAACAATTATTGGTTTGATTGTGGTGTTGCTATCGTTTACCGGTTTTGAAGCAATTTTAAGCTCAACCAGTAACACTAATAATGCTGCTAAAGTGAATGGCGAAGACATTACTCTTAATGAGCTTGCCGAGGCGAAAAATCTTCAGCGCCGACAGCTGCTGCAGCAACTGGGTGAGGATTTTGATGCCAACCTTATTGATGATGCGTTGCTTACAGAGGCAGCGCTTAACGGTTTGATTGCGCGTAAGTTATTAGTACAGGCCGCTGACCAAGCTGACATTGTCTTTTCGGATGCGGCAGTTGATCAGTTTATTTTGTTGGCCCCTGAGTTTCAGGTTGATGGCCGATTTAATGCAGACCGTTTTGACCAAGTGATTCGGCAAATGGGCTACAGCCGCATGCAGTTTAGGCAGATGATTGCGCAAGAGATGCGCACCGGCCAATTGCGCACAGGTGTTGCTGGCAGTGCCTTTGTCACTGAGCAAGAAGCACAAGCATTTGCTCAGCTTGAGCGTCAAACGCGTGACTTTTCAATGTACAGCATTGCGCCAGACTTAGATCAGGTGGCTGTTCCATCTGAAGAGCTTGAGGCGTACTACAATGAGCACACAACTGAGTTTATGACGCCTGAACAAGTTGTTGTGAGTTATATCGAGCTAAAAAAAGAAGCTTTTTTTGATCAAGTTGAAGTCGATGAGCAGCAGCTTAAAGAACTCTACGAAGCAGAAATAGCTAACCTGTCTGAGCAACGTCGCGCCGCGCATATTTTGATTGAAGTCAGTGATGAGGTCAGTGATGAGCAAGCTCTACTGCAGGCTGAACAAGCTATCGAGCGCTTAGCTGCCGGTGAAGACTTTGCGGTTTTAGCACAAGAGCTATCTGGTGATATTGGCTCTGCACAACAAGGTGGTGATCTTGGTTTTGCTGCGCCGGGCGTTTATGAGCCTGAGTTTGAAGAAGCGTTGTATGCTCTGGAAAAAGAGCAGGTATCGCAACCGGTGCGTACCGCTTACGGCTGGCACGTGATCAAGCTGATGGATGTTAGAGTGGCTGATATTCCAAGTTTTGCTAGCCTTGAAGAAAAGCTAACACAGCGCTTAAAAGCACAGCAGGTTGAGCAGCGATTTGTTGAGGCGGTTAAGGATTTAGAAAGTGTGGCCTATGAATCAGCAGATCTACAGCAGCCGGCTAGTGAGTTGAATTTAGAAATTAAAGTCAGTGAACCATTTGGCCGTGATGGCGCAGAAGGTCTGTTCTCTAATCGCTATGTACTTGAAGCAGCCTTTAGCACTGAAGTGCTTGAAGAGGGTGCTAACAGTATGGCGATTGAGCTTGATCCAGACACGACAATCGTGCTTCGTGTCAAAGAGCACCATCGCCCAGAGCCTATCGCATTTGCTGATGTGCGTGAGCAGATTCAGGCGCAGTTAATTGCCCAGCGTGCTATTGAACACGCTAAAAGCCAAGGCGAGGCGCTGTTAGCCAGCTTGCAACAAGGTAAGGCTGAAAACGACATTGACTGGCGAACTGTTGAGGCCGCTACGCGCGATCTAAGCAGTGTTGACCCAGAAGTGTTGCAAGCTTTATTTAAGATGCCAAAACCTGAGGCTGACGCCCCACAGTTTGCTGGATTGAGCTTAGGCAGTGGTGATTATGTGTTATTGCAGTTAACCGGTGTCAATGATGCCGCCGAGCCGCTGGCTAGCGAAGAGCTTGCTCAGTACAAGCAGGTCTTAG
>ASRL01000104.1_pt1 | contig 16601 bp, 20 predicted proteins | sample 692978 | NCBI WGS metagenome assembly ASRL01 (sample SAMN02169241, study PRJNA158439) | bioreactor metagenome | isolation source: day 67 sample from continuous culture bioreactor inoculated with sediment... | place: Germany: Bremen | reverse complement strand
GCAGGACAACGGTTACCGTGTCTATACCGAGAAGCATGGTGAGGGGCTGGCCTTCATCCGTCGCTGCAGAATCCTGGGCCTGTCACTGGCTGAGATTCACGAACTACAGAGCTATCAGGACGACCCTCATCAGCCTTGTACCGCCGTCAACGCCTTGCTCGATGATCACATCTCTCATGTGCGGTCGCAGATAACCGCTCTGCAAGCGCTTGAGAAACAACTCGTTTCACTGAGAGCGAGTTGCAACGATGACCGGGAAGTTGAGGCGTGTGGGGTTCTTGCTGGAATTAGCGAAGGAAACATGCACCAGCAGTAGGTGAAGCATCAACCAGATAATCCGATGAGATGCCGGTCTGTCTCACTCTCATGCAAAGGTAAGATCAACCATTTAATCCGCTTACCCTAACTTTTAACACTACCAACGTCTAGACAATCGTTACCAGCTGACCTATCATTTTTGCGTATCTTGCGATCGTTGATCAGCAATACGCCACAAGCCGTGTACATGATGCAAATCGGCGCTCACATTGTGAGTTCATGTTAAACCTACCTACCCATGGCGGAGAATTCACTCTCCGTCAGGACAAGTGTTTCTCCGCCTTTTGCTTTTTGGAGAAACACCATGCAAAACCAACTTTTTGATTTCAAAAAAATCTGCTCGTCCGACCCTCTAGGTTTCATAAAGCCAAGTAGCATCATGGATTTTAAAGATCCGGTTGTTAAATGGATTGATGAAAACACAACTGTTGTTGGCTACCTGTCAGATGACCATAACTCCTCCAACCCTCTTGAGGATATGGACGGCTATGGTTTCATCTATACCGCTCGTGACCAAACCCAAGAATTCAACTCGGTGCTTGGGTTGGATCAATACGGCTCTGCTGATACGGATCTTGTTAGCGACCACCCATTGCTTAGGCGTAGGTGGGTAGCAGCTGCAGTAAGCTCTGAAGAATTTCAGGTTTATTGCCAAGCTACTGCTGGCTGTAAAAAGTTCAGCGATGATTACTATCGGGGTCGAGCTCAACGCTATTGGCGCGAAAACCACAACAATTACTCTTACTACCCTCAATCAGCTATTTATGATTTTGGGTTCTCAGGACGCGTGTTACGCGAGCTATGGAGCGAGCTGAGAGCTGACCGTGACAAGTCAATTGGCGATCCTGATTCAGTTGTACTCGATTGCTATGAACACGGTGGTTGCTCTTGGTCTTTGGCCGGTAGTGGTAACCAGTGTCGCTGGGATACGTCTTCAGGCGCTGGAGTATGGATTCCAGACTCTGAGGCGCGACTGGAAATTGACCGGCGTGCAAAAGTCTACACCTTTGGGTTTGTTGATTTCACAATCAATGAAGTGGGGGAAAAGATTTGGTTCGCTCTGATTGATAGTCAGTATCAACAGGGGGTCAAATCGAAGTCACCCTATTTCAAACAATGGAGCGAGGCTTTTGCTTGGCTAGAGCAGCAGGGTAAAAAGCTAAAACTCAGTGCTTTAGGTACTAAGTCTGAACAACAGCGTTATATCCGTGTTGTTGCAAGGCGCAGAGCAGCTATGGAATTGGCTGAATCAGCGCTCACTCTTTACAACGCCTGGGTCAATGGCGATGTGTACGGCACCGTTGTAGCAACGCTTAACCGTTGCAATCATGGCAGCTGGCATGTAGTCGATTCAGAGTCATGCTGGGGATATTACGGAAGTGAAGATTCGTACTCAGCCTTGAAATCTGACTTTGATGATGTGCTTGCGGATTACCGCCAACGATTTGTACCAGAACACTGTTCTCATTGGACGGAACCAAACACCGCACAGCACTAAAATTAAATCACCCTACCCCTATGCGGAGAACATTTCTCCGGCATCGGGCGTGTTCTCTGCTCTGTTTAATTGGAGAACACTATGACTCAATATGTCGCAATTTTTTCCAGAGAATACCGGCGATACTGGAGACAAAATCAAATGGGCTACACCGATCATCCAAAAGACTTTGGGTGGTGGCCTACTGAAGAAGCAAAAAAACTGATTGCTGGCATAGGTCAGGACAAAAAACTGGAACTTGTTCCATATCAACCCTCCCGGCTACAGATCATTTTACGTCAAAGCCGTAACTTACCCACAAGCGGATAAACAGTGTCCGTTTGGATGCTGTTTCTCTGTCAAACTTGGAGAAACACTATGAAAATCCTGAAAAAACTACTGTCGTATTTCTCTCCTGCTGCCTTAGAGCAACCACAAGAGCAGTGGCTTACCCCAGACGATATCCGCCGAATGTTCGGCAGACGTGAGCAGCAGTAAAACCCGTTATTTACACAGCCATCATAGCCTGCAAAACGCAGGTTATGATGCATTGCAAGCATTTAAAGTACGTGCTAAATTCATGATCATGTTTAGCTAGTCGTTGATTAGCAACATGCCAAAAGCCGTGTACATGACGCAAAGCGGCGCTCACTCAGTGAGTTCATGTTCTACCTACCTTTATCCTTGGCGGAAAACACTTTTCCGTTAAGGGGTCTGTGTTTCTCCGCCTTTTGTTTTTGGAGAAACACCATGCAAAACACTCAAGAATCCAAGTTTTTCGACCTGCACACCCGTGGAATTGGTTACCTCAACCGCATTCGTGAAGTTACTGTTCGCAAAGGCCAGCCATTCATGGCTGTAACCGTTGCAGCTCTACGTGGAACTTCCGATGATGTTGAATACACCTACATTGACTGCGTTGTGCGCGGTGCCGAAGCTGAAAAGCTGATTCGTCGCTGCCAAGCTGCCAGTGAAGCAGAGAAAAAAATCTTCGTCAGCTTCACCATTGGAGATATTTACCCCGAGACCTTTATGTACCAATCAGGTGCAAAAAAGGGTGAAACTGGAGTCAGTTTGAAAGGTCGTTTATTGCGACTTGGCTTCATTAAAATTGACGGTGAGACTGTGTATCAAGCTCAAGCTGATGAAACCGAGACTTCTCCCGAAGCAGTCGAAGAATCAGTTGCCTAACCAAAAACGAACCCGCTATGACATTTGTCAGGCGGGTTTTTTTATGCCCGTCAGGAATACTCAAAACCGCACTCCAACCGTGACAAAGCAAAAAACTTAATCCGCTTACTCGGATATCAGGTTGTTTCTGATTTATTAGAACCCAAGCGACATCATGCAAACTCCCATTATTCGGAGTGCTTAGCATGAATCTCAAAATAATTTTCTTTACCGGAGTGGCCTTAACTATTGTCGGCTGTGCCAGTAATCAACCGCAATCAACTGTTACCTATATCCCAGGGGGAGCCAAAAACCCAGAGCAACTCTCTCCAGATATTTACCCCAAAGGCGCATTTAGTGAGCCCGAACCAGTCATACGAGAAGGCCGTTACCGCATTGTGAGCACTCGTCCATCCGCTGAACAGCGCGATCTTCTGGCTCAAATTATTCAGTTTCAGACCACTAACCCACATACCAACGTAAAGACAGCTCTGAATCAGGTAGCAGCAGGCTCAGGTTATAGCCTGTGTACAGCTACACCAGGCAGTGCAATTGATACTCTGTACAAACTCCCTTTGCCGAAAGCCCACCAAAATATTGGTCCTGTAACACTACGCAATGCTCTGCAAGTACTGGCAGGTCCTGCTTATCAGGTTGAAGTCGATGAAGCCCGTCGGGGCGTATGCTTCAAAGTCCGCCCTGACTACACCGAGGCCCAACTCATCACCCATAAGCAAACCGCAAGTACCCAGACTGATGAGGCAAAAAAATGAGACGGCTGGCTCTTGTCCTTGGAGTAATCCTTTCAGCGAACCTGCATGCAGCCCAGTCTGCAACAAAAGAAGTTAAAGCCGATGTGGTTGAGACTTCGAGCAGCGGTAGCACCTCTAACGTCGAGCTGAGTTTTACCGCTGCCCAAAAAGCCAGTTCATGGGGGCTTAAAGCAGATGAATGGAAGCGCTACGAAACTATAATGGAAGGACCGCGCGGTTACTGGAGCCCCGGTTTGGATCCCTTAACCGCTTTGGGTGTTGAAGCAAAAACCGATGCCGAGCGTATGCGCTACGCAACGCTACAAGTTATTGCTGAATTTAATCGCGTGGAGGGTGAGCTGGCCTACCAGCGAGCCTACAACCAAGCGTTTAAGGAACAGTTCCCTGACAGCGTGCTGATTGGAGAAGCTCAACCAAAACAGCCCGACTTTCTCAAACACCAACTTCCAGCGAACGGACTACAAGAAGTGCCAGTCACGCTGTTTGTCAGCTTAAACTGCGCCCTGTGTGATGCAACAGTGAGCAAAGCTGTTGCAAGTCAGAAACGAGTCGATGTGTATGTGATTGGCGCTGAGGGTGATGATGCAATACGCAAGTGGGCTGCCAATGTTGGTATTCAACCACAACAGGTGCAGCGTCGTCAGATAACACTCAATCATAATAAGGATGAGCTGAAACTGGTTACAGGCAAAGCCACCGTCAAGCCTGAGCAGCTTCCACTTGCTTTCAAACGAGTCGGGCAGGCATGGCAAAAAATAGATATTTAGCTGCCGGCCTTGCCTGCACCTTAGCCTGCGCTGTTACACAACAGGTTTGTGCTGAACCTGTCCCCAGCGCATATCAGCTGATTGCTGCAGCACACCAAATTCCACCCACTGTGCTTTACGCTGTAGCTACGCAAGAATCCAATCGTCGACAAAAATCAGGTCGTTATCGACCGTGGCCTTGGACATTAAATGTGGTTGGGAAAAGCTATTACTACAACAGTCGTCAGACTGCATGTACCGCGCTGCACATTGCCCTAAAGGCCCACAATGCCAAAAACATTGACGTGGGCATTGCTCAGATCAATGTCGGATGGAATCCAAACGCATTTAGAACTCCGTGTGACGGACTAGATCCATACGCAAATCTCAACGTCGCTGCAAAGCTTTTGCGAACCCACTACAGCAATTCAGGGAGTTGGGCGACAGCCACGGGTCTGTATCACTACCCAGCAGGCGGTCCAATCGCTGCACGTTATCAAAACTCAGTACAGCGCCGCCTAGCAGCCATAAACCCAAAACACTCACATGAGACTCTGAAATGAAGCGCTTATTTTTATTGCTGGCCAGCTGTATTGCAGCCACCTCGGCGACAATTGCGACTGCGCAAACGCCACAGACTCCAGAGCAAATAAAACCTCTGGTGATACAACGGGGCGGTGTTTCTGCTCTGCGTTACTACGATTCTTTAAGCGTCGATTCAGGTGAGAAGGCCGTGAAACGGCTTCCTGATATACGCCTACAAAAACCAGGACAGTTTTCGGCATTTCCAGTAACCAGCCAGCTTACACCAGGTGCAGTCCAGCCCAGAACTCTTAGTGCTAGTGGGCTAGTGCAACCTATTTTCATGATCGGTTACGACAAGATCTCTGCGCAATGGCTTTCAGAACGTTCTAGCATCTTGAGACAGCTTAACGCTCTAGGACTTGTTGTGAATGTACCCACCGCTGCAGCAATGGCAGAACTGCAGGCGATAGCTCCAGACCTGATGCTGCAACCAGTACCCGGCGATGATTTAGCGAAACAGATTGGCGTGAAACACTACCCAGTGCTCATCACTAAAACCAGCATTGAGCAATAAGGAGCAAAAACATGGCCAAACATATCCTTGAGTCAAAGCTGCGTCCTGCCGTTGAATTTTACACGGCATGGACCTGCTTCGGTGCAGCTGCATTGTGTGTGCATTCACCTTGGGCCGTTGCACTGGCTCCTAGCATGGGCTGGGCAGCTGGGGGTTGTTACGGCTTTATCGGAGCCATACGCTTTAAGCAAGGCATGGATGTACTCCGGTATCGCCGCAACTTAAAACGTCTGCCAGTCTATGAGATGACCAGCAGCCAAATACCTGTCAGTAATAAATTTTTATTTATGGGTAAAGGATTTGAATGGACCCGCATTCATACCCAACGACTCATGGATGCCCAAGACCCACAGGCAGCACACTTTGTTGAGCCTTCAAAGCTATTTCGTACAGCCCGATCTCTAGAGAAGAAACTCGAAGGAACGACATCAATCCTGTCATTTATTCCGAAACTGACGCAGCTTGATTCACGTTGGAATCCTGTCCGTCCATTGCCACCCGTGGGTGGTTCGGCATTCATTCACGGAGTTGAACCAAACGAAAAAGATGCCTACACACCTCTTTCTGAGCGAGTTGGACACACGCTTGTCGTTGGTACAACACGAGTAGGAAAAACTCGGCTTGCAGAGGTTTACGTGACACAGGACATCCACCGGGGTGACGTAACAATTATGTTTGACCCCAAGGGTGATGCAGACCTTTTGAAACGAATGTACATGGAATGCAAGCGTGCAGGCCGTCAAAAAGAATTTTATGTATTTCACTTGGGCTACCCGGAGATTTCGGCTCGGTACAACGCCATTGGTCGATTTGGGCGTATTTCAGAAGTCGCTGGCCGGGTTTCAGGCCAACTGTCTGGAGAGGGCAACTCAGCGGCATTCCGCGAGTTTGCTTGGCGTTTTGTAAATATCATTGCCAAGGCATTAAACGAACTCGGCCACCGACCCGACTACATTCAAATTGCACGGCACGTTGTAAACATCGACGAACTATTTATTGAATACGCCCATATCGCTTTTGAGCGTGCAGGTCATAAAAATGCTTGGGAAATCATTGTAGAAATAGAAAACAAACTGAACGACAAAAATATCCCAAGGAACATGCAGGGGCGTGATAAGCGGGTGGTTGCCGTAGAGCAGTACATCGCCCAGACAAGCTTTTATGATCCAGTGATGGATGGCTTACGCTCAGCTGTGCGCTACGACCGGACGTACTTTGACAAGATTGTTGCCTCGCTGCTGCCGCTACTTGAGAAACTGACAACAGGTAAAACAGCAGAGCTTCTGGCTCCCGACTATCTCGATATGACGGATCCACGCCCAATTTTTGACTGGATGCAAATCATCCGTAAACGAGGTGTGGTGTATGTAGGGCTGGATGCAATGTCGGATTCAACAGTTGCATCAGCCGTTGGTAACTCAATGTTTGCTGACCTTGTGTCAGTTGCTGGACACATTTACAAGCACGGTATTGACGAAGGTGTGCCGGGCGGATCTGGTCAAGACAAGATCCCGATCAACTTACATGCAGATGAGTTTAACGAACTCATGGGCGATGAGTTTATCCCTCTCATCAACAAAGGTGGTGGTGCCGGTATGCAAGTGACCGCTTACACTCAGACCATCAGTGACATCGAGGCACGAATTGGTAATGCAGCCAAAGCTGGCCAAGTAGTCGGTAACTTCAACACACTACAGATGCTACGTGTGCGCGAGACCAAAACCGCTGAACTGCTAACTAAACAGCTACAGAAAGTGAACGTGCTGACCAACACCTTGGTGTCAGGTGCAACCGATTCTTCAGACCCAGACAGTGCCACAGACTTCACTTCAAGCTCACAAGACAGGGTCAGTGCCACTAGCATGCCACTGTTAGAGCCAGCCCATATCGTAAAGCTACCTAAAGGTCAGATGTTCTCACTGCAGGAGGGTGGCCAGCTTTGGAAAGTGCGTATGCCGCTACCAAAACCTGATCCAGACGAAAATCTGCCGGACAACCTGCAGGAATTAGCAATGCAGATGCGAAAAGATTATAACGAAAATGCTGGAGCATGGTGGAGCAGTAGCAGCAGTGCAACCACAGCAACATCATTAGCCGGCCTAAACGGTCTAGCTGGCTTCGAGTCATTAGGCGATGCATTTCACTCTCTATCTAGGGACGGCACTGATTTCGAAAGTACTGATGATCACTACGACTATGATGATGACGACACTGATGACCATGTTGACATGGATGATGGTGATTACTGATGGCTGAACAAAAAGTCCAACAGCAGCAGCCCCAAGAACCGAAAACCTTCATCGGTAAAGCCTGGAGAATGATGTGGAAAGTGATCGGACTGCTACTTATTTCTCTCGTGATATCTTTGCTTATTGAATACGTTGGTATCGCCCTATGGTGGCCAGATGAGGGTTGGAAACATAGCAAAGACATGCTTGATACAGAACTAGGCTGGCTGGATGATGGTTTCAAGCAGTCACTCGTCCTTAGTTCACCGGGTGCAACCATTGGCGTAATTCTCGACACCTCATTTGATTGGTTATTTGTCAAAACTGGCTTAGCCGATCTGTCTCGAAACGCACCGGTTATAGCTGCAAATAAAGGTACGGCTGCTTACGTGGCCACCGCTTATTTGATTGCTGAGGACTACATTTTAGCAACGATGTTTGTCACCATGACCTTTATGATTCGATTGTCGATTCTAGTGCTTTCCATTCCTCTGTTTATTCTCAGCATTATGACGGCGTCAGTAGATGGACTAATGCGAAGGGATATCCGTAAGTTTGGAGCTGGACGTGAAAGCAGCTTCATTTATCACCGAGCAAAAATGATGATCGTTCCGTTAATCTTTGCTCCTTGGGTGCTTTATCTAGCCGCCCCGATTTCCATACATCCTCAGTTAATCCTAATTCCTTGTGCGATCTCGTTAGGTGTGGCCATCGTGATTACAATTGCCACGTTCAAGAAGTACCTCTAAGAACAATACGAAACGCTGCCAATTTTGACTGCAAATTAATCCGCTGCCACGAGTATCGGGTTGTTTGCAGTCTTTTTTTTTGAACCGCATAAAGTAGGTATCCATAACAGCACACGTGCGGAGCGACTGATATGGATACTTGTTTTCATTTTTCACGATTCAAAAAAATTGCATTCACCATGGTCCTTAGTGGCCTGTTGTCCACGCAAGTAATAGCCAGTGAGGTTTTCGAGCGTGAACAGCTCTCACTCATCCTGAAGCAAGTAAAAAATGCACAGCGGATCACTGTTGCTGCCCACGAAAAAATCACACCTACCGACACTGAACGCTTCTGGTTCGACTATGAGCGTCTGGAGCGTGATCTCAAAAAAATCCAGCTTGGCATTGAACATTACATGACGCCCAACCGCGCCCAGCCTAGGGAGCTGCACGGGGAGATGGCCAGCTCATACATGCGTGACAGACGTGAACTCAACGCTACTACTTCAGAGAGCTCGCAATGAGCCTGACAGCAGAGCAACAAGCGGCATTCACGACTGCCGCCGGAGGGGCCGGGTCAGCAACGTTCTACGAACTGTTCTCCCTCTTTTTAATGGCGCTCGCGTTGTTCTGGGCTGCCTGGCTATTAATCAACACTTATCAAGCCTGGGTAAAGAGGAGGATTACTTTCGGCGAAGCAGGTGGCGTTTATATAAGAGCGACTCTTTTAATCATGATCCTAATTGCATTTTTTGCAAGATTTGCAACATAAAACTTACATCAATTGGAGAAAAATCAAATGCTAAAAACATTACAAAAAGCTAAAGCCAGTGCAGGCAATACATTACTCATATTGTTCTGCAGCATCGCTACAGCGCCTGCTTTTGCCGGAGGCAGTTTCGGTGGCGTCAACTCGACTGAGTTTTTAACAGATGCAAAAGGGACCGCTGGGCAGGGTTTCAACTTCGCAGGATTGGTGGTGGCAGCACTAGGCTTTCTGGGTGTTGCCTACTATGCCATCGCGGTATTTAGCGAAGTGCAGAAAGGCAAGAAAACCTGGACAGATTTCGGTGCGGTAGCACTGGTCGGTGCAATCATGCTCGTTGTCGTTTTCTGGATGCTCGGAAAAATGGGTGGCATTAGCGCTCTGACTGGCATCAACGGTTAATCCTCCACTGAGCTAAATATAAAGTGAGGAGCGAATTATGTCATCACTTGAAAAAGCCCCGGACGGCACTGTGCTGTTTCTACCGGGCCGTCTTGACCGAGATCCAACTGTTTTTAGAGGTATGACCTCGGATGAACTGTTTCTTGTAGGGGGAGCAGGAGCTGCTATGGGCCTGCCCATAGGATTATTTCTAATGGCTTTGACCGGTGAGACTACTGCGCTACTCGCTTCCATTTTACTCATTGGACCTGGTATTGCGATTGTGTTCGGAGGTGGAATGATTCGCCGATTTAAACGCGGAAAGCCAAACACATGGATCTACCGTGTAGTCCAGTATCAACTGGCTAAAAAGGGCTTCCCGATGGGGCAAGGAGCCGAGTTAATTTTACGCTCTGGGCCCTGGTCAATTCGACGAGATGAGAAACATATTCAACGCAAATCAAACAATTCCAGTTCGGAGAAATAACTGTGAGCCGGTTTAAAAATACGATTGATCAGCAAAAATCTCATATCAATACATTGCGAGGAGCCATTGTGGGGATTGCAATTGTTGCCGGTGCTTTTTTCTATGGCTGGAAAACAGCTCCTGACAATTTGACAGTGCATGTTCCACCCGACTTACGCTCGGGCTCAACTCGCTTGTGGTGGGATGTTCCGCCTGAAAGCGTCTATGGCTTTGGACTATATGTGTATCAACAACTTAATCGCTGGCCCAATGACGGCAATATTGATTATGAAAAAAATATTGAGCGAATGAGGCATCTGTTAACGGATTCCTGTCGCGCCGAATTACAGGATGACGTTAAAAAACGTCGAACAGCCGGCGAGTTGCGGGACAGAGTTCGTGGAATATACGAACTAATAGGACGTGGATTTATTGATAACCCTGAATACCGAGTCATCCAGGACTCAAGAAACTCATGGATTGTAAATTTGGATCTTAACGCTGATGAGTATTTTTTGAACGAGCCCGTAAAACGTAGCGCATCACGCTACCCGCTTCGAGTTCTGCGCCATGACGTTGATCCAAAGCAGAACCCCTACGGTCTCGCACTGGATTGTTTTGCAGGCCAAATTCAACGACTGGAAATTGAAGGTGAAGGTGCTCTATGAAGTCTAATTTGAAAGGAATTATGGCTGTAGGGTTGCTACTGAGTTGCGCACCAGCCTTTGCTATAGAGCTGATCCAATGGGAACGTCTGCCAATCCCTGTACCGTTGGTTAAAGACCAGGAACGGGTTATTTTTCTTGATAAAAATGTCCGAGTGGGTGTTTCTAGCCAGCTTACTGGCCAGTTACGCGTCCAGTCAGCATCAGGAGCCCTGTATCTACTAGCAACTGACGAAATTGAACCATCACGACTGCAGGTTCAGGATGTTGAAACAGGTGAGCTAATCCTGCTGGATATCGGCACAGTACCGGCAACGGATAAGCCTCTTGAGCCAATACGGATTCTATACGATGGGGACGTTCAATATCAGCGCAGCACTGAATCAAAGGAGCAGCTCGCTAAAGCACAAAATAAAGCGCTGAGTATTCCAGCACCTGTGGCACTCACTCGCTATGCAGCACAGATGCTATATGCGCCAATGCGCACAGTTGAACCGGTGGCGGGACTCAGGCAAGTGCCTGTCAAAGTTTCAGGCAATCTGCCTATTTTACCCATGCTACCCATCAAAGCGGAAGCAGTCGCGGCTTTTAAACTGGGCAGTTACACCCTTACAGCGGTGCGTATCCAGCATCAACGCGCTGGTAAAGTTGAGCTGGATCCTAGAGACGTGCAAGCCAATCTGTATTCAGTGGCTTTCCAACACTCTTGGCTGGGCTCGCTCGGCACTCCAGAAGACACGACTATTGCCTATATGATCACCCGCCATGGGGGGTTAGAAAAATTCTTACCTCTGGCTTTGATGGCCCCTGAATCTACCCAGGAGCTAAGCCATGAAAAGTAATGTTTTATTCAAGTTTGTGGTGCCCGCCCTGATTATAGGCGTTTTGATCATCATATTTGCTCAACCCCGCCAACCTTCAGACTCACAGCGCGCTGCAGCAGAGTTGATGCTCACTCAAGAAGAAGCGCGTGAACTTGGCATTGAGGGCGACACTCCTGCGGATACCCTGCGTACCCTGGTCGGTGAGTTACGCCACATGCGTACTCAAATCAAATCAGCTAACGATAAAAATGATCAATTATCTGATACCAATCGCAATCTTGAAGAACGCAGCCGTGAATGGGAAAAGCGCATGGAGCAGACTCTCGCTCGTGCCAACAGTGAAAGCGATGCTGTTAAAGCAGAAGCCCAGCAACTCACAAGCCAAATGATGCAGATGATGTCTGAGCTTGAAAACAAAGTTTCCAGCGGAAGTATGTCCGATTTTCCAATTGGTCTAGGACTGGAACAGGAAGAAAGCAAGAACGAAGCTGACATTGTCTGGATAGATCCGAGTGATGGACTTGAAACTGATACCCGAGGTGGAGTCAAGGACAGTCCTTTCGCTTTTCCATCTTCTTTCAAGAACCCTCTCGATGGGTCGGCCCTAGACAAACAGCAGCAAACTGCAAAGAGCTCACTAGGCTCTCCTGACGACAGTAAAGAGGTCAAGAACCGTAACGATAACGTGGATCCAGTCTTCACAATTGCTGAAAACTCAACTTTGCTTGGCTCGATCAGCATGACTGCACTTATTGGCCGTGTACCCGTTGACGGTACGGTGAATGACCCCTACCCCTTCAAGGTTCTGCTGGGCAAGGATAACTTAGCTGCCAACGGTATTGAGTTACCAGAAATTAGCGGTGCTGTGATGTCAGGCACAGCTCAAGGTGACTGGACTCTTTCCTGTGTTCGCGGTCAGGTAGAAACCATCACCTTTATTTTTGAAGACGGCACCATCCGCACCCTTCCGGAGCCTGAAAAAATACAGCGTAACCGCAGTTCATCAGGTAGCCAGAACCGCAACAGCATTACAGGTGGTATTGGCTACATCAGTGACCCCTTTGGTATTCCGTGCATTGCGGGGGACCGAAAGTCCAACGCCAAGGAATACATCACCAATAACAGCCTGATCACAGCAGCAGGTGCTGCAATCGCCCGCATCTTCTCCAGTGATGGTAACAACGTACAGGTTTCTGCCGGTGGCACCACAATCACTGACAACGATCAGGCATTCAATGCGATTTTGCAAAGAGGTGTCGGCGATATTCAGGACTGGGTAGGAAAAATGTACGGCCAGGCATTTGCTGCTGTTTATGTTCCTCCCCACCAAGAGATCGCTGTACATATTGACCGTGAAATCACTCTCGATTACGAAAATTTTGGACGCAAGGTTAAACACAATGAAGAACACGATGAAATCATTTGGCTTGATTAGTTTAATTGCCGCTGCCGTCCTAGTGTCGGGGTGCAGCACAAACAAAGAAAAAACCTTTCCGCACGGCGAAACGACAATGCATGACATTTGGCGTAACGCCGGTGGTGGCGGCATGCAGCAAGACTTGATGGATGCACGTAGCGTTTTGCGGCGCTCAATTGATGATGCGAATATCACCAATCACCAGGCATACACTCGCACTGCCGCCAATGAAATTTATAACCAATTCAAACGACTGCCTAACCCAGACCTCGTCATGTACGTCTATCCGCACCTAGCTGGCTCTGAGGGTGCTCCGGTGCCCGGTTATTCAACTGTTTTCCCGCTATACAACAAAGTGCAATACGCCATGCCCGGCGAGCGACTGGAGGACTATTGATGCTAACTCTGTTTAAGCGCAATACAACCACCGATGTTAAGCCCACCGGAGAACCTATTAGAGCAACTATTGCTGACGAGCAAAAACTGTATGACGACAAACATCCTGGCTTTCCCCAACACCTTCCTTGGGTAGAATACCTGTCTAATCACAAGTGTTTTTTGCTGGAAGATGGACGCAGTGTTGGTGCTGTTTTTGAATTACGCCCAATAGGAACCGAAGGTCGAATGCCTGACTGGCTTCAGTCTGTCCGAGACATGATTGAAGATGCTCTGCAGGATTCATTTAAAGAGGTTGAAGACAGTCCCTGGGTGATTCAAATGTTCTGCCAGGACGTTGACTCAACAGCTGAATACATGGGCAACTTGGAACAGTACATTAAATCTCGTGATGCACGTAAAGAAGACGGTGACAAAGCTTACGGTACACATTTCACAGAACGTTATCTTGAGCTCATGGAGCACCACCTAGTCGCTATTGCAAAACCCGGTGGACTCTTTCTTGATAAGCGCGTTACAAAACTACCATGGCGCGGAAAAAGCCGACAAGTTCATCTTTGTTTGTATCGCTGGATTCCAGAGCGTGAGAGCAACTCATCTCTCGTTGTTGAACCCACTGACCAGCTAGAACAGGTTTGTGAGCGTCTTACAGGCGCATTGACCGGTGCAGGTGTGCCGTCCAAGCGTCTGGATGGTGAAGGTTTTTATAACTGGCTCATGCCATTTTTCAACCCAAAACCGAAAGGCTTTGAGCGCCCAACTGACTTCTATAAAGCTGCCCCATACAAACAAACAGCTGACGAAAGCGCTGATACAGGCTTACTTGAGTTGCCGTTCGATCACGATTTTGCCGAACAACTATTTAATAGCGAGCCCATCAGCGATCACGAAAAGGGGTACTGGTACTTCGACGGCCTCCCCCATCGTGTAATGGTGGTAGACCGTATCCGCAAGCCACCCATTATTGGGCAGGTTGCAGGAGAAATCGCAACCGGCGATGGCTATAACGCTCTGTTTGACCAACTCCCTGAGCACACAATGATGTCGCTCACCATGCTGTTAACCCCCCAAGATATACTGGAAGATCGGTTAAATCGGCTCGCAAAAAAAGCCATTGGCGAAAATCTAGAGTCTGAGCAAGTTCAGGATGACATCAACTCAGCTAAAGACATGATGGGCAGCAAGCACCGACTGTACCAAGGCTCAATTGCGTTTTATCTGCGAGCTGATTCTGACAAAGCACTGGAAGATAGCTCAGTGTTATTGCTAAATAAATTATTGGGGGCGGGGCTACAACCAGTAGAGCCTGCAGATGAAATTGCACCCTGTAATTCATACATCCGCTGGTTACCCATGGTTTTCAAGCCCCAGCTAGATAAAAAACTGTGGTACAGCAAGCTGATGTTTGCACAGCACTTCACCAATTTAGCCCCGTTCTGGGGGCGCACCACAGGAACCGGCAACCCTGGCATCACTTTTTTTAACCGAGGTGGTGCGCCAGTAACATTTGACCCGCTCAGTCGACTTGACCGTTCGATGAATGCGCATGCGCTTATTTTCGGGCCAACAGGCTCAGGTAAGTCGGCGTCACTGGTCTCTCTCATGGCTCAGTTGATGGCTGTGTATCGTCCCCGGTTATTTGTCGTTGAAGCCGGTAACTCATTTGGGCTACTAGCAGATTTTTTCAAACTGATGGGCCTCTCAGTGAACAAAGTTTCACTCAAGCCTGGCTCTCCAGTGACGCTGGCACCATTTGCTGATGCACGACTGCTCTGTGAGCCTGAGCATCAGAAAAACATTGATGTAAACGAAGAGACCGAGGAGACAGATGAAGAGCGCGACATCTTAGGCGAACTGGCAATCACGGCTAAACTGATGATCACCGGCGGGGAGTTACGTGAAATAGAACGCTTGAACCGAGCAGATGAAAGCACGATTCGAGCATGCATTTTGGAAGCAGCCCAAAAGTGTACGACAGAAAACAGGCCTGTTCTGACAGAGGATGTGATTGCGGCGTTTGAGCGTAGAGCTGATGCCGAAGAAGGTGACTTGCGTACCCGATACAGAGACATGGCCTCTGCAATGCGGCTGTTTACCCAAGGCTTTGATGGCGAAATGTTCAACCGTGCAGGATCCAGTTGGCCAGAAGCTGATGTCACCATTGTTGACCTAGCCACTTTTGCACGTGAGGGATATGAAGCACAAATGGCGATCAGCTACATAACGCTGATGAACACGGTCAACAATATTGCCGAACGCGACCAATACACAGGTCGTGACATCGTGATGATCACGGACGAGGGTCACATGATCACCAAGAACCCGCTGGTTGCGCCTTATGCTGTAAAGATCACAAAAATGTGGCGTAAGTTACGCGCTTGGTTCTGGCTTGCCACTCAAAACTTGGCCGACTTCCCTGGCTCTGCGGAAACCATGCTCAATATGATTGAGTGGTGGATTTGCCTAGTAATGCCCAAACAAGAAATCAACGACATTGCTCGATTTAAAGAACTAACTCCTGCACAGGAAGCCCTGCTGCTATCTGCTAACAAAGAGCCCCAGAAGTACACAGAGGGCGTCGTTTTGTCTCGCAACCAAGACTTTCTTTTTCGTGCTGTTCCACCCTCACTCTTCCTGGCTTTAGCGATGACTGAAGGTGAGGAAAAACGTGAACGAATGATCTTAATGGAAGAACACAACTGTTCAGAGCTTGAGGCCGCATTCCACGTTGCCGAACACATTGACCGGGCACGTGGAATCCAACCGATGCCATGGAAACATCTGTTTTCTAGCCAAACTGACGCAGCCAGTGAAGAAGTAAACGTAACAGAAGGACTGGAAGATGCCTGCACAGATTGAGTTCAACGTGCCGCTAACGCCGGTACTGATTGCTTCGCTACAAGAAGTGAGGCGTCTGCAGCAATCTCCAAACCCTATGGACTTGGAAGCTCTAGAGCTGCTCCTAGAGGTTATCAACCCAATGCTGAAAAAGCCTTGTTCAGACAAAGAAAGGTCTTGCTATGAGCATTCGTAATTTAATGCGCAACGTTTTGACATGTGTGGCCATGCTCATTGGCACATTTGCATACGCCGCCGATAAGCCAGACATGCAGGTGCTGTTGTTTACCGACCGGTCCAATGAGTTTA
>ASRL01000101.1_pt1 | contig 17038 bp, 13 predicted proteins | sample 692978 | NCBI WGS metagenome assembly ASRL01 (sample SAMN02169241, study PRJNA158439) | bioreactor metagenome | isolation source: day 67 sample from continuous culture bioreactor inoculated with sediment... | place: Germany: Bremen | reverse complement strand
GGGTCCAATTGGTAAAATCTTCAAGCGAGCTGAAAGCTCGCGAGATAATGCCAGAGAATGCCCGTTTTGGGGTAAAGGCTTCAACTCGCTTGTGAACAACATCTAAGTTATCCAACTCTAACTCCAGTTTAACCTGGGTTAAAAAACGTGTTTTTTTACCGTTAGAGTCCAGCAGGGTAAATTTTCGCTGTGGAAAAATAATCGCCAACGGCACGCCCGGCATACCACCACCACTGCCAACATCTAACCAATCACTGCCGTACTGCTCAACATACTGAGCAACACTGAGGCTGTCGAGCAAGTGCCGTGAGACCATTTCATCGGGGTTGCGTACCGCAGTTAAATTGTACGCTTTATTCCACTTAATCAATAAAGCCAAATACTGCAGCAGTTGTTGTTGCTGTAACTCACTCAAAATAACATTAAGTTGCTGTGCACCCTGCGCTAATTCCTGCGCATGCTGTGTATTCACACTCATGAATCTGCTTGCTCCAACGATTGCGTAGCCTTGCGTTTTTTCAAATGCACCATCAACAAAGATACCGCTGCTTGCGTGACACCTGGAATACGTGAGGCCTGTCCTAAAGTTTCAGGACGACTGGCTATGAGTTTTTGCTGAATTTCTTTGGATAATCCAGAAATCACAGTGTAATCCATATCCAGTGGTAACTTTACCGCTTCACTGGCTCGCAGTTTAGCAATGTCATCCAACTGGCGATCGAGATAACCAGCATATTTGGTTTTAATTTCTAACTGCTCAGCAACCAGCTCATCGCTAATACCACCACCAGTCACAGCAACTAAATCAAGGTAATTGATTTCAGGGCGCGCCAGCAAATTCAATAAATTATACTCGTGAGTCAATGGCGTATTAAATTTGGCCATCACTGCTTCACCAGCAGGCGTCCCTGGACGGACCCAGGTATCTTTTAGGCGCTGCTCTTCTTGCGCAATAGCTTCACGCTTGGCTTCAAAAACTGACCAACGGTGGTCATCGACTAAACCAATTTCACGGCCTTTTTCAGTTAAGCGCATATCGGCATTGTCTTCACGCAAAATCAAACGGTACTCCGCGCGTGAAGTAAACATGCGATAAGGTTCTTGCGCACCAAGGGTAATCAAATCATCAATCAATACACCCAAATAGGCTTCATCGCGGCGTGGATGCCAACTGTCTTTACCCTGTGAACGTAAAGCAGCGTTACTTCCGGCTAATAAGCCTTGGATACCGGCTTCTTCGTAACCCGTGGTGCCGTTAATCTGTCCAGCAAAAAATAAACCGTGAATTACTTTAGTTTCTAAGCTGTATTTTAAGTCGCGTGGATCAAAATAATCATACTCGATGGCATAACCAGGGCGAATGATGTGCGCATTTTCCATTCCACGAATCGAATGTACCAGATCCAGCTGAACATCAAACGGCAAGGATGTTGAAATACCATTAGGGTACAGCTCATTGGTTTTTAAACCTTCAGGTTCTAGAAAGATCTGATGGCTGTCTTTATCGGCAAAGCGGTGAATCTTGTCTTCAATGGATGGGCAGTAACGTGGACCAACCCCCTCAATCACGCCGGCATACATGGGTGAACGATCAAGGTTTCTAGTGATGATGTCATGAGTTTTGCTGTTGGTATGGGTAATCCAGCAACTGACTTGCTTAGGGTGTTGTTCGCGACGACCTAAAAAAGACATAACCGGTAACGGTGTGTCACCAGGTTGTTCAGTCATCACAGAAAAATCCACTGAACGTGCATCAATTCGCGGTGGTGTACCGGTTTTTAAACGATCAATACGTAACGGTAACTCACGCATGCGCTGAGCTAAGGCGTTGGCGGGTGGATCACCGGCACGACCGCCTGAATAATTTTGCATACCAATATGAATCAAACCACCAAGGAATGTTCCGGTGGTTAGCACTACGTTATCTGCAAAGAAACGCAAACCCATTTGTGTGACTGCACCGCGCACATGTTCATTTTCAACAATTAAATCTTCAACTGCTTGCTGGAAAATCCACAAATTGGGTTGATGCTCTAACACTTCACGAATCGCAGCTTTGTAAAGAACACGGTCAGCTTGTGCACGAGTGGCTCGCACTGCTGGTCCTTTGCGGCTATTTAAAACTCTAAATTGAATACCACTCAGATCCGCTGCAATAGCCATTGCACCACCAAGGGCATCAATTTCTCTGACTAAATGGCTTTTACCGATTCCGCCAATGGCTGGATTACAGCTCATTTGTCCGAGGGTTTCGATATTGTGTGTTAGCAATAACGTTTTCACGCCCATTCGTGCCGAAGCTAGCGCGGCTTCAGAACCAGCATGGCCACCACCAATTACGATCACATCAAAACGGGAAGGATAATCCACCAGACACCTCAGGATTTATATAAAAACGGATGAGCTCAGCATTGCACAGGTGGGTTTAACCACATTGCTTTTGGCTTATGACCTATTTGGTTTACTGCTAGCGAGCTTTAGACGAGTAATAGTATAGATTTTTACGCTACTTTGCATAAGCGTTTCATTGCAAGGTTTTTACCCGTGAGTGAATGCGCAGGTAAACAAATATAAATTAAATATAAAGATATAAAGCTTGTTATTATTGCTATTACTAGTCAGCCATTATTTTGTGGGCACCTTAAAAATAACCAATTAAAACAATAACTTATACGGCATTTAAGGCTGTTGAGAAGGCTAGGTGTGATTATGGGATAAGCGTATTAAGCTTGTGGATAAAGCCTCTAGTTATCCACAAGAACAGTTATCCACAGACTTAACCACTGCTTATCAACCAAGCTTAAGTGCGCTTCTCCACAGAGTTTAATGGTGAAATTTTCTCCATAAAAACAGTTTTATACGAGTTAAAAGTAAGACGAACGGCTTAATTAGAGCAGTAGCCGCACTCAAGTAGACAGACGAATCCAATAAGTGGATCGAAGAAGAGGCGTAGAAAGGTAATTTTCACGCAGATGCACAGCGGCTATAGCGCTGCTGCCTGTGCTTGAAATAAATACAGAGAAGAGTTAAAGTGGTATGTTTAGCAAGATGGCGTGCACACATACATTGCGCAGTGTGCACGCTTGCCTGGGAGAGATTAACAGGGGCGCAAAATGATAGTACCGCGATCACCAACAGCATAGACGGCACCAGTCTCGGTGGCACACACTGAGCGTAAACCGGCAGTTGTACCGCTTGACTCAGTGACCCACTGATCGGCGTCTAAACGTAGCACACAGCCTTTTGTGCCAACAGCAAAAGCACCTGCTTGTTTAGAGCCAGAAATAGCTAAAAGGTCTTCGCGCAGGCGAGTTGGCATTTGCTGCCAGCGCTGGCCATTAAAGTGCGCCATAGTGCCTGATAAACCAACGGTATAGATGTTACTGAGGCTATCACCCCAAACACCATAGAGAAAACTCTCGCTGCCAATATTAAACTCAGCCCATTCTTTGCCGTTATAACGCAGCATCAGACCAAAATCACCAGGCGCTAAAAGGTGCTCATTGTCCCAAGCCCATAAGCTGTACAATGCCGACTTTGTACCGCTAGGCATGCGTTGCCAGCGTAAGCCATCAAAATGTAGGACTAAACCTTCATCGCCTACTGCATAAATTGAATTTGGGCTGCTGCCCCACATCGCTAGAATTGTGACATCAAGGTGAAGGTCAAAATGCAATGTCCATTGTTCACCATCAAAACGATAAATACGACCAGCCTGTCCAGCAGCAAATAAACCTTTACCGGTGTCCCATAGACAATGCACTGCTAAGTCACTGGGCGCAGGCAGTTGCTCACATTGATCGCCTTTGATGCGTAACACAGTACCGGCTTCACCACTGGCGTAACAATAACCATCGTTGCCTTCGGTAATGTTCCAAAGCTGTTTTTTACTGGGTGATGATAATGTTTGCCAAGTGCTTTTCTCAGCTTCTTGCGGTGGTGGCGCTAAGGCTAGAGTAAAATCCTCTGCTGCGGTCATAATGGTACCGAAATCACCTACTACCAATGCTTCACCGGTTGATAAGGGAATGATATCCATTAGGTCATGTCGCGTATTACTTTCAAGCTTATCGATGCGCCAGTTATTTAGGTAGTACAGGTGGCCTTTATCACCGACAATCAATATGCCGTCTTTATAAGCTTTGATGGCACGCAGACGTGGCATGACTTCATTGAATTTGAGCGCTTTGAATACGCCATCTTTATAAAGGACTAACTCACCACGAAAGCCGCCTTGGTCAACAAAGTAACGGCCACCACCTAGCAGTAAACTGCCATCATTCATAATCAATAGGGTTTGGAAGCCTGAACCTAAAGGGCATTTTAGATCAGTCCATTGGCCGTGCTCATCACGCCTTAAAACAGTGCCTTCGCCGCCCGCTGCATACACCATATTATCGGCCGCACACACTACTGCTCGTAGGTTTATTTTTGTCGGGCTCTCTTCACGTTGCCATGTTTGCCCATCAAAATATAAAATTATACCGTTATCACCGACCGCCCAAGCCTGACCTTGCTGATTTCCATCAATAGCAAATAATGGAGTATTTTCTTCACAAGAGGCAAAGCGTTCAGTTTTTTCTTCAATGACACCACCGCGTAAGCTGCGCCATTGCTCTCCATCAAAGTGCAAGATGCAGCCCATCCAGCCTACAGCAAAAATATTGTCTAATGATTGTCCCCAGATGCCATGTAAAGGTAAGCGTGTGGGTACCTCCATATGCTGCCAGAACTTTCCCTCACTATCCGCTACGCCGTTATAGCGGATCACCATGCCTTCATCACCAACTACCATCAAATTATTATTGATCACTAAACCTGACCACAACACATCTCCGTCACCTGCACCGACCTCAGGCACTCGATGCCATGCAGCACGGTTTGGTGCTTGGGTATCGGTGGCTAGGATTTTGCTGAAAAATTGACGACGGCTTGCTGAAGGGGTTTCGCTCATAGCAGCACTCTCAAGTAAGAAGGTGAATGGAATCGCTTAGTAACAGATACAACAACCCTTACTCTCTTATGATGTTGGGTTGTTGGAGCTGCCTAGCAAATCTTGTAACTGTTGGCGCAGTGCTTCTTGCTCTTCTGCGGGCACAGCGCTGAGTGCCTGCTCCAACTCTGCAGTAGGTAAGCTGGCTTGGCTAAATTCATGTAATGAATGTTTTGCTGCTTCTGCAAAAACTGCTTGCGCATGCTTAACGCAAGCATCGACCATTGGTGCAAAAGCCTGAGCTTCAACGCTGTCAGGTGCGGATAGAATTGCCGGAATACCGCTATCTGAAGCTGTGGATAACGCCAAAGACAGGGGAATTTGTGCGATAGACTCAACATCTGCGGCGGCAAGCGCCTCTGCAAGGTGAGCCCTTGGGAAAACATGGAAATGTTCGTCACAATTTGGACAGGTGACCCCAGCCATGTTTTCAACGACACCGATTAAAGGTAAACCACGCTCTTGGCAAAAACGTACAGCTTTTATACTATCCATCAATGCCACTTCTTGCGGAGTAGTGGCGAGAAGTGCTGCTACGTCATGACCTTCTAGCATATCGGCAAGAGTAATCAGCTCATTACCAGTGCCGGGGGGCATATCAATGACGAGGAAGTCCAGCGGCCCCCAATCAAATGAACCAATTAAATGGTGCATAAAATCATGTTTATACGCATCACGCCATACAATGGGAGTGTCGTCAGTTTCCATCATAAAAGCTAACGAGCCTACTTTTACAGGGTATTTAAGTCCCTCGTAATTAAAGGCTTTTGCAGGCAGTCCTTGCTTACTTAAACGCACACGCTCCCCCACAAAGCCGAAGAAACGGCTTTGGTTGGGTCCGTGAATATCGGCATCAGCTACACCCACGCTATAACCTTGGGCCGCTAAGCCAGCAGCAAGGTTTGCCGATACTGTACTTTTACCGACACCGCCTTTATTGGCCATGACCATAATGATTTGACCAATCTCAGCAAGACGCGATTCAATCAAGCGTTTTTCATGCTGACCTTTATCCAGAGTGCATTGTTCTTCTTCCGGACAAAACTGACAGGCGTGGCCCCGTCCACAATCTTCAGGCACTAAAGCCAAAGGATCGCGAGCGGGGAAAGTGGAAACCGACATGGATGTATCCTTATTCGTTATTTTTTATCAGCTGCGCGCGCGTCAAGTAAAATCCAATTATGGGTTATACGCTTGTTACCATCGCGCTGGGTATCATTACCCTGCCATACAGCAAAGCCCATCGGGATGGTTTCACGATCAAAATTTATATCGTGCTTGTTAGTCGTTTTAAGTGGCCGCGACATTACCACATACCAAGTATTATCTTTCTTAATTTGTTTCGGTGCATATTTGCTAGAGCCAGACACTGTCTGGTTTTCTAAAATTGTGGTACTGCCGAAACCACCAGCGGCTAAGTTCTCAACCCTATCTTGATCTGCGAGCCAGTACCATATATTAACTGGCTGATCTTTACCTGTACCCATCATGTAGGATGTTTCAGGCCCCTCAAGAGCAAACTGTACGGCAACGCCATCACGGAACTCATCAACGGTTGTGCCACGGTTTTCAGTATCGTCTTTCCAATTCATGCGAATATAAAAGCGCTCATCGGTGCGGGCCACCTGAAACTTAATATACTTACCAGTTGAGCCGCCTTGATCATAGCGCAACATTACGGACTGATGCACAGGTGGTGCAGGCAGTAAGTAGGTGCTATACATCGGTAAACGATCCCAAATCAAATCATCAGGATCATTTTGAGTACGCAAGTATGTTGACCCTGAGAAGTGTTTAACCTCGACTGTTTGGCCGGGTATTATTTCTTCAACGTTAGGGTTTAGTTCTGATTTATCAGCCCAAACATTAGCTGTTGCTAGTGAGAGTGCAAGAGTTAAGGAGCCTGTTAAAAAATGACGCAATTTCATGGCATAATTCCTCATTTATAAGGGCATACTCAGTCCCACAAGGACTGAACGGCTGAATCTGATGATGAAGCGATGTGCGGATAAACACCTACTAAAGCTTCTAGTGCGCGTTGCTGATTAATTGCCCAATCTGGCAAAATTTCAACTAAATGCGCAAGGTTCAGATCCAAGCCATACTGATTTTCTTTAGCATAGCCTGCACGTATCGCCTGCAATAATGGCAGCAGGTAACGCACTAAAAAATCACGATGTGCGCGACGATACGGTGCAGTATCTTTTTCCTGTTCAAGCGCTTGTCTTTCGAGATAGCACAACAATGCACAAAACTCGAGCATGGCGACTAAATGATCAGGTTCATCTTGATGACCCTCATCATCGACCGCGGCTTTTAGACCGAAGTGAGTATAAAACGCTTGCACATTGAGTAAGAATGCACCGGGTGTTTGTCCACCAATTAAACTTTCATGGGCACTTGCCACCAGTGCTACACGCGGCTTACCACGTTTGCCATGTATAAAGGTGGACATATAACCCACTTCTAAATCATCAAGGCAGCTGCTTACTGCAAGCTCAGGCCAAGGCGCTTCACCGAGTGCTTGCAATGCAGCGTCGAGCGCTGCTTGCAAACGTCTCTCTTGTAGAGCTTCTAGGGTTTCTTCAAGTGGATACCCTAGAGCTACAGCGGCTAAGCGATAAATTGCTTCGCGGGCCTCGGCCCGCTCAGCTTCATTTTGGCGACTCAGCAAGTCTGCAGATACGCTCATATGTTAACCCCTGTCTTAGCTCAGCTTGAACATTTCAGAGTGTTTAAAACCGATCAATGTATCCATCAGTTCGCTATCTTTACCTTCGGCCTTCAGTTGGCGCTCTGCAGCCAGTGTATCCAAGACTTCACTGACCCGTGGGCCAAATAGGCTTTCCAAGTACGCCAAAGGAATACGTGGCTCATCCAGTTCTTCACCATTAGGTCCAAACTTAGGTGGTGAAGTTGGTGGTATGTAAAATACGTTAGGCTCAGTACCCCACTCCGCGTGCAGAGGTAAAGCAACTTTGTGTTTTTCTACCAATAAATGGATTGGGCCTTCTTCATCATCGCGGTAGCCAATCCAACGAATACGACCAACACATTGTTGTGCACAAGCAGTGGGCAGGCCTTTCTCAATTCGCGGGTAGCAGAAAATACATTTTTCTGACTTAGAGATTTGCTCGTTAAAGTAAACTTTTTTGTATGGACAAGCATTAACGCAGTAGCGGTAACCGCGGCAGCGTTCTTGGTCAACCAAAACGATTCCATCTTCTTGACGCTTATAAATCGCGTTACGGCTACAGGCTGCTAAACAAGCAGGGTTAGCACAGTGATTACACAAGCGCGGCAAATAGAAGTAGTAACTGTTCGGGTAATCACCTAAACCCTCATCTTCATCCCAGTTAGCGCCCCACGTTGGTTTAACGTGAGGACGTAACCAAGGATCGGTACCGGTCATTAGCGCTTCTTCGTAGTTGTATTCCCATGGAATACCATAATCTTCTTGGCTCGGTTGGCGGCCTAAACGCAGCGCGCCGTCGGCATCAAAACCACCGCCCATGTTTTCATAGTCACGTGGGTAGCCTTTACCAGGCTGTGACTCCACGTTGTTCCAATACATGAACTCGCGACCATTACGGTTAGTCCACATCAATTTGCAAGCTGCAGTGCAGGTCTGGCAACCAATACATTTATTTAGGTCCAGGACCATGCTGAGTTGGCGTTTAACAGTCATGATAATCTCCTCTTAAACGGCTCTTGGGTCGTTAATATCTTCGGGTTTTGCCAGCTCAATGTCGTAGCAGCTCTCATGGATGTGCTGGTTGGCGTTCCATCCGCAATAAACAAACTTCAAATGTCCCCAGCCACCTGCAAGCTCTAGTGGCTGCAAGAATACTGCGTTGGAAACGTTCATATTTCTGCGATGAATGTACTGATGCGGCTCCCATCCATGCTCCATCATGATCGAGTTCACTGGGATACTTGGGTAGAACTTCGCTTGTGCGAAGAAATCACCGTTAGCGTTGAACAGTCGTACCGTATCACCGTCTTTAATACCCCGTTGCTCAGCCAGCTGCGGATTGATGTAAATATTCGGCTCACCACGCTGTAGACGTAGGAGGTATTTATTACTACGCCAGTTGGAGTGAATACCCCAGCGAGCGTGCGGTGAATAGAACTCTAACGGATAGTTAGATGCCTTAGGCCCCGCGTGTAATCGCGCTGTTGGTACGGTAGATTTCAGTTTCTCAAACCATGGGTGGTCACAATAGAATGTAATACGACCGGTGAGTGTGTCATAAGGCTTCTTGCCATCGGTTTGCGCGGTGAACGGGTCATAGCCGCGATCTGACTCAAGAGGCTGGTTCAGACCAGCGTGCTCGTTCATTACAATAAAGCCTTTTTCAGCGGCTTCTTCGATGGTCACACCACCGAACTCAGGCGAGTCTTCAATAATGTGCTTGAGTACATCGTAATCCGTGTTCAGTGTGCCATTACGGGTAAAGTCATCGTGAATGGTATGCAGATCACGAGTAACATCACCATCTTGGATCGGACCAATACCACGGGCAATCGCACGTTCCTGAATTTTCTTGGTCAACAACGCCATGATTTCCCAGTCTGGCTTAGAATCACCTACTGGCTCTACCGGACGGGTGAAGATGTTAGCAAAACGGTGGTAACCCTGAGTACGGATATCCCATGCTTCATAATGACTTGCAGCTGGCAATACATAGTCTGCCCATTCAGCAGTGGAGTCCATGCGCACGTTAATGTTCACATACAACTCTTCAGCTTGACGCAAGTGTTCTTCGCGGTATTTTTCCGACATTTTGTTACGACGGAACGTGTTATCTGCGATCGAAATCATACCTTTGATTTCGCCGTAGTAAGGCATCCAGCCTTTTTCCATTGATTCATTCATCATCTCTTCCATCTCATCGAGATCGAAGCCGACGCGTTCTTTCAGTTTTTTATTATCAAAGTGCTTACGCGCACCTTCCATCATGCCGCCACGTAAGAACTCACCTAAGCCACCTGCTTCCAGGCGGGCTGATTTTTTGCCTTCAAAGCCGGCAAGTTCCCACCAGCGCGGGTGATTCCAAACAACCCAAGAGGTATCAAGACCACCTGTACGACCACCGTGACCAGTCAGAGCCAGTGTCAATGCATAGCCCCAACCTGTGTATAGGCAGTTTGAGTAACTTGAAGTTATGTAACCCAGCATGATGATGGCTTTTTTAGCTTTTGCCAGCAAACGTGCTTCTTGACGCACGATATCAGGGTGAATACCTGTGTGTTGCTGGGTATTTTCTGGCGTATATTTCGCCGCTTCTTTTTTCACAAACTCAAACGATGTGGTGACGGCAATGCCTTCCACTTCGAAGGTGCCTTCAATCGCTGGATCAACATCGCCCAATTCTAGGGTTTTAGTGTCGTCGCCCATTGAGCCTTTAGCTTTAACTGCTTGCTTGGTGTTCAGATCCCAGTGATAGAACACTTCGATTGAACCACCTTCCTCCAAATCAGCTTCACGCAGTAGCTTGCCGTTATCGATGCGTACTAACATCGGTAAGTCAGTCTGCTCTTTCATGAAATCAGGTTTGAACAGTCTTTCTTCAATGATTACGTTGACAAATGACATCGCCAAGAAGGGGTCAGAACCCTGCTCAATTGGCATCCAAAGGTCGGTGTGAATGGCGCTGGGGTTATAATCCGGTGCAGTACTGGTGATGCGCGCGCCGTTGTATTTGGCTTCCCAGATATAGTGAGCATCTGGGATACGGGTTGCGTTCGGGTTGATCATACCGAGCATGATGTAATCTGCATCAAACCAAGCATCAGAGGAAAAACTTTCCAGTGGGTTACCGTAGGCCAAATGGGCACCGGTCATCAAATCGCCCACGACAGTAAAACCGTCAAGCTGAATACCACCGACTAGGGCAGCAAAACGCGCGGGGCCTTAATGGCGAACCATGGTTTGGTTACCCGAACCTTGGTGAGTTTTAAGCTTGCCTGGGCCGTGTTTGACAAAAATATCGATGATTTTGTCGGCCACTTCTTCAGTTGCTTGATCCCAAGAAATACGTTGCCATTTACCTTCACCACGCTCGCCAGCACGCTTCAGTGGATAGCGCAGACGGTCAGCTTCGTACATGGACGTGGAGTGAATTGCACCTTTTTGACAACCACGTGGGTTAGCGTCAGGTATGTCATCGTGTATCTGTGGGTATTTGGCAATCTGCTCTTCACGGACAACGATGCCGTCTTTGACGTATACATCCCATGCGCAGTTACCCATACAGTTAATACAGTGTGCAGCATGGCCTACTTTATCCCATGCCCACTCGTTGCGGTACAGGTCTTCCCAGGCGCGGTATGGGTATTCAGTGGCGAGCGTATCGCCAACAGGTTCTAAACGGTTGAGTGCCCAAACATTACCGCTGAGCATAACCCCTGTACCAGTAAGGCCCACCCCTTTTAGGAAATCCCTGCGCTTAAGTTTCCACATTCCCATGGTTGTCTCCTCATCGACAGTGATTGCCGATCGACCGGGCTAAGTACGGTGATGGCTATCAGGTGACTGCATCGTCACATTATTTTTACTTAAGCTTTCGTGAACATCACCGATCGATACTGCACGATAAAGCTTGAGCTGAGTGTCATTACTTTGAGACACATTGCAGCATTGAACATAGGTCTTAGAACAACACTAAAAACAAAGTGATTGTCTATGTTCTTTAACTGCTGCATGCCTTTGATTATCAATGACTGCGTAGTCTGTGTATATTTTTAGCACAAAGAAAATACGCTTAAACATGTATAGGCAAGCATAAAAGCTTGCCCTGATAACTCTTTGACTCAGGTCATCTAGAGGTCAGATAGTGGCGTAATAAATGGCTGCAAAGCGCTATTTCAGCCGTTTGATACACGCTGATGGGAATACTGCGTTAGGCGTTGAGAAAATAGGGTGGCATTCAACTTCCCAGCGATTCGGGGAACGCTGCCAGCACTCAATTGCCTTTTTCTCCGCTGCTGTGGTCTCATGCTTAGTGCGAGCGACATGCTCGCTCATTACTATTGCCAACGATGAAGGAAATGGCGGACTGCTCTACTTTTAACTCTTCATCCTGAAACATCATGCTGCTCGCTTGTTAATCCTTTTTTTGCCCGTTATGGACAACTCTTCCAGCCTTACAGGCCTAATATTTTCTTTAACGCTTGCTGCGACGCTTCGCGTTTTTCTTTAGGCATCTTAGCTATATTTATTAACTTCCAGTTTACAGCGGGTAAATTCTAAATGTGGCCAATGGATGAGTTATCCCACTGCCGAGTGGCCAACTGAACACGCTTTATTTACCGATACAAAAACTTGAGAAAATACGCCCTAGCAAATCATCTGCGCTAAATTCGCCGGTGATTTCACCAAGAGCATGTTGTGCCATACGCAAATCCTCAGCCAATAACTCTCCGGCAGAGGCCTGCGTCAATTGTTGGTAGCCATTCGCTAGGCATTGCTCAGCTTGGTGCAGCGCATCGAGATGACGGCGGCGAGCACTGAAGCTGCTTTCTGCGGTTTGGCTGTAACCCATGCAGCTTTTTAGATGTTCACGTAGCAGCTCTACACCTTCGCCGCTGCGTGCACACAAATTAATAGTGACATGACCATCGGCATTGCTGTGCATCTCAATGGATTCACCGGAAAGGTCCACTTTGTTACGGATTAAGGTAACTTTTTCTGGGTGCGGCGTGCTATCTAAGAACTCCGGCCACAAGGAAAAAGGATCATTGGCTTCTGCAGAATGGGCATCTACCACCAATAAAATACGATCAGCTTCATTAATGGCTTTTAACGCCCGTTCGACACCGATTTTTTCAACTTGATCAGCGGTGCTGCGCAAACCGGCAGTATCTGTGACATGCAACGGCATACCATCAATATGAATGTGCTCACGTAAAATATCCCGCGTTGTGCCTTCGATATCGGTCACAATGGCTGCTTCATAACCGGCCAAACTGTTGAGCAAACTGGACTTTCCGGCGTTGGGTCGACCGGCAATTACGACGCTCATACCATCACGCAATAACGCGCCTTGACCAGCTTCGCGCACCACCTCTTTTAGCTCTTTTTGCACAGCAGTTAGCAATTGTAATATATGGCCATCGGCTAAGAAGTCGATTTCTTCTTCTGGAAAATCAATTGCCGCCTCCACATAAATACGCAGAGCAATTAATTGTTCGGTGAGCGCATTAACACGCTGAGAAAAAACGCCCTGCAACGAACGCAAAGCATTGCGCGCGGCCTGGATTGAACTGGCCTCAATCAAGTCGGCTATGGCTTCAGCTTGGGCTAAATCGAGTTTATCGTTAAGAAAAGCACGCTCACTGAATTCGCCGGGTCGTGCTAAGCGCGCGCCAAGCTCAACGCAGCGCTGCAACAGCATATCTAAAACCACAGGCCCGCCATGGCCTTGCAGTTCTAATACATCTTCACCGGTGAAGGAGTTAGGGCTAACAAAATAGAGGGCTAAGCCTTCATCAATGGCTTGCTGGTTATCCGTATAGAAAGGACCGTAATGCGCGTAACGCGGTTTTAATGAACGCCCTGTCATCTGCTCAGCAATATGCTTGGTCAATGGACCTGAGACTCGAACAATCCCTACCCCGCCACGGCCTTGTGCGGTGGCAATAGCAGCAATGGTGTCACGCGACATTGGCATAAGGTTTTCCTCAACACTAATCACAAAGCACAACGCCCCTAAAAAGGGGCGTTGTGAACTCGCTAGGTTCGACTAACTTGCGTTAGCGGCCGCCATTGATTTTTCAATCTTGCGAGTAATATACCACTGTTGACCAATCGACAGGACGTTGTTGACCACCCAGTACAATACCAAGCCTGATGGGAACCACAGGAAGAAGAAAGTAAAGATAATCGGCAGCAGCTTCATTACTTTAGCTTGCATTGGGTCCGGTGGTGTTGGGTTGAGTTGTTGTTGTACAAACATACTCAAACCCATGATGATTGGCAGAATAAAGAACGGATCTTTGCTCGACAAGTCAGTTAACCAGAACATAAAGGGTGCTTGGCGTATTTCCACGCTTTCCAGCAATACCCAGTACAAAGAGAGGAAAACTGGCATCTGTACTAAAATTGGTAAGCAGCCACCCAGAGGGTTAATTTTCTCTTTTTTGTACAGCTCCATCATGCCTTGTGACAGCTTTTGACGATCACCAGCATGTTCTTCTTTTAACGCTGCCATTCTTGGCGCAACAGCGCGCATACGTGCCATAGATTTGTAACTGGCAGCAGACAGTGGGAAGAAAGCTAACTTAATTAAGATGGTCAGGACAATAATTGACCAACCCCAGTTACCTAAAATGCTGTGGATAACACCCAATAACCAGAAAATAGGCTGAGCAATAAACCAAAGGAAACCATAGTCAACTGTCAACTCAAGGCCTGGTGAAAGGTTTTTCAAATGGCTTTGAATTTTAGGACCGGCATATAAGATTGCACTGGCTTGCGCATGCTGACCTGGAGCAACACTTAATGCTGGCGTGGTATAGCCAATAATGTAATTACCCTGCGAGTCTTTACGCGTAGTCACTTGGTTGGTTTGCTCTGAATCAGCAACCCAGGCCGTAACAAAGTAATGTTGCAACCAAGCAACCCAGCCACCTTGAATGGCTTGACTGAATTTTTTATCATCCATATTGCTCATGGATAATTTCTTGTAAGGCTCTTCTGCTGTCCACAATGCTGCACCTAAATAGGTTGCAGTACCAGTGGCAGTGGTAGATGAAGGGTCGCCTTGACCATCACGTTTGAGTTGGGCAAATAAATTACCTTGCCAATCACGATCGCTTTGGTTGTCAATCAAGTAAGTCAGTTGAACTTGATACGCCTGCTGATTAATGCACTCAACTTTACGCTGACTGATTTCACGTGCAGAGCATTCGGTGCTTAAACCACGGTGAAAGGTAAAGCGCTTGGTGTAATTTACAGCATTTTCTTGAAAGGACAGATCAACGTTTAACTCGTTTTGCCCGTCTGCCAAACTGAAGTGTTGTTGGCTAACGCTATAAACAGGACGGCCACTGGGGCGCGCATCAGGTCCATTAGCGCCAACTAAACCACTTTGTGCAACATAGATTCGCTCATTACTGTTTTCAAATAACTGCAATGGAATATCGGGGTTGGATGCATTGCGAGGGTATTGGCTGAGTTTTAACTCAACGATATCACCACCATTTGGGTCAATGGCTAACTGCAGCACATCGGTTTGTACATAAATCAAGTTATCGCTAACAACATTGTTGGTTAACGTCGGATCTTGAGTCAGCTCATTTACAGCAATCGGCAGGTCATCATTATTCGCAGCATGTGCTGTATTTTGCGGTACAGAATCATTAACAGAAGACTGCGAATTGACTGAATTTGATTGTGTAGTTGCAGCTGTTACTGGTGCCTGGCCGTAGTCTTGGTTCCATTGAAGAACCATCATATAAGACACAACAGCTAAGGCTACGAGCAGGATCGTACGTTTGATATCCATAATTACTCGGCCGTAGAAGATGAACAGGAAGGAGTTGGTACGGGATCAAAACCGCCCGCATTCCAAGGATGACAACGTCCAAGTCGTCGAATAGCTAACCAGCTGCCACGCATCGCACCATGCTGCTCAATAGCTTCAATGGCGTAACACGAACAACTGGGATAAAAACGGCAATGACTTGCCATCATAGGACTGATTGCATAGCGATAAAATTTAATTGGCAAGATAACCAACTTACGCATTACTTTGCCCTGCTAAATCAGAAGGTGTTGCTTGTGATGCGGATAAACGCTGGCGTGCCAAACGTTTCCACATTTTATCAAACTGCTGTCGAAGCTCAATATTAGACAAGTCAGCAATACCCCTACGGGCAACAATTACGATATCTACACCATTCAAAATATGTTGATTATGGCGAAACGATTCTCGTATTTGACGTTTTATTCTATTGCGCTCAACAGCAAGTTTTACGCTTTTTTTTCCAATAACCAACCCGAGACGTGGATGTTCGAGTTGGTTTTCACGAGCAAGTAACAAGACACTTTTGCCTGGCACTTTATATGTTGCTGAATCAAAGACAGATTTGAACTGCTGAGGTACCAGCAAACGCTTTTCTCGGCCAAAGCCTAGATTCATGCTGTGCTCGATTGGATTATGCGCTCAGGCGCTTACGGCCTTTTGCACGACGACGCTTAATAACAGCGCGACCGCCAACTGTTGCCATACGTGCGCGGAAACCGTGGTTACGAGCGCGTTTTAGAGTGCTGGGTTGAAATGTACGTTTCATGATTCGCTACCTGGTGACTTCTTGGGCAAAAAGGGGGCCCAAAGTGGTCCCCGTTAAATAGACGGGCAATTCTATTGAAAACTGAGGCTTAGGTCAATTATCTGCGGCATTTGTTTATTAAGTACTGTTTTTCTTTTTAAAAAACCCAGCTTTTCATTGCTTGCTGAGTAGTAGATTGAATTAGAAAAGAAGATATAAAGCTTATTACTGCTGTAATTACTACTGAGACAATATTCTGTTGATAAACTATTTAATCGTTTATAAATCATAGCGTTACAGGATTTTATAGTCTGTGCTAAAGGGGTGCTCTAGGTGTGCGTTTTAGTCGAATAAGCTGTGTATAAGTAGGCGAGTTATCCACAGCCTGCTTTTCAACAGTCTTATCCACAGGTTATTACCCTAGGCCTAAGTGGGGTTCTCCACAGGGCTTAAGCGCTTTAAAGCTATGCGTTCAACTAGAAAAATAGTATCCATAAGGCAACACAGGCGTACCAAAGTACCGCTGAGCGGACTAAAAGTAGCCAGATATTATCTAAAGTTCGGGTGCCTTTTTCACCTAAAGCGTCACTCTCTGCTTCAACAGCTGCGCGGCCTGCTTCACTTAAAAGGGCGTCGGCAGGTTTATTTATACAGAGCAAATCATGCATCAGCGCACGGTTAACGGTGATGAAGTTACCAATTAATGCAAAACTTGCACCCAGCAATCGTGCTGGTAGCCAATCTAAAATATGCAGAAGACGTGTGGCT
>ASRL01000100.1_pt1 | contig 17102 bp, 20 predicted proteins | sample 692978 | NCBI WGS metagenome assembly ASRL01 (sample SAMN02169241, study PRJNA158439) | bioreactor metagenome | isolation source: day 67 sample from continuous culture bioreactor inoculated with sediment... | place: Germany: Bremen | reverse complement strand
AAATTAAAATTAAAAGTTGACAACATTAGAAAATTATACTAGTATACAAGTAAGATTTTTTAAAAAAAAAAGGGGGATTAAAATGAAAAAAATAGTTAAAATTTTAATGTTTATTTTGGTTATGGTTTCTATGATTGCTTGTGGAAAAGATGGTGAAACTTCGAAAAAAGATGAGGTTGTTACTTGGAAATTAGGTCACAATGCAAACAAGGACCATCTTTGGAATAAAACAGCTTTGAAATTTTCAGAATTAGTATCTGAAAAATCAAATGGAAAGATGGAAATTCAAGTTTTTGATAATGGACAACTAGGTTCAGAAACAGATATGATTAATAGTGTAAGAATGGGCACTTTAGATATGGTTCTTACAGGAGAAACTTTACAAAACTGGGCTCCTAAAGCAGCTTTAATGGCAGTACCTTATGCTTTTACAAGTAATGAACATATGGAGAAAGTTTTAAATGGACCATTAGGGGAAGAGATAAAAGAAAATATTGAAGAAAAAGCAGGATTAATGCCTTTATATTATCATATGAGAGCTCCTAGACAATTAACAACAAATAAAGATATTAAATCTGTAGATGATTTAAATGGATTAGTTATAAGAGTTCCAGATGTTCCAGTTTTTGTTAAAGCTTGGCAGGCTTTAGGAGCAAAACCAACTCCAATGTCACTTCAAGAAGTTTTTACTTCACTTCAAAATAATACAATACAAGCACAAGAAAATCCATATGATTTAATAAATAGTTTAGGTTTCTATGAAGTTCAAAAATATGCTTATGAAACTGAACATGTAAGACAATGGATCTATTCAGTTGTAGGGGTTAAACAATTTAATGCTTTATCACCAGAATTAAAAAATATAGTTAGAGAATCAGCTCAAGAAGCTCAAAATTATGCACAAAATGAATTTCTAGCTTATCAAAAAAAAGTTAAGGATGATTTAATATCGAAAGGAATGATAATTAGGAAAATGGATCAAGAATCTATGAAAAATAAGATTGTTCCTAAATTAGAAGAAATACTTACAGCAGAACAATTTGATCTATATAAAAGAATACAAGAAATCAAATAATTTATTAGGAGTGATGGCGGTGAAGAAAAAAGATTATATAGAAAAAGTATTAGAAATAGGTGCGGTGTCATGCTTCATCGCCCTTATTCTAGTAGTATCATTACAGGTTTTTGCAAGATTTTGTCTACCACAGGCACCTGTTTGGACAGAGGAAGCATCAAGATTTTTATTTATTTATTCAGTAGCATTTGCAGGACCAATAGCTTTAAAGAAAAATGAATATGTAAAAGTAGATCTAATAGTCGAAAAATTAAATTCAAAAGTAAAAATGATATTAGAAGTGTTAACTTATATAATATTATCATTATTTTTTCTGACTTTATCTTATTATAGTGTTCCATTTGCTAAATTAGGGATAGGACAAACCTCTCCGGCAATTGGTTTATCAATGTTTATTCCATATGTAAGTATTTTATTACTTTCTTTTTTTATAGGAATATATTCAATATTGAAGATATTAGAAACTTTTAAAAAAAGTAAATTTAGAAAAGAAAATTTAATGGAAAAGGAGTGTTAATATGTCAGGAATATTATTTTTAGTATTTTTTATACTTTTGTTTACAGGTGTACCAGTTGCTTTTAGTTTAGGTTTATCATCTTTTGTATTTTTGTTTTTTACGGGAGTTCCGTTAGAGGTAATACCTCAAAGGATGTTTGCAGGAATGAATGCTTTTACATTACTCTGTATTCCAGGATTTGTTTTAGCTGGAAATTTAATGAATAGTGGAGGAATAACTAAAAGAATTATAGGATTTTGTAATGCATTTGTCGGTCATATCAGAGGAGGGTTGGGGATTGCAAATGTAGGATCTTCTATGGTATTCGCAGGCATTTCAGGGACAGCTCTTGCAGATACTGCCAGTATTGGAGGAATAATGATTCCTGCAATGAAAGATATAGGTTATGAAGCAGAATTTGCAGCAGCAGTTACTGCGTCTTCCTCAACAATTGGGCCAATAATTCCACCTAGTTTGCCAATGATAATAGTTGGGACATTAACTGGTATCTCTGTTAGTAAGATGTTTTTAGCAGGAACTATCCCAGGATTATTACTTGGACTTGGAATGATGGTGGTATCTTATGGTATTTCAAAGAAAAAAAATCATCCAAAGGGGAAAAAAGCAACAGCAAAAGAAAAATGGCTTACTTTTAAAGATGCATTTTGGGCAATTATGTTAACTGTTTTAATTTTATTTGGAATATTAGGAGGCATTTTTACCCCTACTGAAGCATCTATAGGAGCTGTAATTTACGCTATTATAGTTGGAAAATTTGTATATAAAGAATTAAAATTTAGAGAACTACCAAATATATTATTAGATTCAATAGTGTCTACATCAGCTATAATGCTTCTCGTGGGATTTGCAAATTTATTTGCTTGGATTCTCACAAGTGAACAAATACCTCAATTGATTGCAAATGGAATTTTAGCTTTTTCAACAAACAAAATAATAGTTTTATTATTAATAAATCTATTATTATTATTTGTGGGAACATTTATGGAAACAATTGCAGCATTGGTTATTTTATTTCCAGTTTTATTAGGAGTAGTTACACCATTAGGAATAGATCCTATACAGTTTGGTGTAATTATGGTTTTAAATTTAATTATAGGTTTAACAACACCGCCAGTAGGAGTTTGTTTATTTGTAGCTTCAAGTATTGGGAAAGTATCGATGGTAAAAACAGTTAAAGCTATAATTCCTTTTTTACTACTCAGTTTAGCAGTACTTATGTTAGTTACTTTTGTACCGGCAGTTAGTTTAGCATTACCAAATATATTATTAGGAGGAAATTAAAAATGAAAGCAATTGAAGTTAAAGAGGCAAAAAAAATAGAGATAGTAGAAAGACCTATGTTAAAAATTGAAAATAAAGATGATGTCTTAATAAAAATAAAAGCAGCGGGGATCTGCGGCTCAGATGTTCATATATATCACGGGACATCTCCTGTAGCAGTATATCCAAGAGTTATAGGTCATGAAATGGTTGGAGAAGTAATTGAAATTGGAGAAAATGTAACACAAATAAAACTAGGAGATAAAGTTGTAGTGGAACCTATAATTTCATGTGGAGAATGTTATGCTTGTAAATCAAATAGACCTAATGCATGCTCTACACTAAAAGTTAGAGGATGTCATGTAGACGGAGGATTCCAAGAATATTTTGTTGCTCCTGAAAAAGCAGTCTTTAAATTTAATGATGATATACCTTGGGAACATGCGGCTATGATTGAACCTTATACAATTGCAGATCAAATTACATGGAGAGCAGACGTAAGACAAGGTGATTATGTATTTATAATTGGTGCTGGTCCTATAGGATTAACTATTTTAGAGATGGCAAAGTTAAAAGGTGGAATTTGTATAATATCAGATTTTAACGAAAAAAGGTTAGATGTTGCAAAAGAAATAGGTGCAGATTATATATTAAATCCAAGTAGATGTAATCCTTTGGAAGAGGTTAGGAAAATCACTAACGGGATGGGATCAAATGTTACAATTGATGCAGTTTGTTTACCTCAAACATTTGAACAAGCTATTGAAATAACATCAGTTGCAGGAAGGGTAATGTGTTTAGGTTTTACAAATGAAGTTTCTAAAATAGCTCAATTATCTATAACTTTAAAAGAATTAGATGTGAGAGGATCTAGACATCAAACATTTAAATTTAAAAATGTGGTGGAACTATTTAATCAAAATAAATTGAGTCCTGAAAAATTAGTTTCCAATATTATTGATTATAGAAACATAGATGAAGCTTTAAATCTTATAGAAAATAAACCAGAAGAAATTTGTAAGATAGTATTAAAATTCGAAGATTAATATAAAGGAGAACAGATATATATGAAGATGACATTTAGATGGTATGGAAAAGATAATGATGAAGTTACTTTAGATAAAATAAAGCAAATTCCAGGAGTAGAAGGAGTAGTATGGTCATTACATGACATGGCTGCTGGAGAAAGTTGGCCTATAGAAAGGATAAAAGAAGTAAAAAAACAAGCAGATGAATATGGTTTTAATATAGATGTCGTTGAATCTGTAAATGTGCATGAAGATATAAAATTGGGATTACCTACAAGAGATAAGTATATAGAAACTTATATTGAAACTATGGAAAAATTAGCTACAGTTGGAGTGAAGTGTATCTGTTACAACTTTATGCCTGTGTTTGATTGGACAAGAACTGAACTTTATAAAAAAACAGAAGATGGATCAAATGCTCTTTTCTTTGAAAAAAGTAAGATAGAAGATATAGACCCAGTGGAATTAATAAATAAACTTTCTAAAAATGTAGATGTAACTATGCCAGGATGGGAACCTGAAAGATTAGAAAAGATTGAAGAATCTTTTAAAGCTTATAGTGATTTTACAGCAGAAGACTTATGGGATAATCTCAAGTATTTTTTAGAAAAAATAATACCAGTAGCTGAAAGATTAGATATTAAAATGGCTATTCATCCTGATGACCCAGCCTTTGATATTTTTGGTCTTCCTAGAATTATTATAAATAGAGATAATATAAGAAGATTTCTTAGTTTAGTTGACAATAAACATAATGGATTAGCGCTTTGTACAGGTTCTCTAGGTTCTGTAATAACAAATGATATACCTAGTATTATTAGAGAATTTTCTGATAGAATTCATTTTGCCCATGTAAGAAATGTAAAAGTTTTTGAAAATGGTGATTTTATAGAAACATCTCATAGAGCATGTGATGGTTCTGTTGATATAGTAGAAGTTATGAGAGCATATCATGAAAGTGGTTATGAAGGATATATGAGACCTGATCATGGAAGACATCTTTGGGGAGAGGAAAAATGGTGTAGACCTGGTTATGGTCTTTATGATAGAGCTATGGGGATAATGTATTTACTTGGTATTTGGGATCAATTAGAAAAAAATAAGGAGTAGAAATATGAAATTATCAAACGATGGTTTAAAAAATAAAGATCAGTGGGTAAAAAAAGGATATGAACTACCAACTTATAATATAGAAAAAATAAGAGAAAATACGATGAAAGAACCAGTATGGCTTCATTTTGGAGCTGGAAATTTATTTAGAGCTTTTATGGCAGCAAATCAAAATAAATTATTAAATGAAGGTAGATCAGATAAAGGAATTATAGTAGCAGAAGGATATGATTATGAGATAATAGAAAAAGCTTATGTTCCTTTTGATAATTTGAGTTTATTAGTGACATTAAAACCAGATGGAGATATAAAAAAAGAAGTTATAGGAAGTGTTATAAACTCTCTGACTGCTGATACTTCCAATAAAAAAGATTGGGAAGAACTTAAAAGAATTTTTAATTCTCCTTTTCTTCAAATGGTTAGTTTGACAGTAACAGAAAAAGGATATTCAATCTTTAATAATAATGGAGAAATTTTACCATTTGTTTTAAATGATCTAAATAAAAATTATGAAGATTCACAATATTTTATGGGAAAGTTAACAGCACTTTGTTATGAAAGATTTTTAAACGGAGCTCATCCAATTGCATTAGTAAGTATGGATAATTGTTCTGAAAATGGGATTAAACTTTATAATGCTATCTTATTTTATGCAGAAAAATGGGTAGAAAATAATTTTATGGAAAAGGAATTTATTGATTATCTTAAAGATTCTAATAAAGTTTCATTCCCTTGTTCTATGATTGATAAGATAACTCCTAGACCCAATTCTTTTATAGAGGATAATCTAAATGAGGAAGGTTTTGAAGATTCAGAATTAATTATTACAGAAAAAAATACTTATACTTCAGCTTTTGTAAATGCAGAAAAACCTCAATATTTAGTTATAGAAGATAATTTTCCAAATGGAAGACCAAATTTGGAGGGAAGCGGAATTATGTTCACAGATAGAAAAACTGTAGATAAAGTTGAAAGGATGAAGGTTTGTACTTGCTTAAATCCCCTTCATACAGCCCTAGCTATCTTTGGATGTTTACTCTCACATAACAGTATTGCAGATGAGATGAAAGATGAAACTTTGAAATCATTTGTAGAAAAAATGGCATATGAGGAAGGAATAAAAGTTGTAACCGATCCAATCATTCTAGACCCCTTAAAATTTATAAAGGAAGTTTTAGAAGTACGGTTTCCAAATCCATTTTTACCTGATACACCTCAAAGAATAGCAACAGATACATCTCAAAAAATTGCAATTAGATTTGGAGAAACTATCAAAGCATATAATAATAGTAGTGACTTAGATGTAAAACAATTAAAATATATTCCTTTAGTTATTGCAGGATGGTGTCGTTACCTTATGGGAATAGATGATAGTGGTATTAAATTTGAGCTTAGTTCCGATCCTATGTTAGGTTCATTGGAAAAAAATATTCAAAATATAAAAATAGGATCTTTTGATAAAGTTTCAGAAAGTCTAAAGCCTATCTTATCTGATGAAAAATTAATGGGAATAGATCTATATAAAATAGGATTAGGAGATAAAGTTGAATCTTATTTTAAAGAATTCATTAAAGGTCCAGGAGCTATAAGGGAAACATTAAATAGATATTTATAATTTATTATAATTGGGAGGACATAGATTGAAAAAGTTTGAAATATTAAAAAAAATATCTGATGTAGGTGTAGTTGCTGTAGTCAGAGGAAACTCTATCGAAGAAGCTATAAATATATCTAAAGCTTGTATTGCTGGTGGAATAACACCTATAGAGGTTACTTATACAAACCCTATGGCTACAGAGATTATTAAAGAACTTTCAAAGGAAGAAAATATTGTGTTGGGAGCAGGAACTGTTTTAGATAGTGAAACTGCTAGAGTAGCTATTATGGCAGGAGCTAGATATATAGTTTCCCCTGGTTTTGATTTGGATACAGCTAAATTATGTAATAGATATCAGGTGGCTTATATGCCTGGATGTATGACTATAAGTGAGATGATAAATGCTATGGAATCAGGAGCAGACATTATAAAATTATTTCCAGGAAATGCATATGGCCCTTCATTCATAAAAAGTATCAAAGCTCCACTACCTCAAATCAATATAATGCCTACTGGTGGAGTTAGTTTAGAAAATATAGATCAGTGGATAAAAAATGGTGTTATTGCTGTAGGAGTAGGTGGACAATTAACCAATGGAACACCGGAAGAGATTATAGAAACAGCTAAGAAATTTATTGAAAAAGTAAGGTTAGCTAGGGGGTAAAGATGAAAAGAATTATTACTCTAGGAGAAATTATGTTAAGACTATCACCTCCAAATAGAGATAAATTTTTAGGGAGCCCTAGTTTCCAAGCTAATTATGGTGGCGGAGAAGCCAACGTTGCAGTTGCCTTAGCTAATTATGGAGTTGAAACTGCTTTTATTACAAAACTTCCTAATAATGAAATAGGTGATTCAGCTATAAAGCATCTGAGAAGTTTTGGGGTAAATACTAGATCTATTGTTCGTGGAGGAGATAGGGTCGGGATATATTTTTTAGAAAATGGATTTTCTCTAAGGAATAGTAAAGTTATCTATGATAGGAAAGATTCAGCTATATCTACTGCTTTAGTTTCTGATTTTGAAATTGAATCTATTCTAAAAGGGTGGGATATTTTACACCTTTCTGGGATTACTTTGGGGATTAGTAACAATGGTTTTGAGATATCTAAAGCTTTTATAAAAAAAGCAAAAGAACTTGGAATGGAGATAAGCTTTGATTTTAATTACAGAAGTAAACTGTGGAGTTTAGAGGAAGCGGGGAAAAAAATTAAAGAAATTTTAGAATATGTAGATATAGCTTTTGCAGGACATTTGGATTTTACAAATATTTTGGGTATAGTTCCTAAAAAACCTTTAGAGAAAGTAGATATTATAGGATATTATGAGGATTTATATAGAAAAGTAAGCTCAAAATATAATTTTAAATATATAGTATCTTCAATTAGGGACGTAAGATCTGCTTCTAATAATAGTTATACAGGAATTTGTTTTGATGGGGATAAGATTTATAGATCTAAAACCTATGAAGTAGATATAATAGATAGGGTAGGAACTGGAGATGCTTATACAGCAGGATTTTTGTGTGGGTATGCTATGGGAAAAGATATAGACTATACACTAAATGTTGCCACAGCTTCATCTGTATTAAAACATACTATTTCAGGAGATGTTACTCTAATGAAGATAGATGAAGTCGAAAAATTATTTGAAAATGATAGTTTAGATGTCCAAAGATAAAAAAGTTGAATTAATAAATAAATTTAAACTTTTTTAACTTTACTAACGTCTGATAGGTATAAGCAAATGAAAATATTAAATTTTTCATTTCTTTCTTTCCTTAAAATAAAATATATAAATAAAAACTTCCTAACTGTGTGACTATTACAGGTAGGAAGTTTTTAATTTATTATTATAGTTTTGCCATGATCTATTAGTAAGAATAATATTTATATAATTTAATTTTGAAATTTTTTAAATATACGTTATAATAGTATTTAGGCTATTTATGGCGAATCGTTAAAACAGGAGAAAATATATGAATATTATTGAATTTAAAGATGTAGCAAAATCACATTTAACACAAAAATTATATGAAAATGTTAATTTAGAGATCAACAAGGGAGATAAGATTACTATTGTTGGTAATAATGGAAGTGGAAAATCAACTTTATTAAAATTAATAAATGAAGATGAATATCCAAATTATGGAGATATAATAATTGGAGAAGAAGCAAAAATTTCCTACTTTGATCAATTTGGAGAAACAAGTTTAGATAAAACGGTAAAAGAATTATTAGACTCACCATTTGGACATATAGTAAAAGCTCAAGTTCATTTAGAGGAAATTTCTACTCAATTTACTGGGGAATCAGATAATGATGAAAGAGTCATGGAAGAATTTCAAAAAGCTTCAGACTATTTTGAAAGTTTAGGAGCATATGATTATATACATCTACAATCTGAATTTATAGATGTATTTGAATTAGAGAGTAAGTTAGACAGAAAATTTAAAGATTTAAGTGGTGGAGAAAAGCAATATGTAAGACTTGCAATAGCTTTATTCAAAGAATCTAACCTTATAATATTAGATGAACCATTATCATATTTTGATAAAAAAAAGACTGCTTGGTTAGCGAACTTTATTACTAAAAGTTCTAAAGCGTTTTTAGTAATCTCTCATAGTGTTGATTTTATTAGATCATTTTCTAATAAGTTCTTTGATGTAGATAATTTTAAAGTAACTACATATGAAGGAGATTATAGAACTTATCAGCAGGAAAAAAAGATACAAATAAAGGAAGAAAAAAAAGAAAATAGAGAAAAAGATTTTGAGATAGAAAAAACTCGTGAAAGAATTAAGAAAAAAGAAGTATTAGTTGCAAGTGCTGGGAATAATCGTTCCCATGCTGTAATCTTAAGAAGGATGGAAAAGGAATTAGATAGATTAGAAAAAGGAAAAATTGTACACTCTAATGAATCTCAATATATTTATAATTCTAATACTGAAAAATATTTTACAATTAATAAAGATATTGGAGAGATGATAGCTTCAGTCAATAATATTTCTAAGGAGTTTCCTGAAAAAATATTATATAAAGATGTTAGTTTTGAGATATTAAAAGATAGTAAAATATGTATTGTAGGAGAAAATGGAGCTGGAAAATCAACTTTATTAAAGATGATTTTAGGAGAAGAACTGCCAACTACAGGAACTATTGATATGAATCCTAAGGTAAAAATTTCTTACATAGAACAAGAAACTATCTTAGAAGATGAAAATATGAGAATTACAGAATATATCCAAGATAAAACTGGTTTAAATCAAGATTTTGTTGAAGGAGCTATAGATTCTCTTTTTAATTATGAAGAGGAATTTAAAAGTAAAAAACTATATATGTTAAGTGGTGGGGAGAAAAAAAGGTTAGAGATATTTACAAATATCTTAGCCGAAACCCACTTACTTGTGATAGATGAACCTTCTACTTATATGGATAGTTACTCTAGATCTACAATTGCAAATATGTTAAATGAATATAATGGTGCGGTTGTATTAGTAACCCATGACAAAGAGTTATTAAGGATGATAGATTTTGAAATTTTTGATATTAGAGATAGATTATTTAGAGAGAAAGAAAGAGGTTAAGAATTTAAATAAAAAAGTTGGCTTTGGCCAGCTTTTTTTAAGGTTTAACTTTTTAAAATATTGTTATTATAGAATTTACTCTAAAGTTTACTTTATTAAATTTTCTAAAACAGATAGGTCTATTTGAATAAGTGCATTTGAAGATCAAGGAAAATTTGGAATTCTAATAGCAGTATGTGAACAACATGAGGAATCGATGATGGGATGTACTTATGAAACTTTAAAAAGAGTTATGATTGATTTAAATATAAGAGTTTGTTGTGGTTTAAAAAGCATAGGTCACTTTGAAGCTGGTGAAGTTTTAAAAGATGAGAAATTAATGGATGAAGCAAAAAGTGCCGGTGAAAAATTAGTTGACGCAATTAATCTAAAAAAAGATAATAACCATAATTAATTTTATGTATTTTTGAAATCTCTTTTTATTTAAAGGGTTTTCTTCATAGTTTCAACTTTAAAAGTTAATTGAAAAAGAGGGTGACTCAAGTAGAAAATCTACTTATGGGTCACCCTCTTTTCTCTGTATATAAAGTTTCTAAAAAAACTTAAGGTTAATTATGATACTTGAAAAGGAATTTAAAAAAGCCAAAATAAATTTGCTTGGAATATAAATATTTTTTAAGTTAATTTTACATCTTTATAAAATATTTTAATTAATATTGTGGAGGAGAATTGTATAGTTATGGGTTCAAGTAGCTGAGTAAGTGCTGTTTTTAACCTCTAATTTTATGTGTTAAATAGATAGATTTATTTTTCTAATTGTGCAACAAGTCGTTGCACAATTGCAGACCAATAAAGATACCATTTTCTCATATATAAAATACTTTTTTTCTGTTCGTATAACTCATGAATATAGAAAGAACCTTTTATTTTTAGGGTCTATATTCAACTTTCATCTTCTACTATCTTTTTTAATTCTTCTTTAGAAGGAAGCACTGTATTATATCTACTAGCAAAAATTTGTGTGTTATTTTCAGGGAGAGTTATTTCCACCAAAGTGTCATTTTTATTCTTACATATAATTATTCCAATAGTTTTATTTCTTTTTTATCGCGACTAAGTACTAGCCTTTCATACAACCCTGTATCAAACTGTCTTTTAAGTTCTCTCAAACTCCAATTATTATTAGTCGACTCCATCTCATAGAAATTACGTTTCTCTAAATTGTCTATCTTACATAAGAATATATAATGAGACCAACTCAATTTGAATTGGGCAGACAGTATCTGCCCAATTGAATATTTTTGATAAAACATTCTCACTTATTTTAAATTTCTCTCTGAAAATCCTTTTCCAAATTCTAAAGTTAACTTTTTAGAAAGAGTTTTTAGTAATTTTTTTCCTTCTTGCTCCTCTATTACTACAAAAGTCAAGTTTTTAATAAATATGAAAAGTTAGTAAATCAACAAGTAATTCCTTGTACATTTATTTAATACTATTTCAAATTTTGTTTGCAATCTTATTCTTTTTATTGGGATTCAGACTGTCCGAGGTAGTTAAAATAATTTAAATCTGTTCAATCCCAGTAACTTCAGTAAGTGCTGTGCAATTTAATTCCCTTTATATTTAGTTTCATTATTCCTAATAATTTTTAATTGTTTATCTAAGATAGTTAGTTTGAGAAGATTACTACCGGGCGATAAAGTAACATATTTATTTTTTTCTATTTAAAATTGACTTATTAAAAATTTAAAGTTAATATTAAATGAAACTTAAAAAAAAATAAACAAAGGAGAAAGAAATGAAAAAAAATTATTGGTAATGTTAGTACTTATTAGTTTAGGGATGACAGGGTGTTCGAGTGTAGGAAATAAACAAATAAAAAATAAAGAGTTTATATCACAAAATATTGCGAAAGGTAAAACAAAAACTGAAGTTCTAAACTCGTTAGGTGAACCAACGAATGTTACTTATTCAGATATTGGTAATGAAACATGGCTTTATGTAAGAAATGAAACTAAAACAAGAGCTACAAGTTTTATTCCTTTTGTTGGTCTTGTAGCTGGAGGGGCAGATATTACTACAGATAAGTTATACATTTTATTTAATTCTGAAGATACAGTAATTAAATATACTACAACAAATGTTAAAGGTGGTGCTGGTTCAATTTTTAAATAAAGTTAATAAAATAATCTTTAAAGGGCACTATTTTTAGTGTCTTTTTCTTATTTCTCTATTTTGGACAGTTTAGTGTAAATTATTTTTTATTAAAATTCTACTTAACAAAAGTGCATTTTGTTAATTAGGAATTGTAGTTAAAACAATGGGTTAAACTTGTTTTATATATTTTCCTATGTTATGGTTAATTTGTTAATTAGAAATCATACTAAAATAGGCGGTTAAAGATGAAGAAAAAAATCGAAGAATTTGAAGATAAAAAAGAATTAAAAATCTTTGAAAATGAATTAAAAAATAAAATGAGCTTATTTTTCACTTTTGGAAAATATCTCTTAATTTAGTTTTAAGAGTTTCCGACACTCTAAAAATTACAATTAAAGAGGCTAACCAGTATTTAAAAAATGGGTATTATATTTCCAAAGATAAAAAAACTAAAAAAGCTAACCAAGTGGCTTTAAATGAAAATTGTATAAAATCCATAAAAAGAGCTTTAGAGATTAGAAAAGAAATAAAATTAAATATTGATAATAAGTTTCTTTTTGTTGGTCAAGGGAATAGAGCACTAAATAATAAAAATCATATATTAAGAATATCAATCCATAATATTTATACAGACATAGCAGATTACTATAATTTAAAAACTAAAATTTCTACTCATACGGCACATAAACCATGGGGTCTTGTAGTTTATAAGAAAACTAATAATATTAGTCTAGTGATGAAGAGATTAAACCATAGTAGTGAAAGGATGACCTTCTATAATTAAAATATATATTAAGCCCTTATTTTGATTTTAAGCGACTTTAGATATTAATCATGTTAGATTCAAGTTTGAAATTGATTATAAATCTAAAAATCATAGCTACACAAAAAAAAGACATATAGATTTAGTTTATCTAAGTGTCCTTTTTAGGTTATCAAATGTGAAATTCCAATTGCTTATTATGAAACTTTTATATAAATTTATAATTTTTCTACTTACCTCTAAGGGCTATCTATTGCACTAATATTATATTTTTTTTGGTTCAAAAGAAATATGGATATCCATATTTAAACCATCAGTAATTTTTATAGATAACTTATATAGAAAAAAGAAATAACAATTAAAAAATTATTACTGCTCATTTATAAAAGTTTTACATTAATTTGTAGAGTTTACAAAAAACTTTCAATAGTTTCAAAAAATTATTTAAATTTTATCTACATTTATTTGACACTATCCTTGATTATACCAAGTTGATAATGGGGGATTTTTATGATATTAATGTTAAATTTTATTTTTAAAAATGTATTCAAAAATAATTTTTTAACAAATCGAATTGTAAAGTAAAAAAATATTTATTTAGGAGGTTACTTATGGAAAAAGAGTTAAATGAAAATTTAGAATTATCAACTGAATCTATTGACAATTTTATTGATTTCTTAGAAAGTCAAGAAGATTATTTGGATTGTGGTTTAGGTGCTTTTCATACTGACGATCATTCAAATTGGGAAAAAATTATAAAATGAAATAAGATTATCAAGAATAAGTTGGAGTTCAATATATTGTATCCAACTTATTTTTATTAGGAGAATATTATGTTTAGAGATGATTTATATGATTATCCAGTATTAAAATATACCATTGCAGATTTATTTCAATTTGTAGATTTAATATCTGATGTTAACAAAATGGTGGAAAAAAATTTGGCATGAAATGACTCAATAACTGTATTATCATAACAATTACCTCTTCTACTCATAGACTGTTTCATTTTTAGCTGTTCAATCAACTTACAATAATCATTACTTATATATTGTGCTCCTTGATCGCTATGAATTATTGTTTCTAATTCAGGTTGCTCTTTTAAATAAGCTTTTTCTAGTGTATCTATTACAAGTTTCTTATCCATTGTATTCCTAATCTCATAATGAACTATTTTTTTGCTCCACAAATCTAGGATACTACTTAAGTATAGCCATCCATCTTTTTTAATTCCCCAAAGAATTGTTTTTCCTAGCCAACTATACCAAAGCCACTATTATAACTTATTTTCCTTTATTTCATATCAAAAATCATACATTATTATTTTTGACCCTCTCATTTGCTTTTTAAGGTGCCTCTAAAAACTTTCCCTTGTGTTTATACCTTTATAGTTATAAAAAAGCGAATAATAAAGCCTTTAAACCATTGGTATTATTGACGTTGAGAGGTGAAAAAATAAAAATCCTAGAAAAAAGCCTTAATGGTATCAGAAAAAGCCTTAAAGGTAGCGTAAGTAGCCTTATTTCCCTTAAAAAATACAATAATTTACAGTATTTCAAGATAATATCCTTAAAAATAGAAAATACTTTTTATATACTTTTTTTCACTTGTACTATTCTATTATTAGAATCAAATAAATATGTTAAAATAGAGTATAAAAATATTTATAGGAGAGTCTAAGATGGATAAAAAGTTAATTATAGAAAAAACTAAAGAGTTTGTTAGGGAAAAATTAGAAGGAGAAGGATCTGGACATGATTGGTGGCATATTGTAAGAGCCTATAATAATGCACTGGATATAGCTAAAAAAGAAAAAGAATTTTATGAAAAAGAAATAGATATTTTTGTAGTTGAATTGGGATCTTTACTTCATGATATAGCAGATCATAAATTTGGATATAGTGATGAAGATAGAAAAAATATTATTAGTAATTTTTTATTAAAGTTAGATGTAGAAAAAAAAATAATAGATCATGTAGTTTATATAGCTAATAATATTTCATTTAAAGGTGGAAAAAATAAACATAAGATGGAGACTATCGAAGGTAAGATAGTTCAAGATGCAGATAGGATAGATGCCATTGGAGCCATAGGAATAGGAAGAACCTTTGCATATGGAGGATATAAAAAAAGAGTTATGTATGATCCTGAATGTAAATCTGAGATAAAAGATAGGGAAGACACTATAAGTCATTTTTATGAAAAACTTTTATTATTAAAAGATAAAATGAATACTAAAACAGGAACTGAAAAAGCTCAGAATAGACATAGAGTAATGGAAGAATTTTTAGAGAATTTTTATTCTGAATGGAATGGAGAAAACTAAGAATAATTTGATTTAGTTAAAGATGAGGTATATTATATCTAATATTAATGGAGTATGTTGTTATCTTATAAAAAAGAGGTGAAATGATGAGAGTAGGAATAATTTGTATGAGTGATAAAGGGTCTAAGGGAGAGAGGGAAGATCAGAGTACAAAAGTAATTATAGAGTGTGTAGAAAATTTTGGATATGAAGTTGTTATAAAACACCTTATTCCAGATGAGGAAGATATTATAGAAAAAAAATTATTAGAAGTTGTAGAAAGAAAAGATGTAGATTTAATTTTAACTACAGGTGGAACAGGATTTTCTCCAAGAGATGTAACACCAGAAGCAACTCTACGAGTAATAGAAAGGTTGACACCTGGAATACCAGAAGCTATGAGAGCATTTAGTATGAAGATAACTAATCGTGGGATGTTATCTAGAGGTGTTGCAGGGATTAGAAAAAATACTCTAATTATAAATCTTCCAGGAAGTCCTAAAGCAGTGAGAGAAATATTAGAATATATGTTAGAACCTATAGATCATGGATTGGAAATTTTATTAAAAAAAACAGGAGACTGTGCTAGAAAGTAAAAAAAAATCTTAACATAAAGATTTTTTATAAAATAATATTTTAGGCCATTATTTATTGTGAAGTAAACTCAAAAAGGAAAAGATATGGATTATATATTAAATGGATTTATAAGGGCATTTCAACTGATAATATCTTTAGATAAAGAGTTATATGAAGTTATCTTTTTATCTATAGGAGTTGCCCTTGTATCAACAACAATAATTTCTGTGATTTTTATACCCTTGGGATTAAAATTAGGTTTAAAAAAATTTAAAGGGGAATTTTTTTTTGCTAGAACAATATTCTCTTTAATGGGTGTTCCCTCAGTAGTAGTAGGATTAGTTATAGCTTTGATGTTATCTAGAAATTCAGTATTTGGTTTTTTAGAATTACTATATACTCCTATAGCTATTATAATAGCCCAGTCATTTTTAATCCTACCCCTTTGTCTGAGTCTTACCTACACACTCAGTCGTTCAAAAGCACGAAAAATAAATAGAGTGGGAAAGATATTAGGTGGAAATAGAAAAGATAGATTATTTTTAATCTTGTCTGAATTAAAAAATGAACTTTTGATTATAGTTATAACTTGTTTTTCCCGTGCTATAACAGAAGTAGGAGCGGTGATGATTGTAGGAGGAAACCTTAAGGGTTCTACTAGAGTTATGACTACTTCTATATCTATGTTAAATTCTATGGGAGATTATTCTAAAGGAATAGCATTAGGAATAATATTACTAGGGATTACATTTTTAATTAACAATTTCATATATGTTCATAAAACTGAGGTGAAAGATTAATTATGACAAAAGATATTAAAATTATAAAATTAAAGAAAAATTTTAATGACAAAAGAATTTTAGATATTTCAGAACTTATCTTTAAAAATAAAGAGATCAGTTATCTACTTGGAGAAAATGGAGCTGGAAAATCTACTTTATTAAATATATTAGCTAGGATAGATAAAGAATATCAAGGTAGGATAGAAGATTCATTTTTATCAGATGAGATCTCACTAGTAGATGCAAATCCATATATGTTAAAGGGTAATGTCTATAAAAATATTGAATATCCATTGAAGATAAGAAAAATAAAAAATATAGATAAAAAGATGACAACTCTTTTGGATATATTTAATTTAAATAAACTAAAAAATAAAGAGGCTTCTAAACTTTCTAGTGGAGAAA
>ASRL01000099.1_pt1 | contig 17102 bp, 15 predicted proteins | sample 692978 | NCBI WGS metagenome assembly ASRL01 (sample SAMN02169241, study PRJNA158439) | bioreactor metagenome | isolation source: day 67 sample from continuous culture bioreactor inoculated with sediment... | place: Germany: Bremen | reverse complement strand
GAATATATTATGGCAGGCGCAGGGAGGCGTTATGCGATGGACCTTGTTAATATTTTTGTGAAAAAAGTCAACCCGTATCCTAGAGGCTCACTTGTAAAACTTAGCACAGGCCAGATAGCAGTTGTGGACTATGTGCCAAAAGGATTTCCATTAAGACCAGATATTCGCATTATAAGAGGGGAAAAAGGGGATTATGAGTATGAGTCGTTAAGCCTGAGAGAAAATAATAATATTACAATTTCAGAACTATATTTTGGAACAGAGATATTGACAGAAACTTTTTCGGGTAGCCGATGAAATATTCAGATGATTCTATACATTATATGGTTATAAAGGAGCAGTATAATGAAAAATAATCGAGGTGAAAAAATCAGAAACATACGCTATAAAGATAGACTGGGAGTTCGAATCACTTTGTCCTTCTTGCTAATAATTATCTTATCTGTAGGTGTACTTTCAAACGTAATGTATCAACAAAGTTACGACCTACTAGTAAAAAATGTAGGGAAAAGAGCACTTAAAATCGCTGAAATCGCAATGGAAAAGATTGAAGTTGAGGAGTATGTTAAACTGAAGACTATTGAAGACGAAGACAGTGAAGCTTATCATAAGATGCGAGAAAATCTGAATACTATTAGACAATTAACGGGTACGAAATATCTATATACTATGCGTGAAGTCGAGGATGGAAAGTATATCTATGTGGTGGATGGGATGGAATTCGATGATGACGAAATTTCTCATATTGGCGATGTTGAAGACGAAGTTTTTCCAGGGCTTGTTCAAGCATTTGGAGGTGACGCTCATATCGCAAAGGATATTGATGTTTCAGAATGGGGAATACTTATTTCGTCAACATATCCTATAAAAGATGAAAATGGCCAAGTGGTTGGAATTATTGGTGTTGATTATGATGTAGAAGATGAATATATAGAATTCCAAAAATTTAAAACGAGACTTATTTTGTTATCATTAAGTATCTTTGTATTAATATCAGTATTGGGTATATTGTTATCAAATAAAATATCAAAGCCGATAGTGCACTTGGCTGAACTAGCACATTCTGTTGCGAAATTTGATTTGAATGTTCAGACGATTGGGGTCAATAGAAAAGATGAAATTGGACTCTTAAGTAATAGTTTTAGTGAAATGGTTGTCAATATCAGAAGCCTGGTTGAAAATATTGTGAAATCGACTGTGACATTGGGAAATACATCACAAGTAATGGCAAAATCATCAGAGATAGTTGGTTCATCAAGTGAAGAAATAGCAATATCAATTCAAGAAATTGCATCGGGCGCCTCGCATCAAGCAATGGAGACATATACAAGTTTAGAGATAACAAATAACTTATCTGCTGTAATAGAAGATATGTTGGATAAAATAAAATCTGCGGTTGATTCGGCAGAGGATATGAATGATAAGAATGCATTAGGCATTGAATCCATGTCAGATCTTACCCATAGTTTTAATACAGATATTCAAATAAGAACAACTGTTGGACGAGGAATAGAAACTTTGTCCGAAAAATCAAAATCTATAGGGGATATCGTTGAAACAATAGATGCTATCGCTGAACAAACAAATTTACTAGCACTAAATGCGGCTATTGAAGCTGCAAGAGCAGGAGAACATGGCAAAGGATTTTCAGTTGTAGCTGAGGAGGTTAGAAAGTTAGCTGAACAATCGTCGAATGCTACTAAAGAAATAAATGATACAGTAAATGAAATCATCCAAATTATTAACACGACGAATGAAACAATGAATGAGGCAAAAGCTTTCGCAAACCAATCAAATAATCACTTTGAACAAACAAAAGATGTATTTAATAAAATAAAAATATCAGCAGATAAAGTGGTTGAAGAAATTGGAAATTTATATGAAGACGTTAATTATATAAAAAAGGCAAAAGAAGATGTATTAACATCAATAGAGAAAATTTCCTCAGTAGCACAGCAATCAGCAGCGTCTACACAAGAAATCAGAGCATCGGCAGAGGAACAAACGGCATCCATGTTAGAGGTTACGAGCTCAAGTGAAGAGCTTTCTAAGTTATCTCAAGAATTACTTGGAGTAATAAGCAAGTTTGAAATTTAAAAAATGCTGAAATAATGTATAATATAACTAGAAATGATATTAGAATTGGAGGAAAATGATATGAGAATTGATGCATCAGGTCACTCAAATGAAGGCTTATTCAATCGAGTGAATAAAAAAGCAGAACAAGAAGATTCGGTTTTTTATGCCGGAAATACAATGATGAAGAATGGACTGATTGATGAACGGCGTGAGTTTGGACGCAATCAGGCACTTCAAGTCATTAAGGATATTTTTGCTGCAGACCAAAAAATTGATAACCATATTCTTTCCCACAAGGATAAAATCGAAAAGTTAAAAGCTCAAACTTCTGAGTTGACGGCAAATATTAAGGAGGTTGATGCACGACAGGCCAAACTTCTAGAAGAAAGTGGCATTCGTCCTGGGGATAAAGAGTATGAAGATTTAATGCTTCTTAATAAGCAGCGTATTTATAAAAAATATGGATTTGATGAAGAGGACATGAAACCCTTCTTTTCCGAAGATGAACTGAAGCAGTTAGAGGCTTTGAATATGGAAGGTCTGACAGATTTTCAAAAAGCATCAATGGAAAATCAAGAAGCTAGAGAATTTTATAGTAAACAGTTGAACGAAACTCAAAGAGCTATTGAGAATAGTTACAGAACAGTCGATTCGATTAAGCAACAACGATTAAAAACACATCCCATGGTTGATGCAAAAGAAGCAGCTGATAAAATTATTGCATTAACCGAAAAAAATATCAAAGGCATGTTGATTAACGATGGCATTGAAAAGATTGAAGAAGAGAAAAAAGAAAATCAAGAAAAGATTGAGAAAGCAAGAGAAGCTAAAGAAGAGGATGAAGAAATTGAGCTGGAAGATTTGGGAGAATCGGCATCTGTCAAGCGCAAAAATATACAAGGGAATATCCAGGATGCAGTTTTAGATGTAGATCAAGTTCAAGTCTCTATTGGAAAGATTATAGATGATATGCAATTAATGACAGAGGACTTAAAAGGACTTGTTGTGGATAAAAATTTATAATCGTGGATCAAATATTTAAAAGAGCAAAGGAGATAACCATGAAAAAAGATTCATTGTTTGTTGAAATAGGGATTTTTGTAGGAATAACCTATATCCTATCATGGTTACTCTGGATGCCGGCATTACTAAAAGTATATGGCGTTGACTTATTAATGCAAGAAGAGGTGTTAATAAAAATTGGTAATTTTATGCCTTCGATTCTGGGAATTGTTTTTATAGCATTCAATAGTTCTAGAGAAGGGGTTCTCAAATTATTCAAGCAGTTAATAAAGGTAAAGTTTTCAGTTGGCTGGTATCTTTTCTCACTACTTTTAATGCCATTTATTTTGGTTTCAGCATATTTTCTTGGCTTTGTCATCATGGACTTAGAATTTAATTCTATTTTATGGCCGATTCTATCTTCTAATATAGGGCAACTTATTCCGATGATCATCTATTTTATTGTTTTCCAAGGGCCTTTAGGAGAAGAACTAGGTTGGCGAGGCTATGTCCTTCCAAAATTACTGGAACAATACAATCTATTCAAAGCAAGTGTAATTATAGGAATTATATGGATGATATGGCATTTGCCTAAATTCTTTCTTACCAATTCGACGCAGTATAGTCTTACAGCTGCATATGGAATCTCGATGGCTTTAATCGGATATCTTCTTTATACGATTATGCTCTCTGTTTTGATTACTTTTTTATATTGTAGGACAGGAAAAAGCTTGTTCGCAGTAGTCTTGTTTCATGCAATGGCTAATTTTTCTCATGGTCTGATTACGATTTTAACAGAAGTTTCAGGTTCTGTGAGTCTACTTTTGATGATGCTAGTAGCAACTTCGATTGTTCTGTATGCGTTTTATTCTAAACGAGCATAAATTACCCCAAAGGATTACCCATTAGGGTGATGACATTAAATGAATATCGTTATAACATAAATTCGGTTGCTGATTTTGGCAACCGAATTTATGTTATAACGAAAGGAACAGAGACTAATGAAGGACAATGGAAAAAAAAGATATGTCGTTTTTTTGTTAAACAAAATTAAATGTTGTATGGAGATTGATTTTGTAAGAGAAATAACAGAAGTTATGGAAATACAACCTATACCCGAGAGTCCGGACTATATAGAAGGTGTAGCCAATATACGTGGCGAAGTCATACCGGTCATAAACTTGAAAAAACGATTGAATATTAGAGAAGAACAAGCGTCTAAACGTCTTCTTGTTATTAATGCAGATGTAAGTTTATTATCTTTTCTTGTTGATGAAGCGTCTCAGGTTATTGATATTAATAACAGTGACATTCAAGAACCAAATAAAATCATGAAATCTATGGATAATGCCTTTGTTGAAGGCATAGGAATCGTTAAAAATGAATTATACATCATTTTAAACAGTAATAAAATCTGCAGTTTATAGAAAAGAGGCAATTAAAATGAAAATGAAAACGAAATTATCAGTAATTTTTATCAGTTTATTTCTAGTCATATTTACAGCAAGTTCTTTGGTCGGATATTTTAACGCTAAAACGATTATGCAAAATAGCGTAAATACATATCTTAAAGGAGAAGCAGAACGAATTAGTCGAGACATAGACGAATGGTTAGATAAAAAATTAATGGCAGTAACAACAGTGGCAAATCTCGTTGAAGATGAAAACATACTAGAAAAAGTAATGAATGATCCAACAAATAATTCGTTTCTTCAAGCTACAGGATATGATGAAGGACTGATTCATTATTATATGGCGATGGAGGACAAAACATTTATATCAGGGAGTGGGTGGTTGCCACCGGACGATTATAATCCAACACAAAGACCTTGGTATCAAAAAGTCAAAGAGTATAATCAACCTATTTTTACAGAAGCTTATCTAGATCTAAATTCAGAAAAAATATCCGTATCAGCCGTAGCCCCCATAAATGGCAATGATGGCTCTTTTAGAGGAGCAGTTTCAACAGATATATACTTAGAAACATTAACTGAATTAATTATAAACACAAAATTTGCAAATAATGGATATGCTTTTCTGTTTGCTGAGGATGGTACAATGTTAGCGCATCCGGATGAAGAATTAGTTTATACAAACTTAAAAGATAGTGAAAAATTTGCAACGATGTATGAGAAAATTGTTGATGTAGAAGAAGGATTTGAAGAATATACAGATAAGAATATAAAAAAAATTATGGTATATAGTGAAGTGCCTTCGACGCAATGGAAGTTTGGAATTGTAATGGATAAAGATTTGGCGTTTCAACCATTAAAAACATTAATGGTTGAATATATGCTTATATTGCTTTTAGGAATTGTGGTAATTGTTTTAATTTCCATTATGACTTCGAAAAAAATCGCAAAGCCGATTATTGAACTATCAAAAATTATCGAAAAACTATCTTGCTATGATTTAGCATTAAATCAAGAAAAACAGATATTAAAAGGCTATTTTAATAGGAAAGATGAAATAGGCATGATAACTAAGGCCTTGTTTAAGATGCAACAGAATTTTACAGAGTTAATACAGAACATTTCGGTTTCTTCACAACAAGTTGCATCGTCATCTCAAGAACTTACAGCGACGAGCCATCAGTCCTCCGTTTCTACGGGTGAGATTGCACAAACAATCGAAGAAATAGCAAATGGAGCAAGTGAACAAGCGAAAGATACGGAGAATGTTGTTCAAGAAATAAATACCATGGGTCAACTTGTTTTAAAAGAAAAAAAGCATATTTTTGAATTGAGTCAGTCTACTGAAAAAGTGGAACAATGTAAAGATGAGGGTATGCAGGCGGTTCATCAACTTATAGAAAAGAGCAAAGAAAACAATAAAATTGTAGAAGAAATTTTAGAAATAGTGACGACTACAAATGACGAAGCAAAAAAAATTCAGAGTGCTAGTCAAATGATAAAAAATATTGCGGATCAAACTAATTTGTTGGCATTGAATGCAGCAATTGAAGCGGCTAGGGCAGGAGAAAGTGGTAGAGGATTTGCTGTGGTAGCGAATGAAATAAGACAACTTGCTGAACAATCGGATGCCTTTGCAGAGAAAATCATAAAAGTTATTGAGGCACTAAGTTCAAAAACACAGACAGGTGTTATAAAAATGCAGGAAGCCGGGAAAATAGTTACGGATCAAACGCAAAGTGTAAATACAACAGATGAAAAGTACAAACAAATTGCGAAGGCAGTGGAAGGTATGAAAACAATGCTAATAACCCTAGATACGTCATCAAAAGAAATGGAAGATAAAAAGAATACCATTATTCGAATTGTTGAAAATCTATCCTCTATAGCCGAAGAGAATGCTGCAGGGACTGAAGAAACGTCAGCTTCTGTTGAAGAACAAACAGCATCAATGGAACAAATTGCAAGTGCGAGTGAAGGATTGGCCAAATTAGCAGAGGATATGAATCAACATATAGCAACATTTAAATATTAGAAATGAGGATACCTATGAAAAATATAAAAACACGATTAATTTTGATTTTTACAATCGTTATCTTCCTCGTAACAGGTGGACTTGGTCTGGTTATAGTGAGTATAGTCAGTGAGAATTTGATAGAAGATGCGCATCACGAGTTGCAAACAATAGCAGTATCAGAAGCCAAGTACATTCGAGCCCGACGAGATGCTGAACTTATGTACGTAGAAGGCTTAGCGCAAAACACTATTATTCAGGATCATAAAATACCATTTAAAGAAAAAATTGATTTTTTAGAAAAAGAAGCTCAGAGATCTGGCTATCAGACTTTCCTACTTGTTGATATGAATGGAATAGGGCAGACCTTGAGTCAATTAAGCGAAAAGGTGGATATTAGTCATAGAGAGTATTTTAAAATAGCACTAGAGGGCAAAGCAAATGCGTCAGATGTCCTTTTTAACGAGTTAACAGGAGAGCCGGTAATAATCTATGCAACCCCTATTTACATGAACGGAAAACAAACAGGGGTCTTTTGTGGAATCCGAGATGGACTTGGGCTAAGTTACATCACGAGTGAAATTGTTTATGAAAAAACAGGATATGGCTATGCTCTTAATAATCAAGGAACGATGGTAGGTCACCCAGATATAGAGTTAGTTTTGAATCAGTTTAATCCTATAATAGAAGCCCAAGAAGATGAGAGTCTTCAAGCACTAGGTCAATTAATAGAAAAAAAGATTTTAATGCGAGAAGAAGGCAGTGGGGATTATTTCTTTGATGGGTCAGATCGAATCGTTGGTTTTGCTCCTGTGGAAGATAGTCCCTGGATAACAGTGGTTGCTGTTAATGCAGATGAAATACTAGAAGAAGTTAATGCAATGCGACTTCTATTAATCAGTTTGATTGTTGGAGCGGTCATATTTGGAGGCGCGGTGACATTTTTTGTTAGTGGCTCTATAGCTAAACCTATTATTTCTGTGACTGAAATTATAGACCGACAAGCAACATTAGATTTTTCGTTTGATAAAAATTCATCTGCAATGAAATATCTGGGACGAAAAGATGAAATAGGACGAATGATTCATTCTCTAAAGACAATGCAAGAAAATGTTGTGGATTTTATTAGCAAAACCTTTGAAGCAGCAATATTTGTTACAGAATCCTCAGAAGAATTAACAAAAGCATCGCAACAGGCGACGATTTCCTCAGAAGAAGTTGCAAGAACAATCGAAGAAATCGCTAATGGGGCTAACGATCAGGCAAAAGATACTGAGAATACAGCGCAAAGCGTTGAAGAAATGGGAATCGTGCTAGATCAAAATATTGAATGTTTAAAACGATTAAATAGAGCCACAGAAAAAATTGATGGACAAAAAGAAGAAGGCTTTAAAATATTAGAAGCGCTAATTAAAAAGACAAAACAAGTAAATGAATCAGCAACTCGAGTGTTTAATATTGTGGTAAATAATAATGAACATGCAGATAAAATTGAAAATTCAAGTGGAATGATTCAAAGCATTGCAGATCAGACAAATTTGTTAGCATTAAATGCAGCGATTGAGGCGGCAAGAGCTGGTGAGGCAGGGAAGGGATTCGCTGTTGTAGCAGACGAGATAAGAAAATTGGCTGAGGATTCAACACGTTTTACAGGTGAGATCAAACTCGTTATTGATGAATTAAAAAGCGAATCGCAATTGGCGGTAGCCACTATGGACGAAGTTAAATCCATTGTTCATGAGCAAAGCGAAAGTGTCAAAATGACGGAAACAAAGTTCGATGAAATTGCCGGAGCCACAGAACAAGTTCGAGAAGCAAGTATTGAATTGAATGCATCAGGCGATGTCATGACGCAGCATAAGATGAACATACTTGCATTGATTCAAAACCTGTCAGCTATATCGGAAGAGAATGCTGCAGGAACAGAGGAAGCTTCCGCATCAATGCAAGAACAAGCAGCAAAAATCGAGGAAATAGCTTATTCGGGTGAAAGCTTAACTACAGTAGCGGAAGAACTTAAGGAACTGGTTGAACAATTTAAAATCTAAAGTTAGATAGGTGTTGAATATGAAGTTGAGTAAGCGCATAGATGAAAAAAGTGCAAACAATCAAATAAAAAAATTGCAAAGAGAAAATGAAAAATTAAGAAAACTTTGTAAAGACTATCAATCCTTTTTAGAAGATACCAAGCAAGGGCTTTGGAACTGGGATGTAATTCGTGATTGTTATCGGATATCAACAAATGCACTCGAATCTTACAACCTAGATTTTAAGAATAATAAATTCACAATTCATCATTGGAAAAAGATTGTTCATCCGGAAGATCTCGATAAAGCTTTAGAAAACTTGAATAAAGTTCTAGAAGGAAAAGTGGATGCGTATGAAAATGTTTATAGAATTCAAACAAAGTGTGGAGAATATCGGTGGGTATTGAGCAAGGGAAAAGTAAAAAAAAATACTCAGGGAAAGATAATCAAACTCATCGGGACACACTCCGACATTACTGAAAAATTAATGATTGAAAAAAAATTATATAATGTCGCTTATTATGACTCGTTAACAAAACTGTCAAATAAAGAAAAACTATTCAAAGATTTCAATAATCTTATAAGAAGTCAATCAATCAATGCAAAAACAGATTTGGCCTTCTTCTTTATGGATATTGACAATTTTGGATATGTAAATAGTATCTTAGGATATAATGAAGGCAATAAAATCATTAAAAAATTCTCTGAATTTTTAACTGAAAGATATCCGGATCACCTAGTTTCTCGGGTGAGTGCAGATGAGTTTATCATCATTTATAAGTATACCGGAGATTTATTAGAGTTACGTGATGAGGTGGAAAAATTATCTCAAGAAATACGTGTATCAAATTTTATCGAATATCATGATATAAGAGTTTCTGTCAGTATTGGTGTGTCAATTTATAAAAAGCACGGAGAAAAATTTTATGACTTGCTAAAAAATGCCGACGTAGCCCTATATTGTGCAAAAAAGAAGGGTAAAGATCGATTTGAGTTTTATCAAGAACATATGGAATTAAAAGTGTTTAACTATGTTGAATTAGTTAACCAGATAAAAACAGGCATGAAAAAGAAAGAATTTGCAATGTATTATCAACCTATAGTAGAAGCAAACACAGGACATTTATCCGGATTCGAAGCGCTAATACGTTGGAAACAGTCAGATAAAGGGTTTATATCTCCGGAGACATTCATCCCCATTGCAGAAGAAACAGGCCTTATGTTTATGTTGGAAAAATGGATTATTGAAGAAGTTTTCAAGCAGATGAAAATATGGGGCGCAAAAAGAGAGATGTCTTTTTGGGTGTCAATCAACTTATCCTCACGTGGGTTGATTGAAAGTAATTTAGTAAAGTTTTTAGATGAAATGCTTATAAAATATGAAGTATGTTCAAACAACATTGAACTTGAAATGACAGAGACATCCATGCTAAAAGATATAGAACGCTCGTGTAGAATACTTGAAGAACTCGGAGATAGAGGGTTCAAGATTTCTTTAGATGATTTCGGAACAGGATATTCATCATTAAACTATTTAAAAGACCTTCCAATTATGAAGGTGAAATTAGATAAATGCTTTATTGATCTTATCGAAAAAAATGAAAAAGATCAATTTTTAGTAAAATCAATTATCGATCTATCCCATAGCTTTGATTTGAAAGTGATTGCAGAGGGCGTTGAAGATTCAGAACAAGCAAATTTGCTGAAACATATGCATTGCGATTATTTGCAAGGATATTATTATGGAAAGCCGGTACCTGCAAGAACAATAGAAGAACTAGAAGAAACTATTTAATAATAGCCTAAAGGTGGTGTACAGATGTATCATAAACCAACATACTGGAACAGAAAACTGTTAAACTTCCTCTGGGTGGGTGTTTTTGTTTCTTTTATTCTGCCAATAATCAACTATCTTTTTACGGATTTAACATTGCAAGATTATTTGTTTTATCGCATAGGTGTACCTTTAGGTTTTGAAATCATAATTATGTTAATCCTAGAATTTTTAAATCAATATAATTATCGGATGAATGATTACATCATTATTCTAAGTAGTATTGCTATAATAGTGGTCTTAAATATTGTGCATATGAGTGTGAATTATGTTGTGTTACCGCTTTTTTATGTGCCTGTTTTTATTGCAGTTTTTATGATCGGTTATAAAAAAATCATCTTTTCTTGTGTCATGTCGACCCTTTGTTTTTTGGCGCTGAACAGTCTACATTCTGCAATGAAATATGATTTTTCAGAAAGTATAACATTTGTTTTTATTCTTTCAAGTGCAGGTTATTTGAGTTTTGAACTTACCAGACGATATAAAGATATCTATGACGATTTACAAGTATCTATTTCAAATGAGCAAGATCTTTTTTACAAGAATATTTTCATGGAAAAGCTGTCAAAGATGGATTTGCCTACAAATCTTTACAATCATAAAACCTTTCATAACTATTTAGAAGAATTATTTCTTCAATTTCAAAAACAACCATTTGAGTTACATTTAGCTTTATTAGACTTAGACAATTTCAAACAAATTAATGATGTGTACGGTCATAGTAAGGGCGATGTGGTTATCAAGAGAATGGCTGATATAATTTTAGATAGCATCGATTCTCATGGCTTTGCTGCTCGTTATGGTGGAGAAGAATTTGCAATAATCTTTATTGAAAATAATAAAAAGCAGTGCCTTGAAATTTTGGAGAAAATTCGTCAAGAGCTTGAAGATCATAATTTTCATGAAATAAAAGGAACCAATGTCACGGTGAGTATTGGCTTTGCAAGTTGCAAAGCGTGTAGTTCAAAAGAAGCCTTATTTAAGTTAGCTGACAAATATTTATATAAAGCTAAAAATAATGGTAAAAATCAAGTCTATTCAATATAAATCATAAACATGAAAGGTGAATATAAAGAAAATGAATGAAAAACAATATGTAGTTTTTAAATTAGAACAAGAGTACTACGGTTTAGATATTATGCATGTGAAAGAAATTAGTGAATTTGAAAAATGTAATAAAATTCCCCATACACCTTCTTATATCGAAGGAATTTTGAACTATAGGGGGGTAGTCACTCCTCTCATCAACTTAAGAAAAAAATTTTGTATGCCGGTTAAAAAAAATGAGAGTGAAAGTCAAATTATTATTATTAACTTAGAGGATAAGCAATTAGGTTTTCTTGTTGATGAAGCGTTTCAAATACTAACAATTAATCAAAATCTAATTGAGCCTAGTCCTAAAATTCTAGAAACTAACTCCAATAAATTTATTGAAGGGGTTGCTAAAATGCAAGAGTGGATGGTTATATTACTGGATATAAAAAAAATACTCAGTGAAAATGAAAAGAAAACGATATTTGAAATACAATAAGGTCGTTCAATCGAATTAAATTTTGATAAAAATATTATAGAAGAGAGGGTGAATCATATGAAAAAAATATCTATGAGAATTATTTTAGCCGTTGTAGTACTTGTTATTATTGTCATTAGTGCATCGAGTTTCGCTATTTTTAATAATTTCAAAATATCATTAAGAAAAAATTCGGAGGAAAAAATATTAGCTTTAACGGAATCAGAAGCAGCAATAATTGAAGATGACCTTAAAAATATACAATTACTTACACAGAATTTGAAGACCTTGATTTTAACGACAATGGATTATGAAAATGTAAAAAATGATCCAAATTTAATGGATGCGTATGAAACAGATATTCAAGATACTATGTTAAAGATGACTAAAAATTTTAATAGTCCGAGTGGATGGGTAGTGTTTGATAGCGAATACATCGATGGTGGACATACGTTAGAGTTTAATGTTGATGATGAAGGAAATTATATTAGAAATACTGAGTATGATGTAAGAGAGGCGGGATATATTAATGATCCCTGGTATGCTAATGCAATAGCACTTGGTAGTTGGTGGACAATGCCGTATTATTGGGAAAAATGGGACCAAGACGTCATTACATACAGTGAGGTCTTAGAAATAGATGGAGAAAAGATTGGAACAGTAGGAGCTGAATTCTATTTTGATGACTTAAAAGAAGAAATTGCAGCTATTAAAATCTATGAGTTAGGATACATGACGTTAATGGATGAAAATTTTAACATACTCTATCATCCGGATGAATCAGTTCAAAACCTAAGGACTTATGAGAATGGAGACTTCGAAGAAATAGCTAATCAAATTCAAAATAATGAAAAGAAGACGGATATAATCAAATACAAATTTGATGGCGAAGAAAAACTATGGGTATACTACCGGTTATCAAATGGCTGGATACTGTCAGCGCATCCGGTAATTAATGAAATGTTTTCTCAATTAGAAGAAACTCAAGAAATAATAGTATTGATTAGTGGAATTAGTATATTAATGGCAATTATTATTTCATTTTTTATTGGAAAATCGATTTCAAAACCGATTATATTGCTTTCAAAGATTATTGAAAAATTATCAAAGTATGATCTAAGTTTTGATGAGAATAGTGAAGCCATTAAATACATGAAAAGAAAAGATGAAATTGGAACCATTACAAATGCACTGGCAAGAATGCAGAATAATTTTATTGAAATCATTAAAAATGTATCCCATGCATCACAGCAGGTTTCATCGTCATCAGAGGAACTAACGGCTACGAGTGGGCAAGTTTCTTTATCCTCAGAAGAAGTCGCCAAAACGATCGAAGAAATTGCCAGTGGTGCAACAGACCAAGCAAGAGAGACCACCGATGGCGCTCTCCAAATTAATGTCTTGGGTGAGATTATTGCTTCGGAGATTGAACTTGTCAAAATATTGAATGCTTCTGCAATAGAAGTCAATCGATTAAAAGAAGAAGGCTTTGTCGTATTAAAAGATCTGGAAGAAAAAACATCTGAAAATAATCATGCAGCAAAAGAAGTTCAAGACATTATCATGAATACAAATGAAAATGCGGATAAAATTGAATCCGCCAGTGACATGATTAAAGGTATCGCCGAGCAAACAAATTTACTAGCATTAAACGCATCCATCGAAGCTGCACGCGCGGGTGAAGCGGGAAAAGGCTTTGCTGTGGTCGCTGAAGAAATCAGGAAGTTAGCTGAAGAAACCAATCAGTTCGCCGGCGAAATATCAAACACTATTGCCAACTTAAGTAAAATGACAGAAAAAGGTGTAACTACAATGAATAAAGCTGGTAAAATAGTGGAAGCACAAATGCTGAGTCTAGGTAATACACAAAATAAGTTCGAAGGAATTTCCGAAGCAATCGAACAAGTGAAAAATGTTGCTCAAGAACTTAATGAATCTACTGCAAGAATGTTAGATAAGAAAACTGAAATCATAAATGTTATTGAAAATTTATCTGCGATATCAGAAGAAAATGCGGCGAGCACAGAAGAAGCTTCTGCTTCTGTTGAAGAGCAAACAGCATCCATTGTACAAATATCTGAAGCCAGTGAAGAATTATCAAAACTAGCAGAAGATATGCAAGAAAGTATTTCTAAATTTAAGGTTTGATTTTTTAGGAGGATGATTATGAAGATAGGTATAGGCGTCAATATACATGATGCTACTAATGAATTAAAGGAAAAAGTAGATATATTAAATTTAGAGAATCCACTATATCCTAGATATTTATACAATAATTGTAATAAGAAGGTAGATTTAGACTTTGCTGGTGATATCATTGTTGATGGTGCGTATATTGATTTGAATCCAGCAGTAGAAGAACCAGATATTAGGAAGATTGTAAAAATGAGGGTATTACAATCAATATCCTTTGCAGAAAGATACAGTGCTTCAGAGGTCATATTTCTATCAACGTATCTGCCCGAAATTCAAGTAGGTTTTTATGATAAAGGATGGATTGAAAATTCTACTTTGTTTTGGAAAGAGATATGTGAAGAAAAGAATAAAATTAGGATATCGATTTGTAATACGTTCGAACGGAATCCCAAGATGTTACTTGATTTAAGAGAAAACGTAAGTTGTGATAACTTTGGTTTAGCCTTAGACTTAGGGCATGCATTAGCATATTCTGAAATAGATTTATATGATTGGTATAGTATGGTAGAACAATATATTGAAACCGTTTATATACATAGTAATAATAAAAATGGAGATCAACATTTAGGGTTAAATGAAGGGCTCCTATTTCAAGATAGTGGATTTACAAAATTGAGAAAATATATAACGAGTAAAAATTTAATAATAAAAGTGTTCGATGGAGAAAAAATCAATGAAAGTATAAATTTGTTAAGAAAAATATAACAAGAACTTTCTATAAATTTTCACATTGTACACCATCCGACAACGCATCTCTATATTTTAAGTATATTTTAAAGGTTAATTATAGGATTAGTTTGTGGTAAAATAGTGATTAAAACATGATGAATACCCAGTCGTGAGGAGGCTAAAAAATGGAGAATAAGCATCACGCTCAGGAAACAATAGATCAATTCTGGAGAGTGTTTTTAGAACAGACAGGTAGACCAAAGAATACAAAATACCTGGAGGCATTTCATTTTGAACTGACGGAAAAAGGGGCCAATGAGTTGTTACGCCTGGTCCTGATGGGACAAAAAAAGGCTACTGCGAGCAGCTTGCGTCATTATGAAGTTACTGGGGAACGCATCCCTGAAGTAGGTGACTTAAGCATTGTCACCGATTGGGAAGGGACTCCAAAGTGTGTGATAGAAACCACAGCCATAACGATTCTTCCCTTTGAAGAGATTACATTTGAAATCTGTAAACGAGAGGGAGAGGACGACACATTGGAATCATGGCAGGAGGGGCATAGACGTTTCTACATCGATGATGGCAAAGAATTGGGTTATACATTCACGCAAGATATGCCAGTCGTCTTTGAGGATTTTAAAGTTGTGTATCAAGTGATGTCCAATTAGGGACAAAAAAAGAAACTCGGTTAAATTACCCCGAAGTATTATACTTTAGGGTGATGACAAAAATTGAAAATATGAATAATATAGAGTCGATTGCTAATATTAGTAGTCGACTTTATATTATTATCAAAGCATCTTGTAATTCATAAATCTAGAATGAAGCAGGATGGAATAATCGATTACCATAAAAACCGTTTTAGGCTATTGTTTTAATAAGTTTTGCTAGACTGTAGTGAACAATATATGGAGGTAAAGATGAAAATGTTTGAATTTGAAAAAAAAATGAACTTTGATAAAAAATACAGTCATATGAGGATGGGGCCTTGGTTTCAAAGTGTTTTAGCATTTGTTTGGGGAAGTGTAGGGTTTGTTTCTTTATATATCGCGTTAAAATATGTTCTTTTATATATTCCGGAAATAAAGTTATGGAGGCATTCAGCGGAAGTGTTTTATATTGGAAAAATTCCGTTTGCTAGCATTGATTTCTTGTATTTTTTTGTTGGATGGATATTATTTTCCTATGGTGCAATAAAATTGACATTAATAACTCGACAAAATCATAGTGTTTTTAATCAACAAAGTAATAAACCGGATTCTTTGTTAACTTATGGCTGTTATGGAAAAGTCAGACACCCTATGTACAGGATATTTATTGTTTTACAAGTTAGTATATTATTTTCAGTTCGATCATCTATAGGAATTATACTTTCATTATTAGTTATTATTTTTCAATACACAAATGCTTGGTTAGAAGAAAAAAAACAGCTACTTCCTATGTTTGGCAAAGAATATGAGTTATACACAGAGCAGGTTCAAAGGATGATTTTGCAAAGATATGAAATGGTTTTAATTTTAATGATGTTTGCCTTAAGTTGCATGGGATTCATATTTTAATCAAGCTTGGAGTCAGTAAGGAGAAATAAAATGATCATAAAAATTGCGACAGTAAATGAAAAAAAATATAAGGTAGTCAAACTATTAGGAAAAGGAAAAGGTGGTTATTCTTATTTAGCCGTTGATAAAAACCAACACTATGTTTTGAAACAGATACATCATGAAAAGTGTGATTATTATAACTTTGGAAACAAAATAGAGTCTGAAATAAAAGATTATCAGCAATTAGCTGAAATAGGAATTAAGCTACCCAAAATGCATGATGTGGACCTTAAACATGAACGAATATTAAAGGAATACATAGATGGAGAAACGATATATGATTTGATTTGTCAAAATAAAATGAAGGCGGAATACATGAATCAAGTTCATGATATGTGTTCATTGCTTTATACAGCAAATATTAATATAGACTACTTTCCTACGAATTTCGTTGTTCAGAATGATGAGGTGTTTTATATTGACTATGAATGTAATGCATATATGGACGAATGGAATTTTGAAAATTGGGGCATAAAATACTGGTCGATGACACCGGAATTTATTAAATATATGGAAGAACATTCCTGAGTAAGTAATCTAAAATTATAGTTTGAAAGAAAAGAGGGATTTGCTTGTTTAAGATTCAGAGATATCCGGTGTCAATAGGCGAACTCCAAAAATGGGTGAAATTCATTTGGCATTTTGAAGTTGATAATGCAATTGTAGCTCATAAATTATTGCCAATGGATAATATTGATATAATAATAAACCTGAATTATTCATCCAGATATTATTAACGGCACCAAGTGCCCCAT
>ASRL01000098.1_pt1 | contig 17148 bp, 15 predicted proteins | sample 692978 | NCBI WGS metagenome assembly ASRL01 (sample SAMN02169241, study PRJNA158439) | bioreactor metagenome | isolation source: day 67 sample from continuous culture bioreactor inoculated with sediment... | place: Germany: Bremen | reverse complement strand
CTGATGGCTTCTAAACGTTTTTGCGCATCAGTGGTCATGCTTTTTTGCGGCGGCGTCAGTAAGTACGCATAGGCTTGGTGGTGGCTGCGGCCCACCCGGCCACGCAGTTGGTGCAATTGGGCTAAACCAAACTTATCGGCGCGATCAATGATGATGGTGTTGGCGTTGGGTATATCAATACCGGTTTCGATAATGGTTGATGCCACCAGCACGTTGTAACGATTGTGGTAAAAGTCAGCCATCACTTGTTCAAGTTCGCGCTCATGCATTTGTCCGTGACCGATACCAATACGAGCTTCCGGTACCAAGGCAGCTAAATCTGCCGCACATTTCTCGATGGTTTTGACATCGTTGTGCAAAAAGTACACCTGACCACCGCGCAACAGTTCACGCAATAGGGCTTCTTTGACCACCGCATCTTGGCGTTGCATGACGAAGGTGCGCACCGAGAGGCGGCGTGCTGGTGGTGTAGCGATAATCGACATATCACGCATGCCGGCAAAGGCCATATTGAGCGTGCGTGGGATCGGGGTGGCGGTGAGGGTGAGGATATCTACTTCACTGCGTAGGGCTTTAAGCTGCTCTTTCTGGCGCACACCGAAGCGGTGTTCTTCATCAATGATCACCAAGCCTAAGTTGTTAAACTTCACATCACTTTGCAGCAGTTTATGCGTGCCGATTAAAATATCGACTTTGCCTTCTGCTAGGTCAGTGATGGCTTGTTTGATTTCTTTGGCGGTTTTAAAGCGACTCATCACTTCAACCTTTACCGGCCAGTCGGCAAAGCGGTCGCGAAAGCTATTGTAGTGTTGCTGGGCCAACAAGGTGGTAGGCACCAGTACTGCGACTTGTTTACCGCTGTGTATCGCAATAAAAGCTGCGCGCATCGCCACTTCGGTTTTACCAAAGCCCACGTCGCCACATATTAAGCGATCCATGGGTTTGCCTGACAGCATGTCATTGCGCACATTGTCGATGGCAACTTGCTGGTCGGGGGTTTCCTCAAAGGGAAATGCTGCGCTGAAGGTGGCGTAATCAACCCCTGGGTTGGTAAAAGCATAGCCTTCACGGGCGGCACGAATCGCGTAAATATTCAGTAACTCGGCCGCTACGTCACGTACTTGTTCGGCTGCTTTACGTTTGGCTTTCTGCCATTGCTCGGTGCCAAGGCGATGCAGCGGAGCGCTGCTGTCATCACTGCCAGTATAGCGTGCGATTAAGTGCAAGTTGGCCACGGGTACATAGAGCTTGGCTTGATCAGCGTACTCCAGCATTAAAAATTCAGTGGCTTGCTCCTCAATCTCAAGGGTCACTAAACCTTGGTAGCGACCGACCCCGTGATCAATATGCACTACAGGTGCGCCTTCGCGCAGCTCCGTAAGATTGCGAATCACGTTTTCATGGCTGGCGTCGCGATTTTTCTCACGGCGTCGGCGTTGCATGACACGCTGGCCGAGCAGGGCGCTTTCTGGGATAAGAGCTATGTCATCGAGTAGAACACCAGATTCGATTGGTGCAACGCAAATGGCAATCTTGGTGTCTGAGGTTAAGAAGTCCTCCCAGCCGGCCACTTCAATTGGAGTAACCGCAATTCGCTGCAGCAGCTCTAGCAAAACCTCGCGACGTCCTGCGGTTTCCACAGTAAATAACGTGCGCCCAGAAAAACGCTCTAAGAATTCTTTGACTTTGCTCAGCGGTTCAGCTGCGCGCGCATCAAGGGATAAGTCAGGAAAAGTCTGGATGGGCAGGCGTTCACGGCCCACTCCGGGGCTGATGTCGTGCGCATCAATGACAATGCGCGGGTAGTCTTTCAGCGCGCTATAGTAGTCGTTAATAGCAATAAATAAGTCAGCAGGCGGCAGTAGCGGGCGTTCAATATCACCACGACGCTCTTCATAGCGGCTGCGAATGTCTTGCCAGAAGGTTTCTGCTGCAGCATCGATACCCTGCAAGGAAAATACTTGTGCGTCACTGGGTAAATAGTCAAACAGGCTGCTAGTACCATCAAAAAATAAGGGTAAGTAGGCTTCGATGCCTGCGGGAATTATGCCGCCGGCTAAGTCTTGGTAGAGCGGGCAACGACGAAAATCAACATCAAAACGTTCACGAAAACGCGCGCGAAAATCGGCACGTGCTTTTTTGTCGAGCGGAAACTCGCGAGCGGGCAGTAGGCGAATGCTGTCTACTTTGTCATTGGAGCGCTGGGTTTCTGGGTCAAAGGTGCGCAGCGTTTCGATTTCATCATCAAACAGGTCGATACGGTAAGGTGCTTCGCTGCCCATCGGGAATAAATCCAGTAACGCGCCACGCACGGCAAACTCGCCATGCTCGTAAACAGTATCCACGCACTGGTAACCGGACGCCTGCAAGCGGCTGCGCATGTTTTCCACGTCCAGCTTTTGCCCAACATCGAGCATCAAACTGGCGTCCAACATAAATGACTTAGGCGCCAGGCGATGCAGAGCGGTATTTATGGGAACGACTAAAATACCCTGCTGCAATTGCGGTAGCTGATACAGAGTGGCGACACGTTGGGAAATAATATCCTGATGCGGAGAGAACACATCATAGGGCAGGGTTTCCCAGTCTGGGAAGTGCAAAACCGGCAATTCTGGAGCAAAAAAAGCCAGTTCTTCTTTCAGCCGTTCGGCGTTCTGGCTGTTGTCGGTTAAGAGCAAAGTAAAACGCTGCGCGCTGCGGGTTGCCTCGGCGATAGCAAGGCCTTGGGCGGCGCCAGACAGGTTGCCCCACAGTTGTTTTGCAGAGTTGGAGGGTGGTTTTGGAAAGCGCAATACAGACACAGCTGACTCTTGTATGAACAATAAAAGAGGCGATTGTAACGGGCTATTGAGTCACTCGCTATATAAGGTTTTCAAGAGAATAGCTGCTTAGAGCTTGCCGCTTTGCTTTATGCAGTCGATAATGAGGCTCTTTTTTAGCCCCTTAATAGGTATTCAACGTGACTCAGAAGACTGACCAGTGTCTTGGTGAATGGATTGATCGCGAAGCCCTTGCCGAGGCAATGATTCCGCTTATTGGCCATCTCTACCGCAGTAATAACGTGGTGACGTCCATCTACGGACGCGGCCTTATCAATCGCTCTGTTATTGCAATTCTTAAAGCGCACCGCTTTGCTCGTCACCGTATTGGTAACGATTCTGAGCTGTCTGTGCGTGACACCTACCCTATGCTAAAAGCCATGAGCGAAATGGAGCTGGGCAGTGCATCTATCGATTTAGGTAAGATGGTTGTTAAGTTCAAAGCTGAAGCCAATGGCCGCAGTATTGACCAGTTTTTACGCGACGAGCTGGCTGATGTGGTGGGTAAGCGCGACAGCAATGCTCACCAAGGTACTGATGTTGTGCTTTATGGTTTTGGTCGTATTGGTCGCTTATTGGCGCGTATTCTGGTTGAAAAAACCGGCGCTGGTGACGGCCTGCGTTTACGCGCAATTGTCGTGCGCAAAGGTGCAGAAAATGACCTAGCTAAACGTGCCAGTCTGCTGCGCCGCGATTCTGTGCATGGCTCGTTTGATGGCACCATCGTCATCGATGAAGAAAACAGCACGATGACCGTCAATGGAAATTTGGTTAACGTTATTTACTCAAATGATCCGAAAACAGTGGATTACACCAAGTATGCTATTAAAAATGCATTGCTGGTGGACAACACCGGTCGCTGGCGTGACGAGGAAGGCTTGAGTCAGCACCTAGGGTGCCCAGGCATTGCTCGCGTGGTACTGACGGCGCCGGGTAAGGGTGCACTGAAAAATATCGTGCATGGTATTAACCACACCGATATTACGCCCGATGACAAGATTATTTCGGCGGCATCGTGCACCACTAACGCAATTGTGCCAGTCTTAAAAGCGATTAATGATCAGTTCGGTATTGTTAACGGTCACGTTGAAACCGTGCATTCCTACACGAATGACCAAAACTTAATTGATAACTTCCACACAGGAAGCCGTCGTGGACGAAGTGCTCCGCTGAACATGGTATTAACCGAGACCGGTGCTGCCACAGCCGCTGCAAAAGCGTTACCCTTCTTAGAAGGCAAGCTTACCGGTAACGCGATCCGCGTACCAACGCCAAACGTTTCCATGGCGATTCTTAATTTAAATCTTGAGAAAAGCACGAGCCGCGACGAGGTCAACGAATACCTGCGCCAGATCGCGATGCATTCCGATTTGCAAAAGCAAATTGACTATGTTTGCTCAGAAGAAGTGGTATCAACAGACTTTGTTGGCTCGCGTCATGCGGGCGTGGTGGATGCAGAAGCGACCATTTGCACTGATAACCGATTAATTCTCTATGTCTGGTATGACAACGAGTACGGTTACAGCTGTCAGGTTGTGCGTGTGATGGAAGATATAGCTGACGTTAATCCACCAGCATTTCCAAAGTAATGCGTAGTTGATCGTTGATCAGTTAAATGCAAAATGGGGCCTTCTGGCTCCCTTTTGCCTTTTAAATACTTAGAGGCTTTGGGTCATTATTCCACTAAAGTACAGGGTCATTTAGTAGAAAATTGACCATTTAGCTAGCAAGTGATGGCAAGGCCTCTTTATAATTGCGCAGATTACTTTTCTAAACGCCGGAACAGTTGTTTAGTTTCTATTTTTATAGAGTATTAGGCAAGTGTTTCGACATAACATAAATTTCACTATCGTGGTTAGGCAAACCTATGATCAAAATAAAACGTGGGCTTGACTTGCCCATGACAGGCACGCCAACACAGCGTATCGAGGCTGCAAAGCCTGTTCGTAGTGTTGCAGTCATAGGCTTCGACTATAACGGGATGAAGCCTACAATGCAGGTGCAGGAAGGGGATCGGGTCAAACTTGGCCAAGTTCTGTTCTCTGACAAAAAAACACCCGGTGTGCACTTTACAGCGCCAGGCGCTGGGGTGGTTAAAGCAGTTAACCGTGGTGAACGTCGCGTACTGCAATCTGTGGTGATCGAGCTGGAAGGTGATGATCAAGTCACGTTTGCCAGTTATGCTGCAGATAAATTAGCAGGGTTAGCAGGCGAGCAGGTACGAGAAAATCTGCAGGAGTCTGGTTTGTGGGCAGCTTTACGCACCCGCCCATACAGCAAGATTCCCGCCATTGATGCAACACCACGCTCGATCTTCGTGACGGCTATGGATACGCATCCATTAGCTGCTGATCCTGCAGTTGTCATTGCTGAATATGCAGAAGACTTCAGTCATGGCTTAACTGTGCTGAGTCGACTGGCAAAAGTATTTTTATGCAAGGCTGAAGGCGCGACCTTACCCGGTGAGACGTTAGACAACGTTCACACTGAAGCGTTCTCAGGCCCGCATCCCGCTGGTTTACCTGGCACCCATATTCACTTCCTCGATCCGGTCAGTGCAACGCGTAGCGTCTGGCAGATTGGTTATCAAGATGTGATTGCTATTGGTAAATTATTTACCAGCGGCCAATTATGGGTTGAGCGTGTCATTTCCATAGCTGGACCTGTGGTTAAAAAACCACGCTTAGTGCGCACCCGTTTGGGCGCTAATGCAAGCGATCTGGTTAAGGGTGAGTTGGCAGAAGGCAGCAATCGAGTGGTCTCCGGATCAGTCTTGGGCGGGCGTACTGCACGCGGAAGTTGTGACTTTCTAGGCCGTTACCATAATCAGCTGAGCTGCTTGGCTGAAGACCCCCATCGAGAAGTTTTTCACTACTTACGTGCTGGGGTTAACAAGTTCTCTATACTCAATATTTTTATTTCTAAGTTATCTGCAAATAAAAAGTTTAATTTCACCACAACCACCAATGGTGGCGAGCGAGCCATGATTCCTGTGGGCAGCTATGAAAAAGTAATGCCACTGGATATTTTGCCAACGCAATTATTGCGTGCGCTACTGGTCGGCGATACTGATGTGGCACAAAAGTTAGGCTGCTTAGAGTTAGATGAGGAAGATCTGGCGTTATGCACGTTTGCATGCCCAGGCAAGTATGAGTACGGCCCGGTTTTGCGGGACAATCTAACGCGTATTGAGCAGGAGGGATAAGCAATGAGTCTTCGTGCATTCCTTGATAAAGTCGAACACCATTTCGAAAAAGGTGGTAAATACGAGAAATGGTATGCCTTGTATGAGGCTGCTGACACCATCTTGTATCGCCCACGCAGTGTCACCAAAACTAACGCTCATGTTCGCGACGGTGTTGACCTCAAGCGCATTATGATCACAGTTTGGCTATGTGCGTTTCCAGCTATGTTCTTTGGAATGTGGAACGTCGGTTATCAAGCTAACTTGATTTTTGCCGACAACCCAGAGCTGATGGCAGCCCAAGAGGGCTGGCGCATGGCTTTAACCGCCATGCTGGCAGGGTTTGATCCAGGCAGCGTCTGGGACAACATGATCCAAGGAGCCACTTGGTTTGTGCCAATTTACATGGTGACTTTCATTGCCGGTGGATTCTGGGAAGTGTTGTTTGCTTCTGTTCGTCGCCATGAAATTAACGAAGGGTTCTTCGTAACCTCGATTCTCTTCGCGCTAATCGTTCCGCCAACCATTCCTTTATGGCAAGTGGCCATGGGTATCAGCTTTGGTGTCGTGATTGGTAAAGAAGTGTTTGGTGGTACCGGCAAGAACTTCTTGAACCCTGCACTGGCGGGTCGTGCCTTCTTGTTCTTTGCTTATCCAGCGCAGATCTCTGGTGATGCTGTATGGACTGCAGTAGATGGTTTTGCCGGAGCTACAGCGTTGAGCGTCACTGCTGAAGGTGGTATGCAGCAGTTGTTGGATTCAGGTTTGACTTGGATGGATGCCTTTGTGGGTACCATGCAGGGCTCTATCGGTGAAACCAGTACCCTAGCAATCTTTATTGGTGGTGCGGTGCTGCTGATTATGCGCATTGCTGCATGGCGTATTGTTGCTGGCGTGATGCTTGGCATGATTGCTTTAAGTCTGCTGCTTAACATGATTGGTTCAGATACCAACCCGCTGTTTGCCATGCCGTGGTACTGGCATATGGTTGTCGGTGGTTTTGCTTTCGGCATGATCTTTATGGCGACTGACCCTGTATCTGCATCTATGACCAATACCGGTAAGTGGATCTTTGGTGCGCTGATTGGTGTGATGGTGGTGTTGATCCGCGTGGTTAACCCAGCGTTCCCAGAAGGCATGATGTTGGCGATTCTGTTTGCTAACCTCTGTGCACCATTAATTGACCACTTTGTTGTTCAGGCCAACATTAAGCGGAGGCTGGCGCGCAATGTCTAGTCCAAAAGAATCAATCACCCGCACGCTGACCGTTGCTTTATTGGTGTGCTTGGTGTGTTCAATATTCGTGGCAGGAGCAGCGGTTGCTCTACGCCCCATTCAATCTGAAAATCGTTTGCTCGATAAGCAACGCAGCATTCTGTCAATTGCTGGACTGGGTGATGCCAGTATGTCTGGTGCGCAAGTTAAGCAAATGTTTGCTGAGCGGATTGAAGCGCGTCTTGTTGATTTAGAAACAGGTAAGTATTCCGATGCTCAAGACCCTGTTACTTTTGATCCACTGGCGTCATCGAAAGATCCAGCGTTATCCAAAGTACTGAAAGGTGCTGAGGATATTGCCTCCATCAAGCGTCGTGAGCGTTATAGCACGGTGTACGTGGTTGAACAGAATGGTCAGTTAGATACGCTTATCATTCCGGTACGCGGTTACGGTTTGTGGTCAACTCTGCATGGCTTTATTGCGGTGAAAGGTGATCTCAATACTGTTGCTGGTTTTGGCTTCTATGAGCATGGTGAAACGCCTGGTTTGGGTGGTGAAGTTGACAATCCAAAGTGGCGTGATCAGTGGTTAGGTAAAAGCCTGTTTAACAATAAAGATGAAGTGGCTATTCGCGTCGTAAAAGGTAATGTTGACCAAAGCAGTGCAACAGCTGTTAATCAAGTCGATGGCTTGGCAGGTGCAACCTTAACCAGTAACGGTGTCACCCATTTAGTGCAGTTCTGGCTAGGTGAGAATGGCTTTGGTAGCTTTATTGAGCATTTACGTGCAGGGGAGGCGTAAAGATGTCACAGCCAACAATTAAACAAGTTGTACTTGATCCGATTTTTAACAACAACCCCATTGGCTTGCAGATGCTGGGCATCTGTTCGGCATTGGCGGTCACCACTAACGTAGAAACTGCGCTAGTGATGTCGGTTGCCCTAACTTTGGTAACTGCGTTCTCGAATATGTTTATTTCGATGATTCGCAAGCAAATCCCTAGCTCAATTCGCATGATTGTGCAGATGGTGATCATTGCCTCGCTGGTGATCGTGGTTGATCAGGTCCTGAAAGCTTTCGCTTACTCGCTATCAAAACAGTTGTCGGTATTCGTCGGTTTGATTATCACCAACTGTATTGTGATGGGCCGTGCAGAAGCATTTGCTATGTCTAATCCGCCGGTACTGTCATTCTTTGACGGTGTTGGTAACGGTTTAGGTTACAGCGCAATGCTGGTTGTTTTAGGGATCATCCGTGAGTTATTTGGTGCAGGCAAAATAATGGGTTACGCCATACTTCCTGCGGTCAATGACGGCGGCTGGTACTTACCTAACGGGATGTTGTTATTACCACCTTCGGCATTCTTCTTAATTGGTTTGATTATTTGGGGGCTGCGCATGTGGAAGAAAGAGCAGGTTGAAGAGCCTGATTTCCGTATTGCTGCGCACTCTCAAGAGAAGGAGGCATACTGATGGAACATTACATCAGCTTATTTGTTAAGGCCGTTTTTGTTGAAAACATGGCGTTGGCGTTCTTCTTGGGTATGTGTACTTTTATTGCGATTTCCAAAAAAGTGGAAACTGCAATTGGCCTAGGTATTGCGGTTGTGGTGGTGCAGGTGATTACTGTGCCGGCCAACAACCTGATCTACACCTACTTACTTAAAGATGGCGCGTTGGCTTGGGCCGGTATGCCTGAAGTCGATCTAAGTTTCTTAGGCTTACTCAGCTACATCGGCGTAATTGCGGCGATTGTGCAAATTCTAGAAATGCTCCTCGATAAGTATGTGCCAGCGTTATATAACGCGCTGGGCGTATTCTTGCCGTTGATTACCGTAAACTGCGCCATCATGGGTGGTACTTTGTTTATGGTGGAGCGTGATTACAATTTCACAGAAAGTGCTGTATATGGCTTAGGCTCAGGTTTCTCATGGGCGCTAGCGATTGCACTGTTGGCCGGTATTCGTGAAAAACTTAAATACAGCGATGTGCCACAAGGCCTGCAAGGTCTGGGTATAACGTTTATTACGATTGGCTTAATGTCATTGGGCTTTATGTCATTCTCTGGCATTCAACTGTAAGGAGTAGCGAGTAATGAATTTTGAGATTTTTCTCGCTATAGGTATGTTCACCGCGATCGTCCTCGCCTTAGTAGCGATGATTCTAGTCGCCCGTGCGCGCTTGGTATCCAGCGGTGATGTAGCCATTAATATCAACAGTGAACGTACGATTACCGTACCTGCTGGTGATAAGTTGCTACAAACATTAGCGAGCAGCGATATTTTTATTCCTTCCGCGTGTGGCGGTGGTGGTACCTGTGGACAATGCACTTGCATAGTAAAGAGTGGCGGTGGTGGTTTGCTACCGACGGAAGAATCGCACTTTACTAAGCGTGAGGCAAACGAAGGCTGGCGCTTAGCCTGTCAGGTTTCAGTCAAGCAGGATATGGAAATTGAAGTTCCAGAAGAAGTGTTTGGCGTTAAGAAGTGGGAATGTACGGTTGAATCCAACCCGAACGTAGCAACTTTTATTAAAGAGTTGACCTTGCGCATCCCTGACGGCGACGATGTAAACTTCCGTGCTGGTGGTTATGTGCAGTTGGAATGTCCGCCGCACGTAGTTCATTATAAAGACTTTGATATCCAGCCTGAGTTTCATGAGGACTGGGATAAGTTTGATATTTGGCGCTACACTTCAACGGTGACTGAAACGACCATCCGTGCTTATTCAATGGCCAACTACCCAGAAGAAACCGGCATCGTTAAGTTCAATATCCGTATTGCTACACCACCACCAGGTCAGGATCACATTCCAGCAGGAATTATGTCCTCTTATGTGTTCAGCCTGAAGCCAGGCGATAAGATTACCGTATATGGACCATTTGGTGACTTCTTCGCTAAAGATACTGATGCAGAAATGGTCTTTATCGGTGGTGGTGCAGGTATGGCACCGATGCGCTCGCATATTTTTGATCAGCTTAAGCGTTTGAACAGTAAGCGCAAAATCAGCTTCTGGTATGGCGCACGTTCCTTGCGTGAATCTTTCTACAACGAGGAATACGATCAGTTGCAGGAAGAGAACCCAAACTTCACCTGGCATTTAGCTTTGTCTGATCCGTTGCCAGAAGATAACTGGGAAGGCTACACTGGGTTTATTCATAACGTTCTTTATGAGAACTACCTAAAAGATCACCCAGCACCAGAAGACTGCGAGTTCTACATGTGCGGGCCACCAATGATGAACAAAGCAGTAACTGACATGCTGCTGAATTTAGGTGTGGAACCGGAAAATATCTTACTTGATGACTTTGGAGGCTAATATGCTGCGCAACCTGTTACAGGGAGCGTGTTTAGCTACAGCCTTAGTTTTAACGCTCAGTGCTTGCGAGAGCAACGCTGAGCGCGTTGAAGAGTTGTCCGGTCTTACCATGGGTAGCACTTTTACGATCAAGTATGTTTACAATGCCGCAACACCTGCAGCCGATGCTGTGGGTGCTGAGGTGCAAAGTATTTTGGATGAGGTCGACCGGCAAATGTCGACCTATCGTCTAGACTCTGACATTGCCCGCTTTAATCAATCTCCCGTTAATACCTGTATGCAGATGCCACAGCCTGTGCTGGATTTAGTCCAGTATGGCCATGAGCTGTCGCGTATCAGCGATGGTGCATTTGATTTAACTTTGGGACCGCTGCTGGATGTGTGGGGCTTTGGTCCGCAAGCGCGTGCTAAGCATGTGCCCAGTGCTGAAGACATTGCTCAAGCAAAAGCTCGTGTGGGTTATCAGCATGTGCGCGTGGTCAATGATCAGTTGTGCAAAGATGCTGATGTGCAGGTTGAGTTCAATAGCATCGCAGCAGGCTATACGGTTGATCGTATCAGTGAGCGTTTTGCTGAACTCAATATCGACAGCTACATGATTGAAGTGACTGGTGAGTTGATCGCAAAAGGACGTAAACCTGATGGTTCACCGTGGCGTATTGCCCTTGAGCAGCCGCTGGGTGATGGGCAGCGGGTAATTCAACGGGTATTGGAAATTGATGGTTACGGACTGAATACCTCCGGTGATTACCGTAATTATTTTGAGGAAGATGGTGTGCGCTTCTCACATACCATTGATCCACAAGAGGCCGCCCCCATCCGTCACCGCTTGGCTTCTGTGACTGTTGTTGATCAATCTACCTTACGCGCCGATGGTTTAGGTACACTGTTGTTAGTACTTGGCCCCGAGCGCGGTTTAGACTTTGCAGAACAACATAATATTGCGGCTTTTTTTGTGATGCGCGATGGTGATGGTTTTGCGACACAGGTCAGTTCAGAATTTTCCAGGATATTTCCTGAAGGAGGTAACCCATGAGTGGGATTATGTTATTTATTGTGGTCTTTGCTGTCATGGCGCTGGTCGTACTGGGTATGTCTGCTGGCGTATTAGCTGGGCGCAAACCCATCGCTGGCTCGTGCGGTGGAATTGCTAACTTGGGCATTGAAAAACAGTGCTCGATTTGCGGCGGTGTACGTGAGAAGTGTGATGAAGCCAATGATCCGCAAGGTGTGTTAGCGCAGGATGCTGTGCTGGCTTATGACGCGACCAAGCGCTAATTGCTTGACACGAGTTACACAGGCTCAATAGGCCAATTTTCTATGTGAATATGTTGCAGTATCCAGTCTTTTGTATGCTGCACATGTTGTGAAGGAGTCCAAATGGCGGTTTACAACTATGATGTGGTGATTCTGGGTTCAGGACCTGCAGGGGAAGGGGCGGCAATGAATGCTGCCAAAGCAGGCCGTAAAGTTGCTGTTGTAGAAAACCGTGGCGTTTTGGGGGGTAGCAGTACACATTTAGGCACCATTCCTTCAAAGGCATTACGTCACTCCGTGCGTCAAATTTTGCGCTTTAATACCAGCTCATTATTTCGACAAATTGGCGAGCCGCGCTGGTTTTCTTTTCCCGACGTGCTAAAAAATGCGGAAGGTGTCATCGAGCAGCAAGTCGCGTCTCGTACCAGCTATTTTGCGCGCAACCGCATCGATGTTTACTTTGGCACGGCCAGTTTTGCTGATGAGCATAGCATTGATGTGGTAGGCCCAAGCCGCGTTGAAAAACTAGTTGCCAATGAAATTATTATTGCGACAGGCTCACGTCCCTATCGTCCTGCTGATGTTGATTTTAATCATCCACGTATTTATGACAGCGATACCATTTTAAGTCTGAGTCACACCCCGCGCCGCTTGATTATTTACGGGGCGGGTGTGATTGGCAGCGAATATGCGTCGATTTTTAGTGGTTTAGGCGTATTGGTTGATTTGATTGACAATCGTAGTCAGTTGTTGAATTTCTTGGATGATGAAATTTCAGATGCCTTAAGTTATCACTTGCGCAACAATAACGTGTTGATTCGTCACAACGAAGAATATGAGCGCGTCGAAGGCATTGATAAAGGTGTAATTTTACACCTCAAGTCGGGCAAAAAAATTAAAGCTGATGGCTTCCTCTGGTGTAACGGTCGTACGGGTAATACCGATCAGCTTGGCCTCGAAAATGTTGGCTTAACTGCCAATAGTCGCGGACAAATTGAAGTCGATGAGTATTACCGTACTGCGGTGCCTAATATTTATGCTGCCGGTGATGTAATTGGTTGGCCGAGTCTTGCCAGTGCTGCCTATGACCAAGGACGCTCCGCTGCCGGTAATATTATCGATGACGATGCATGGCATTTTGTTGATGATGTGCCAACAGGCATTTATACCATCCCAGAAATCAGCTCGATTGGTAAAACAGAGCGCGAGTTGACTGAAGCAAAAGTGCCTTATGAAGTGGGTAAAGCCTTCTTCAAGAGTATGGCGCGTGCGCAGATTTCTAAAGAACCGGTGGGCATGCTGAAAATCTTGTTCCACCGCGAAACTTTAGCGATTTTGGGTGTGCATTGCTTTGGTTATCAAGCCTCAGAAATTGTTCATATTGGCCAGGCGATTATGAATCAGCCAGGTGAAGCCAATACGCTGAAGTATTTTATTAATACTACGTTTAACTTCCCAACCATGGCTGAAGCCTATCGTGTTGCCGCTTACGATGGATTGAATCGGCTTTTTTGAGCGGCTCCGGTCAGTGGCCTGATTCGATCGGAGCCTTTTTGGAACAGCGTTTCAGTGATTCCCAAGGGTGGCAATGGCCAAACCGGGAAAGTCAGTAATCAGGCTGTCTGCACCACACGCAGCGAGTCGGCGCATCAGCGCTGGCTCGTTGACTGTCCATACTGATACATGTAACCCTGCCTGCTGTGCTTTAGCTAAGCGCTGCTCTGTTGATAACGCCCAATTCAATACCAGCATCTGACAGTTATAACGCAGTGCCACTTTAATTGGATCCAACCATGCATACTCAGCAACCAACCCGCGCGCTAGGTGCGGTGTGAGGCGTTTTGCTGCGCGTAAAACGGTGCGTGAGCTGCTGGTAATAATGATTTTATCCTGCAAGGCAAAGCGCGCACTCAATTGATCAATGGCGCGCACGATATGTGCCGAACGACTTCTTGAGGCTTCTTTGACCTCCAGTTGCCAGTGCTCAAATGGGCAGAGACTAAACAGCTGCTCAAGGCTGGGAATAGGGCAGACGGTTGGCCAGGGCACCGTATTATGCCGTGCATCCATTTGCATCAGCTGCTCAGCGCTATGCTGACTGACTTTTCCGCGCAGGCCAGTGGTGCGCTTTAAGCTGGCATCATGAATAACCATCAACTGCCCGTCTTTGGACAGTTGTAGGTCCAGTTCGCAGCGATTAACGCCAGCTTTTAAGCAGGCCTCAAAGCTAGCTAAGGTGTTTTCCGGTGCTTCACCGCGTGCACCGCGATGGCCATAAATTAGAGTCATGGCGTAATAGGGGTGCGAGGCTGATGAGTTTGCACACTATTTATTACAGTAGTGTATTCAAAATAGACACTGAAATTTGGATAGTCCCAGCGGCTTATCGGTGGTTGGCCAACACTTTGATGGCGAATACGTGGTTCGCCAAACTGCTGAAGTACCTGTGCTTGTTTGTCTCCGTGAGCGGGCATGCTGAGACTAGAAGCACCTTGCTGGCTGATCGGAATGCGTAATACTTCAGCTTGGATATGGCTGATTGATAGGACAGTTAAGCAGACAAGAATACCGATGTGTTTCATTTTGCTGACTCCGAGTCGTTTGGCTGCAAGGCAAGGCGTCTTTGCAGTGCTTGCTTATGTAAAATATGGCGAGCTAGAATTTGCTGGGTGGCTGCTGATAGGTTTTCAAAGACGGTGACTGTTTGTATGCCTTCAGCTGTATCTCGATGTTCGAGTACGCGTGCATCAACGTGCAAACCAAAACCTTGCGGCAGTAACACTGCCTTTAGACTCAGTAGCGTGCCAACTGGGTGTACCAGTTCATCAACAAAAGCTAAGCCAGACTCGGAGAGGCTGACATCGCGCACTGGCCCTATGTCTTTGAGTAAATTCTGTGCAAGCACTTGCCCCAACAAATCAATGCGCTTATTGATCACTTTTAAATAACTGGATAAAGCACGGTCGGTTTCACCCACTGAGCGCAGGAGTGGTTGTGCTTCATACTCTAAAAGATGCAAGTCTCCCAATAAGTTGAACAATAAGGAGTCTTCTTCATTCTTAGAGCCTTGCAAACGAATTTGCAGTGCGATTTGATCGTCAATGCGATAGTATTCGCGGCGATCTTCGGTATCTTGTGTGGACATGACGAACCCATGGCTGCAATGGAGGTCAGAGTGTAAATCGGCATACGACAAACTGCCAATCTATCGATTCTTTTCTGTGAATGTGTCCATTATGTTTCGACCTTTAGCTCTATTTATAGGTATGCGTTATACGCGTGCTAAACGACGTAATCACTTTATTTCTTTTATCTCACTAACCTCCATGATCGGCTTGGCCTTGGGTGTGCTCGTGATGATTCTGGTGTTGTCAGTGATGAATGGCTTTGACCGTGAACTGCGTACCCGAATTTTAGGCATGGTGCCGCATGCCACGGTCAGTTCATATACACCGCTAGAAGATTGGCAGCAGACCGGTGATCAGGTGCTAGAGCATCCTGATGTGGTTGCGGTAGCGCCTTTTACTCAGTTACAAGGCATGTTAACCCATAGCGGTAGCGTGCAACCGGTACTGGTTAACGGTGTTTTACCCAGCGCTGAAAAGAATGTCTCAATCATTGAGGATCATATGGTGCAGGGCAGTTTAGAGGCTTTGGCCAGTGGCGAGTTTGGCATTGTGATTGGCCAGCAAACTGCCGCACGTTTTAATGCTTCGGTAGGCGAGAAGCTAACCTTTGTCTTGCCAGAAGCCTCGATTACCCCTGCTGGCGTGTTCCCACGCTTAAAGCGCTTCACCGTGGTGGGGGTGTTTAAAGTAGGAGCCGAACTGGATAGTTCATTGGCGCTGATTCATATTGAAGACGCAGCGCGTTTGTCACGCTGGCAGACCAATCAAGTCGAAGGCATACGCTTAAAGCTGAATAACCTCTTTGATGCACCACGCGTAGCTTGGGAAATTGCCCGCAGTATGCCGGATGGTGATTTGCATCCGCGTGATTGGACGCGCAGCCATGGCAATTTATTCCAAGCCATTCAAATGGAAAAAACCATGATCGCTTTGTTGCTATTGCTGATCGTGGCAGTGGCCGCGTTTAATATTATTTCTACCCTGATTATGGTGGTGACTGACAAAAAGGCTGATATCGCAATCTTACGTACCTTGGGTGCGACACCACGACAAATTATGGCGATTTTTATGGTGCAAGGCACACTGATTGGTGTTGTCGGTACTTTGATTGGCGGTGTCTTGGGTGTGATCAGTGCGCTGAATGTAACGACTTGGGTCGCCGCTTTAGAAAAACTCTTTGGCCATCAATTCTTAAGTTCTGATGTGTATTTTATAAGTTACTTACCTTCAGAGTTACGCGGCAGTGATGTGCTGATGATTTGTTCTGCTGCATTGTTAATGAGTTTCTTTGCCACCTTGTACCCTGCGTGGCGCGCTTCACGTACTGAACCTGCGGAGGCTTTACGTTATGAGTAATCAGGCTGTTTTAGAGTGCCGCAATTTAGCTAAAAGCTACAGTGAAGGCCCTTCTGAAGTGCAGGTATTGCAAGGTGTTGAGCTGTTATTAAAAGCCGGTGAGCGTGTGGCGATTATCGGTAGTTCCGGCTCTGGAAAAACCACGCTACTAAATATGCTCGGCGGGTTAGATACGCCCAGCAGCGGTAGTGTCTGGCTAGCGGGTGAGGAGTTATCAGCTTTATCGGAAAAGAAGCGTGGCTTGCTACGTAACCGTGCCTTGGGTTTTGTCTATCAGTTTCATCACTTGCTGGCTGAGTTTAGTGCGTTAGAAAACGTGTGTATGCCGCTATTAATCGGTAGCCTCCCTGTGCCTGAGGCGCGTGCGCGCGCGGAAGCTTTGTTGACTCGTGTGGGTCTAGGTCCGCGTATTCATCATAAGCCGTCGGAGTTGTCCGGTGGTGAACGTCAGCGTGTGGCGATTGCACGGGCTTTGGTCAACCAGCCGAAGTTGGTGTTGCTGGATGAGCCCACTGGAAACCTGGATCGCACTACGGCGCAGACCATCCAAGAGTTGATTTTAGAGTTGTCGGTGTCAATGGGTACGGCATTCTTAGTCGTTACGCATGATCCAGCTTTGGCACAACAAATGGATCGGATTCTGACTTTGGAAGATGGTCGCTTAGTGTCGGTTGCTAAAGACGTTTAAGTCATGTTGCTTTGCTGAGTTGTGCTTTTAGAAGGGGTGTAATCCTGTCGGTAATCAGTGCTCTTGCTTAAAAAGAATCATACTACAGCGTCAGTTTTAAATAGCTTGTGCGTGGCATACCGTGCTCCGGGGTGGGTGTTTGTCCGTAAGTTTTTAACAGCTTGTGCGTGGCATAGCGTACTT
>ASRL01000097.1_pt1 | contig 17157 bp, 15 predicted proteins | sample 692978 | NCBI WGS metagenome assembly ASRL01 (sample SAMN02169241, study PRJNA158439) | bioreactor metagenome | isolation source: day 67 sample from continuous culture bioreactor inoculated with sediment... | place: Germany: Bremen | reverse complement strand
GCAAGAAACTCTTTAAAATAAAGGGTTTCAGGCATTTAACAAATGCCTATCTATTACTTTAGTTAGGAGATTATAATATGAAGAAAAAATTACAATGGATTGTCGTCACTTTTATTCTAGTGATGGTCTTGACTTCATGTGGACAAGAAGAACAACCGGAGAACTTAGCCGTAGATGTTGCAGACGAAGATTCTGCACAAGAGACAGATACACAAGAGTCCGAGCAAGATGTACCCGAGGAATCCGATCCTGAACCAGGAGTTCAAGAGGAAGTCGAAGACGAAGAGGAACCGGTATATCAAGACTATGTGGATCTTGAACTTGTTGATAAAGATGGGAACCCGGTGAAGTTATCAGACTATGAAGGAAAGTTCATAGCTTTGAATTTCTTTGGAACATGGTGTACCTATTGTATGCAAGAAATGCCGGATTTAGAAAAAGTGTATTCGGAATATGAAGGTGATGATTTTGTTATTATTCTAATGAATGCAACAACGACTGAAAAAATATCAGCGGAAGAAGTTGGTCAGTGGTATGAAGACGGTGGATATACGATGCCGATGATGATGGATTTGGATGGAACGGCATTAAGTACCTATCCGGTACAAGGCTTTCCAACAACCTATTTCATTAATCAAGAAGGAAAAGTTTTAGGTGCTATATCCGGAATGCTTGATGAAGCAACCCTTCTTTCCATTATCGAGACTTATAAGTAGAGCAATAGATATAGAATACAAATTATAAAACTTTATGGTATAATATAATTATTCCATAAAGTTTTATTTTCTAGGAGGAACGCGTGTGAAAAAAGATAGACAAACCTATAATCAAGAAATTAACCGGCTATATCGACAATTAGGAAAAGAAATTTACTTTGATGAACGTCAAGAACATTCGTTTACCCGTAAGCAACGAAAGTTAATAAAAACCATCAAAAAGAATATACAAAAAATCGAAAAACTTAAAGATAGAGATATCACAGTGTCCACAGAAGCGGTGATTCTTGAACCGGAAATGAATGATGACGGATTCTATGAATATGTTTTTTGTCCCCAATGTCAAGCGGGCAATAATCCGAAATCTACCCATTGCATCCGATGTAATCAACCGTTATAATGAGTAGGACATATTAAGGAGGTTACTATGCTTTGCGAAGAATGTCATAAAGAACAAGCAACTGTTTTTTTAACACAGGTTATGAATGGCAAAAAAGTTGAAATACATTTGTGTGCCCAATGTGCAAAAAAACAAAAGGATTTTTTTTACGGAGATAATCCGTCAATTCAAAAATTTATGAGTGGATTATTAAAAAATTCCAATGATGTTTCTCAACAAGAAATTGATCAAAAATTACTATGTCCAAAATGTCATATGACTTTAGATGAATTTAGAAGAACGTCCAAGCTTGGGTGTGATCAGTGTTATGAAGCCTTCAAGCCCTATGTGAATCATGTATTAAAAAGCGTTCAGGGAAGTTATCGACATACAGGGAAAAAACCCTTAAGAATGAATCAAAGTCAATTAAAAGATGAACGGATCGATGAATTGAATTCGCAATTAAAATTAGCCCTTATGCAAGAAGATTATTTGGAAGCGGCTAAGATTCGTGATGAACTCTATAAGATGAAGGAGGAGTGACTGTGAAGTGGTATGAAAAAAAACAAGGCGCTCATCCCGATGTCATTATTTCGAGTCGGATACGTCTAGCGAGAAACCTCAAAGACTATGTGTTTCCCAACCACTTGTCTGAAGAAGAAGCTAGGGAAGCTATTGAAGTAATTCATCGCATTTTTTCTAAAGAAAAGCCGGATGAATTTTATTATTGGGATATGGCTCAGATGAGTTCAATTGATAAAGTTGCCATGATGGAACGCCATTTACTTAGCCCACTTTTTGTAAATATGCCTATACCTAATGCATTGATTCATAATGTTGATGAAAGTTTGAGCATTATGGTTAATGAAGAAGATCATTTGCGAATTCAAGCAATGTCAAAAGGTGCTAATTTGGGTGAGATTTTCACCTTGGCGAGTCAAGTGGATGATATGATTGAAGATAAAGTTGACTATGCATACAGTCAAGAGTTAGGATATCTAACCGCTTGTCCGACAAACGTTGGTACCGGACTTCGAGCCTCATATATGATTCATGTTCCGGCATTGGAAGCCACAGGACAATTGCGGATTATTCTTGAAGCTATCGGGAAGTTTGGCATCACATTTCGAGGAATATATGGCGAAAGCAGCGAACCGGTGGGCAGTGTATTTCAAGTGAGTAACCAAGTTACATTGGGATTTAGCGAAGAAGAAATAATTGAAAAACTGCATTCAGTGACAATGCAAATTGTCAATCAAGAGATTGCTGTTCGGGATAGTTTATTAAGAGAACGTCGGTTAGAATTTGAGGATAGCATATATAGATCCTATGGTATATTAAGTCAAGCACGAATATTAACAGCCAAAGAGGCGATGACCCTTTTATCGGATGTCAAGCTTGGCTTAGAACTTGGTTTATTAAAGCTTGAGACATCTGGTGAATTTAATATTTTTGATTTAATGACACAGATTCAACCGGCCAATTTACAAAAATACGAGAAAAAAACATTAGATGTGACACAACGGGATATGGCAAGAGCTAATCTTGTACGAATGACATTACCCAAAATACAAGGAGGCTGATACAATGATGGGAAGATTTACAGAAAAAGCGCAACAAGTTATAAATAGATCCAAAGAAATAGCACATGAGATTGGACATACCTATGTAGGAACAGAACACTTATTACTTGCTCTACTTGAAGAAAATGAAGGGGTTGCAGCGACAGTATTAATCAATCAAGGTATTACATATAAGGTCATTCATGATCAAGTACGGGATATGATTGCTCAGAATATGAATCAAGTTGCAGAACCGGAAGGGTTTACTCCCCGAGTCCGTAAAATTCTTGAGCTATCATTAAAAGAAGCTATATACATGAATACAAACTTAATAGGAACAGAGCATATTCTCATTGCCTTACTCAAAGAACAAGATTGTATGGCATCAAGATTGATTGAAGTTGTGGGGGGATCAAAGCAAAAGATTTATAACGATATCCTCCGTACGATTGGGAAAGAATCAAAGTCTCAAAAGTTAAAACAAGGACCGGCAGAAGAGTCAAAAACACCAACACTTGACCAGTTTAGTCAAGATTTAACAGAACAAGCCAAAAACGGGCGTTTTGATCCGATTATTGGGCGGGATAAAGAAATTGAGCGAATTATTCAAATACTAAGCCGTCGGACGAAGAATAACCCATGTATGATAGGTGAACCCGGAGTCGGTAAAACAGCCATTACAGAAGGATTGGCACAACGTATTGTTGATGGAAATATTCCTGAGTTGCTAAAGGATAAACGCGTTGTCGCATTAGATTTATCGTCCATGGTTGCAGGCTCAAAATATCGTGGTGAATTCGAGGAACGTATAAAAAAAGCCATTGCAGAGATTAAAGAAGTCGGTAATATTTTATTATTTATTGATGAGATGCATACGATTGTCGGTGCCGGAGCAGCAGAAGGTGCTATAGATGCTTCGAATATTCTTAAACCATCCTTGGCTCGAGGTGAGATTCAACTGATTGGTGCAACAACATTAGATGAATATCGTAAACACATCGAGAAAGATCCGGCCTTAGAGCGAAGGTTCCAACCGGTAAAGGTAGAGGAACCGTCCGAAGAAGAAGCTATGCAGATTCTAAAAGGCTTACGAAGTATGTACGAAGAGCATCACCATGTAACGATTACAGATGATGCATTAGAGAGTGCGGTCATTTTAAGTAATCGATATATTACAGATCGTTTTTTGCCGGATAAAGCCATCGATGTTATTGACGAAGCGTCATCAAAGGTACGGCTAAAAACCTATACAGCGCCACCGGAAATCAAAGAGCTTGAAAAAGAGTTCAATCAATATGAAGAAGAAAAAGAACTGGCAATAAAAACAGAGGCTTATGAAAAAGCCGGAGAAATTAAAGAAAAGCAAAATAAGACCAGAGAAAAATTAGAATTTTTAAAACGTGAATGGGAGACAACGAACCAAGAAACTCCGCTTATAGTTGACGAAGAAGAAGTCGCCAATATCATTAGTGGATGGACCTCCATTCCGATTCAGAAGTTAACGGAAGAAGAAGGCGAACGGCTTAAAAATCTAGAGAATGTATTGCATGAACGGGTCGTTGGTCAAGAAGAAGCTGTTATTGCTGTTAGTAAAGCAATACGCCGTGGACGTGTCGGACTCAAAGATCCTAAGCGGCCAATTGGTTCTTTTCTCTTCTTAGGTCCGACAGGAGTGGGGAAAACAGAACTCACAAAAGCCTTAGCAGAAGCCTTATTTGGTGACGATAACGCCTTGATTCGTGTCGATATGTCAGAATATATGGAAAAACATAGTGTTTCAAAGTTAATCGGTTCACCTCCAGGTTATGTAGGTTATGATGAAGGGGGTCAACTGAGCGAAAAAATTCGAAGAAAACCTTATTCGGTTTTACTCTTTGATGAAATCGAAAAAGCACATACGGATGTGTTTAATATTCTTTTGCAAGTACTTGATGATGGGCATATTACCGATGCTCAAGGACGACGTATTGACTTTAAAAATACAGTTATCATTATGACGTCCAACTTAGGTGCCCGTAACATTGTTTCGCCCAAAAAATTAGGATTTACAAAAGATGAAAATAAAGATCAAGAGTATTCGAATATGAAAAAGAGTGTTATGGATGAAGTGAAAAAACTCTTCAAACCGGAATTCTTAAATCGTATTGATGAAGCCATCGTATTCCATACCTTGAATCAAGAAAATATTGAGTCTATTGTAGGAATTATGTTTAAACAACTTGCAAAACGTATGTTTGACAACTTGAAAATTGTTGTCGAGATGACACCGGAAGCCAAGAAATATATAGCAAAAGAAGGCTTTGATGAAGCATATGGTGCGCGACCATTAAAGCGAGCGATTCAATCAAAAATCGAGGACCGCTTGGCAGAAGAAATTCTTGATGGCAAGATCAATGAGGGCGATAAAGTGAAGGTCCATGTTGAGGATGGAAGTATTGTTATTCAAAATTAGCTTTTGCACTAGTATTTTATATCAATATACTTTATAATAGGTAACAACATTAAATGCAAAAATTATAGGAGGTAAGTCATGGCAGGCTTAGAAAAACTGATTATAGCTAATGAAGATGATTCAATTAGCTTTGGTAACCATGAGACACAGGAAAAGCAAAAGTTAGAAGGGTTTGAGCTTAACGGAGAAGTATACAAAGTCAAAACTCACAATGAAATAACGCGTCTTGAAAAGAATGGAAGGTTACTATTCGAATCAGTTCCGGGAACAACAGTCAGCGATTTGAAGTTAAACAGTGACAGCATGTCGTTCTCATTAATCGGAAGTGCAGAAGATGCTCAAGTTACGGTTGAACTTGAAGCGGATGAAGAATATACTGTATATATTAATGAAGTTCAATTAGGCAAAGTAAAATCGAATTTAGCAGGTAAGATTAGCTTTAGTGTTGATTTTGCAAGTGGTTCACAAACAGTCCAAATCAAAAAACATTAAGTAACCAAAATACTATTTAAGATTATAATTATAGAAGCTACTTAAAGTAGCTTCTATTTATTTAAGGTGGGAATATGGCAGGAAAAAAATCAGTATTTGTATGTGGAGAATGTGGGTATGAAGCCTCAAAATGGATGGGAAAATGTCCCGAATGCAATAGTTGGAACTCTTTTGCAGAAGAGGTTAAGGTTAAGGCGTCGAGTGCACCTAAAAAAGTAAGTGGCCAGTTGCATTATGAAAAAGCAAAACCCTTAAGACTTTCAGACATAAAATCAGAAGTTGAAGAACGTATGGCAACAGGAATTCAAGAATTAGATCGTGTCCTAGGCGGTGGAATTGTTCAAGGATCCCTTATTCTTGTTGGAGGAGATCCGGGGATCGGAAAATCAACAATGATGTTGCAAATCTGTCAAACATTGAGCCGACTCAGTAAAAAAGTCCTCTATGTTTCAGGAGAGGAGTCCTTACATCAAATAAAAATGCGTGCAAAGCGGTTAAGTGTCGCCAATGAAGACTTATTATTATATGCGCAAACCAATATGAATATCATTGAATCTGTTATTATGAAAGAAAAGCCGGATGTCCTAATGATTGATTCGATTCAAACCATGTATAATGAAGAAATCGGATCGGTTCCGGGGAGTGTTTCTCAAGTGCGTGAGGTTACAGCACATCTTATGCGATTGGCTAAGCAGATGAATATAGCGACCTTTATTGTCGGTCATGTAACCAAGGATGGAGCCATTGCAGGACCAAGAGTCTTAGAGCATATGGTTGATACCGTCTTATATTTTGAAGGAGACAAAAATGCCTCTTATCGTGTTTTAAGAGGCGTTAAAAATCGTTTTGGGTCTACAAATGAACTTGGGATTTTTGAAATGCGTAATGAAGGACTTGTGGAAGTGCTGAATCCATCAGAATATATGTTGTCCGGGCGGCCCATTAATGAACCGGGGTCACTTGTCGTGTGTGCCATGGAAGGTAGTCGCCCTCTTTTCGTTGAGGTACAAGCCTTAGTTGCGTATACAACCTTTAACATGCCCCGAAGAACGGTAAATGGTGCAGACTATAATCGAATTATGATGCTCCTTGCTGTTATTGAAAAAAAATATGGCTTGTCGCTAGCAGATAACGATTGTTTTGTTAATATTGCCGGTGGATTAAAAATGAATGAACCGTCCCTTGATTTAGGTATTATTGCAGCCGTCATTTCAAGTATAAAAAATCAAGCAGTCGATCCGCAAACAGTTCTTATGGGAGAAGTTGGCTTGACAGGAGAAGTTCGAGGAATTACGTTTTCAGAAAGTCGGGTAAAGGAAGCGATTAAGCTTGGCTTTAAAACCATTGTTCTTCCGCAGAATAATGCAAAATCAATAAAAGCACACTCAGGCATTAATATTATTGGAATTAAACATATCAATGATTTAAAACAAAACATATTTTGATTGAATTATAGTGAAAAAAACCCGCAAATATGGTATGATTAAGAGCGATACACAGATAAAAACAAAAACAGGAGAGATGATATGCGATTAGTTGTAGATAGTTCTAGCGATTTACCTAAAGAAATTATTGAAAAGCACAATATACATGTGGTACCCTTAACTGTATCCATTGATGGAGATGATTATCAAGACGGTGTTGATATTACATCCACTGAGTTTTATGCAAGACTAGAAAATAGTATTAATGCGCCTAAAACATCTCAAGTCGTACCGGAACAATTTATTGAAGCGTTCACAAAAATATTAAATGAAGATGAAGAAATTATTTGCATTACAATCGGGTCTGCGGCCAGTGGTACATGCCAATCAGCTTTTCTTGCAAAAGAAGAAGTGGATTCAGAACGTATCAGTATTATTGACAGTAATGGCCTATGCATGGGAACCGGTTATTTGGCAATTATCGCGGCTAATATGATTGACCAGGGAAAGACACGTGACGAAATTGTTGAGGTTCTAACTCCCTTAACACAGAATAAGATTGAGCATTTGTTTTGTGTGGATACGTTGGAATATCTTAAAAAAGGTGGTAGAATTAGAGCGTCCAAAGCACTTGTTGCTGAAATATTAAACATAAAACCAGTCCTCAATGTTAAAGACGCATTAACTGAAACTATTGGCAAAGTACGTGGACGAAAAAAAATTATTCCCTATTATTTGGCACACATAGAAAATACTATGGATTTTGAAGCAAGCCCATTTTTATCTGTGGCACATAGTGTAGATGAACCCTTTGCGCTTGAGTTTATCCAAGCATTTAGAGAAAAATTTAATTGGGAAAAACCTATATATATATCAGAATTGGGAGCAACCATTGGCACACATGCAGGTCCCGGTGTTCTAGCAACCTTTTATATCAAAAAATAATGTTTAATGCATCAAAGCTGATAGAGATATTGGCTTAATTGTGGAGGAATAAAGAATGAAAAAAGCAATGATACTGGTATTGATAGGCATTATGTCTCTGAACTTATCAGGCTGTAAAAACGATGTATCTCAAGACGTGTATGCGAATGCTGCAATCGTCGAAGAGAATACGACAGAGGAAGAATATGTAGAAGCAGACGATGTGGATGCAGACGAAATGGATGCAGCAGAAGTGGAAATGGTCCAAGCAACCGAAGAAGTTGTTGAGGAATCCATGAATTATCCGCTTGCGAGTGAGCCGATGGATTATGATATCGAGGCCCTAAAAACCATAGAAGGTGAACCCGTTGAAGATGAAGACATTTATGTATCTATTGAAGTCCTGATGCGTAAAATATATTATAATTATTATTTCACCCCAAGTATAGATATGGAAAGCGGATTAATCGATGATTCTAATATGGCCTTGTTTTCGATAGCCTATATAATGCAACATGACAATGAAGGATTACCTTTTGATTATGCAAGCTATCAATTGACCATTCCTCGTGAGAAAGTGGCTGAGATTGTTGCAGAATATTTCAGAAGAGATTTAGATGTACATGGAAGTTATGAAGACTTTAGAGTAGAATATAATGAAGAAAAAGAAGCTTATAATGTGATTGTTGAAGATGATCAATGGGAAGTAGATTTGGTCATGAATGAAATTCGTCAATTGAATGAAACAACATACCGTGTCATATGTGATCTTCCACGTAAGACAAGCGGAGTCATTGAACAGCAAATTGAGGCAATGATTACATATGAAGAAGAAACGCCGATCATAATCTATTATATGATTCGTGATAAAGAAGAAACGACAGAAGAATAATTTAGAGGAGGACATTATGTCTACGAACTATGAGTTTAAACAGATTGAGCAAAAATGGCGAACATATTGGAGTGATCACCCGATTAATGAGCCTGCAGAGGGAAAAGAAAAATACTATTGTCTAGATATGTTTCCGTATCCGTCCGGAAGTGGACTACATGTTGGCCACTGGCGAGGATATGTACTGAGTGATGTATGGAGCCGATATAAAATACTTCAAGGATATCATGTATTACATCCAATGGGATGGGATGCTTTTGGCCTACCGGCAGAGAATTATGCCATTACAATGGGGGTACATCCTGCAAAAGCAACGGCTGAAAACGTTGCTAACTTTAAAAAGCAATTAAAAGAAATCAGTGCGGTTTATGATTGGTCAAAAGAATTGAATACAACCGATCCCAAATTTTATAAATGGACACAATGGATTTTTGTCAAAATGTTCAAAGAAGGTTTGGCTTACGAAAAAGAGATGCCCATTAACTGGTGTCCTTCATGTAAAACAGGACTTGCAAATGAAGAAGTTGTTAATGGAGAATGTGAACGTTGTGGCTCTGAAGTAACAAAGAAAAATCTACGACAGTGGATGTTAAAGATTACAGCCTATGCGGAACGATTACTCGAAGATCTTGATAAACTTGAATGGCCGGATAAAGTTAAAAAAATGCAAGCCGACTGGATTGGTAAATCATACGGGGCCGAGGTCGATTTTAAAATCGACGGTCATGATGAAAGCATTCGCGTATTTACAACGCGTCCGGATACATTATACGGTGCAACATTTATGGTTTTGGCGCCTGAACATCGATTAGTTGCTGAGTTAACAAGTGAAGAGCAAAAAACAGCGGTTGAAAAATATGTTTTTGATGCATCCATGAAATCCAATGTTGACCGTATGCAAGATAAAGAAAAAACAGGCGTATTTACCGGAAGTTATGCGATTAACCCCTTAAACGGTGAGAAGCTCCAAGTATGGATATCGGACTATGTCTTAGCAGACTATGGTACCGGAGCGATTATGTGTGTTCCGGCACATGATGAGCGTGACTTTTCATTTGCAAAAACCTTTGATTTACCGATTATTCAAGTTATTGCCAAAGATGGTATCGAGGTTGAACTTGAAGAAGCCTATACGGATGTTGGAGTCATGATTAATTCCGGAGAGTTTAGCGGAATGCCATCCGATGAGACCAAAGAAAAAGTGGGCGATTATTTAGAAGAAAAAGGCATTGGAACAAAAACAGTAAATTATAAGTTGCGTGATTGGGTATTTTCTCGTCAACGGTATTGGGGAGAACCAATTCCGGTTGTGCATTGCCCTTATTGTGGTATTGTTCCTGTTCCTGAAGAAGAATTACCCGTTGTATTGCCTGAAGTAGAAAGCTATGAGCCTACAGGCACCGGAGAATCTCCTTTAGCAGCGATTGATGAATGGGTCAATACAACATGTCCTGCATGTGGAAAACCGGCAAAACGTGAAACCAATACAATGCCGCAATGGGCAGGGTCATCATGGTACTTCTTACGGTATGTTGATGTGAACAATGATCAAGAACTTGTGTCAAAAGAAGTTGCAAAAAAATGGTTGCCGGTGGATATGTATGTCGGTGGTATTGAACATGCCGTTTTACATTTACTGTATTCACGTTTCTATACAAAATTCTTGTATGATATTGGTGTTGTTGATTTTGAGGAACCTTTTAAGCGCCTCTTTAATCAAGGAATGATTTGTAAAAACGGCGCCAAGATGAGTAAATCTAAAGGAAATGTTGTATCACCGGACGAATTAGTTGAAAATTATGGCTGTGATTCGCTAAGAATGTACGAACTTTTTGTTGGACCTCCGGAACTTGATTCAGAGTGGGATGACCGAGGTATTGAAGGTGTTTATCGTTTCATGAACAAGGTTTGGAACTTAGTGTCTGATAATGTAGGTAAATCTGTAGAGCGTACAAAAGAATTAGAAAAACTTCACCATACCTTAATCTTTGAAGTGACTGACCGTTTAAACAAGTTTAACTTAAACACAACAGTTAGTGCCTTTATGGAATATACCAATAAATTGACGCAGTATGCACGTGAACATGATGGTGTAGACCACGAAACATTAAAAGATATCGCGCGTCTATTAGCTCCGTTTACCCCTCATATGGCTGAAGAATTATGGTCCATGTTAGGTGCGACACGTAGTATTTTTGAAAGTGGTTGGCCAGAATACGACCTTGAAAAAATGAAGGAAGATCAACTGACAATGCCGATTCAGATTAATGGAAAAGTACGAAGTACAATCCAAGTATCTGTGGATGCAACAAAAGAAGAAATTCTTGAACAAGTACGGGCAGAGATTGGGCCTAAGCTTGAAGGAAAGACAGTGGTTAAAGAAATTGTCGTTCCAAAGAAAATAATTAATATTGTTGTAAAATAAGTGGACACATTGACAACAAGCATTTTTTTGTATAGAATTACATTTAAGTGTAATATTATAAACATAACTCAAATGACAATCGAAAGGAAATGATATGGATTATTTAAACCATTTTGAACAATTAGTGAAAAAACAACTTGAACGTGTTGAAGCGATGAAGCAACAGGAAGATTTTGTGGATTACAGTAAACTTGATAAAATTGTCATAGGTACCGTTGGAGGCGATGGAATCGGTCCTGCAATTACAGCTCAAGCTGAACGAATTCTTGCTTATCTCTTAGCAGATGATATAAAAGCCGGGAAAGTTGAACTTAGAACGATTGAAGACTTAACGATTGAAAAAAGAGCTGAAGTTGGCCAAGCAATTCCGGATTCTGTACTAGTGGAATTGAAAAAATGTGATGTTATTCTAAAAGGCCCGACAACAACACCAAGAAAAGGTGACCCGTGGCCAAATATTGAAAGCGCAAACGTTGCAATGCGTAAGGAATTGGACTTATTTGCAAACGTTCGTCCTGTCAATGTTCCTGAAAAAGGTCTTGATTGGACATTCTTCCGTGAAAACACTGAAGGTGCTTATGTTTTAGGTAGTGAAGGCGTTAATATTACTGAAGACTTAGCATTTGACTTTAAAGTTATAACAAGCCAAGGTGCTGAACGAATTATCCGTGCCGCTTTTGAATTTGCCAAGAAAAATGATAAAAAGCGTGTGACGTGTGTTACCAAGGCAAATGTTATTAAAACAACAGATGGTAAATTCTTAGACGTATTTAAAAAAGTTGCCGAAGAATATCCGGGAATCGAAGCTGATGACTGGTACATCGATATCATGACGGCTAAGCTTGTTGACGAAAAACGTCGTAAAGATTTCCAAGTTATGGTCTTACCAAACCTTTATGGAGATATATTAACAGATGAAGCAGCAGAGTTCCAAGGTGGTGTTGGTACAGCAGGTAGTGCTAATCTTGGTAAGCGTTATGCAATGTTTGAAGCTATCCATGGATCAGCACCAAGAATGGTTGATGAAGGACGTGATATTTATGCGGATCCATCAAGTATTATTCGAGCAGGTGCCATGCTTTTAAATCATATTGGATATACAAAAGAAGCTGATAAGTTGTTTAAAGCATTAGATATTTGTGGACAAACAGAAAAGAAAATCCAGTTGACTGGTCGTGATACTGGCGCAACAAGTGCTGAGTATGCAGACTATATTATGGAGACCATCGAAAAACTATAAAAAAGAATGATTGAAACTATAAAAATCCCGAGTTCATTGTGAACTCGGGATTTTTATGATTTTTTATTGTACGTGTTATTGTAAGCTTTCCCATTGGTTTAACTTTTCTTCTAATTCGACTTCAAGACTGTTCTTTTCTTTCATCAGTGCACTGGATTTTTCATAGTTTAAAAAAATCTCTTCATGGGTAAGTTCTTCATCAATAGCTTCCATACGTGTCTCGATTGAAGTGATCTTGGCCTCGAGCTCATCAATTTGATTTTGTAATTTTCGCTCATCTTTTTGTTGTTGCTTCATGCGCTCCCAATTTTGTTTGTTTTCAGAGGCATTTGGGTTTTCACTAATATTGACCATATCTGAGGCATTTTCTTCTTCTTTTTTTTCAATATAATAATCATAGCTGCCATGATATTCTTTGATACGTTCTTGATCTAACTCCCAGACCTTTGTCGCAACACGATTAATAAAATATCGATCATGAGAGATAAAGAGAATCGTTCCGGTATAATGACGCAAAGCTTTTTCCAGAACCTCTTTTGAAATCATATCGAGGTGGTTGGTGGGCTCATCGAGTAATAAGAAGTTTCCTTTTGCAAGCATGAGTTTAGCTAAGGATAAACGACCTTTTTCTCCTCCGGACAAGGTGCCGACTTGTTTGAAAACATCATCACCGGTAAATAAAAACGAAGCCAGCAGATTTCTGATTTTACGCATTTCCATAGTTGGAAAATCTTCGGCGATTTCTTCAACGAGGGTAAGGGATTCGTTGAGTGTTGTATGTTCCTGGTCATAATAAGCGATTTCAACAGACTGGCCGATTTTGGCTGAACCGCCAATAGGTTTTAAATCTCCAAGAAGGAGTTTTAGCAAGGATGACTTCCCGGTCCCATTTTTTCCGATTAAAGCGATACGTTCGCCTTTATATATATTAAGATTCGCATCAGAAAATAAAGGCACATTGTCATAGCCAAGAGAGAGGTCTTTTAATTGCAATACATCCATTCCGCTTTCTCTTTTTGGATTTAAGGCTAATCGCATATTGTCTTGTAAGTCGATAGGCTTATCAAGAGGATCAATTTTTTCAAGGGCTTTTTCTCGACTTACAGCGCGTTTGATAAATTTTTCCTGTTTAAAGGAACGAAGCTGCTTAATGATGGCTTCTTGACGTTTGATCTCCGCTTGCTGTTCTTCGTAATGTTTTGTTGCTATGTATTGATCAAATTCTTTTTTTTGTACAAAAGCAGTATAATTTCCTTGATAAACACTAGCTTTACCCAGTTCAATATCGACAATTTTATGAACGATACGATCTAGAAAATATCGATCATGAGAAATAATCAAAAGTGTTCCTTTATAATTATTAAGGTAATTCTCTAACCAGCGAATCGCCTCCAAATCTAAGTGGTTTGTAGGCTCATCTAAGAAGAGGAGATCCGGCTGTATGAGAAGTAAGCGCCCAAGGGCTAAGCGGGTTTTTTGTCCGCCGGATAATGTGGATACATTTTGACTCCAACTGGATTCGGGGAATCCTAGACCTTTAAGGATTCCTTTAATCCGGCTTTCATAGCTATAGCCATCCATCGATTCAAAATCTTCAATGGCTTTATGGTAGTCATGAATTGTTTTCTCGTCGGGCGTTGAATGGGCCATTTGCTGCTCATAAGTTTTAATAGTCGTGTCTAAGGTCAGAAGCGCCTGATCGGCAGAGTGCAATTCATCATAAACTGTATTATGGGATGAATAATCAACGGTTTGAGATAAATAACCGATGCTTGTCCCGTTTTTTAAGAATATATCTCCGGAATCCGGTGTCAATTCCCCGGTCAATACTTTGAACAGTGTTGTTTTTCCGGCGCCGTTGACGCCAACAATGGCTGTTTGTTCACCTTCATTTACATGAAAGGAAACATTTTTTAATATCTTTTCGGAAATATATGAAAATTCAATGTTTTGACATGATAATAACATACGATAACATCCTCCTAAATTCTATATAATAATAGCATTGTTCAGCAATAAGTTCAATTCATATTTGACAGTGATTTAACAAAAGGATATAATTAAGTTAATTTCATAGAAAAAATAGGATAAATGAAATAGGAGGCATTATAATGTCAGATAATCATAAACAGGAAATGAAGAAGATATCAACGGCAGTAATAAAACGACTTCCGAGATACTATCGATATCTTGGTGAATTATTAGAGAATGATGTCGTAAGGATTTCATCAAAAGAATTAAGTCAGCGTATGAACGTAACGGCATCACAAATACGACAGGATTTAAATAATTTTGGCGGATTTGGACAACAGGGTTATGGTTACAATGTTGAGTTTTTGTATAGTGAAATCGGCAAGATTTTAGGTCTAGAGAAAACCTATAATATTATTATCGTAGGTTCAGGTAATTTGGGCCAAGCATTAGCTAACTACATTGATTTTGAAAAAAGAGGGTTTGTCATTAAAGGCCTTTTTGACGTGAATCCTCGACTCATCGGTATTCAAGTAAGGGGTATTGAGATTCGGGATATCGACCAGATGGAAGAATTTGTCAAAAATAATCATATTGATATTGCCGTTTTAACCTTGCCAAAGCAGAAGGCGCCAAAACTAGCTAATGATTTAGCTGACTGGGGCGTTAAAGGGTTGTGGAATTTTGCACCCATTGATTTGCAGATTAAAAACGATAAAGTCATTGTAGAAAATGTACATTTAGCAGAAAGCTTAATGACCTTATCATATCGGGTAAAAGATCAATTAGAATAGAGGAAATATATGGCTTGGTTTAATAAACACAAACAAATTCATATTGACAAAAAGACGCATTTACTCGTACTTGATCAAAAGTGGCATGAACTGTTCAATAATAAGAAACCGAGCAAAATCCTTACCCTAGAGAAAAAATTGAATGCATTGCTCAAAGAACAAGGGAAACTGACAACAGAATCCAAAGAATACTACAATTTAAAGAAAAAAATAATGCAAGAAATCGTTGATAACATGAGTGAGACCAATGCCGAAAACGAAAAAGACGCCTTTCATAAAATGGAAAAGAATCGACGAAATATTGAAGAAATAAATGATAAACTCAAACAATATGAAAAAAGACTGGACCAATTACCTATGAAAATCGAGCAAGTAAATAGGGAGTTGGTCACAGTTACGATGAATATATTTTATCTAGAGATGCTGGACGTTCGAGCAAAATCACAGAAGCATGATAAAATGGTTAAAAAGCTTCGCGAAGAAATCAAAGAAGAGATTATTGCAAGAGATGAAACTAAAGAACGTTCAGACGCACTATACTCGTTTATTCATGATGTTGTCGGTAGTGATGTTATTGAACAATATGATGATTATTATTTGAAAGGGAATGAAAAATAATATGATCATAGGAATAGGAATTGACTTAATCGCTGTTGAACGCATTCAAAAAGCATGTGCAAAAAATGGATTTTTGCAACGATATTTTTCGGATAATGAGATTGCTTTGTTTGAAAAACATCACATGAACCCGCAAAAGGTTGCGGGTAATTTTTGTGTAAAGGAATCGGTGGTCAAAATGTTTGGCACCGGATTTAAAGGGATTAACCTCATCGATATTGAAGTTCTTCGTGACGATTGGGGAAAACCATATGTCGTATTACATAAAGGTGCATTAAAAATGCAAGATAATCTAAAAATTGATTCAATTCATGTTTCGATTTCCAATACAAACGATTATGTTACCGCAGTTGCAATTGGTGAACGTTTGCGACAGGAATTTTTATAAAAAGGAGTTTGATATGTTTGCAGTAAAAGGCTATGAAATGCAAAAAATGGATCAATATATGATCAATGACGTAGGCATACCAAGCTGTGTCCTAATGGAGAATGCCGCGAAATCTATCGTGGATGATATTATTGTTCGTTTTCCGATCGGACAAGATAAGGACGGTAAGATAACGATTATCTGTGGCACTGGGAACAATGGAGGCGACGGCATGGCAATAGGTCGTTGGTTACTTCATCTTGGATATGACGTGCACTTTGTCATAATAGGAAAAAAAGAACGTAGATCAGAGGACCACCAACTACAAGAAACTATTTTGAATCATCTGATAGCTTCTCAAATGAAAAATACCGTTCTATGGATTGATGAAGACAATTTTGAAATAGACAGTCCCCAAATTAAAGCCTTGTTAAAAAGGAGCTTTTTAACGGTGGATAGTTTACTCGGAACCGGTTGCAATCGGACAGTTTCTATCTTGTTTAAAGATATTATTGAGTATATGAATCATTATTCGACCTATATAATTTCTGTAGATGTTCCTTCAGGAATTAATAGTGATAACGGAAAAGTAATGGGGGCTGCGGTTCAGGCGGACATTACCTATACTTTTGCCATGCCTAAAATTGGTTTAATTCTCTATCCCGGAGCAGAATATACCGGTGAGCTTATTGTTAAGGATATAGGTATTATTCAAGAAGCTCAATCCCTGATTCAACAAAAAGTCAATGTTCTTGACCAAGCCTCCATTAAAGAAGCGGTGGCACAAGGAGTTTTTGAACGAAAAAAGAACACCCACAAAGGAAACTTCGGAATCTTAGGCATTATCGTAGGGGATGACCTGATGTTAGGGGCAACGATTCTTGCCGTTAAAGCCGCCTAT
>ASRL01000096.1_pt1 | contig 17192 bp, 12 predicted proteins | sample 692978 | NCBI WGS metagenome assembly ASRL01 (sample SAMN02169241, study PRJNA158439) | bioreactor metagenome | isolation source: day 67 sample from continuous culture bioreactor inoculated with sediment... | place: Germany: Bremen | reverse complement strand
AACACCTATCCGTTTGTCCATAAAAAAGAATTGGAAAACTGGTGGAATAGTTTTTATAAAGTGGAACAATCAAGAACCCGTGAAAATGGTGGTTACGGATTAGGTCTACCCATTATAAAAGCTATTCAAGAAGCTGACCACAATGCCTATGGCTCTTTTTATCAAGATGAGTATGTTCATTTTTATGTGGATTTTAAATTATTGTAGTTGCTCCCTTTTCATTTCATCAAAAAACCTTAGTAAAAGTCAGTTATAACCAATTTGATTATCCAATATGTCCCCATGACTCTGCTTTATCAATTACCTGGTTGGTATATATTTTCTGAATTTTCAGCAACGTTCATATCATTATTATATTTCTATATGAGTTCAATATATTCAGAGCTAAAGCAAAGACCATCTCTTCCAATTATATTTATAAATATTGCTGTTGTACTTTTTTTTATCTGCTTTTTTATTTGTCCATTCATAATTGGTCCAATTTCTTTTTGTTGCCATATTCTTTCAGCATGAACTCCAACATCTAAGGTATAGTTATATATAACCGATATTATGTCTTGACTATTTAATTCTTGGATTTTTAAAAATCCGTCCTCAATAATTAGTGTTTTTAAACTTTGCAATTTTTTTTTATTGGACACTATCTTTTTGGCAAATTCGAAATGTTCACTAAAGTTAAATATTGGTAAATGTCCATGTTCAAAATTCGGTATAATATAACGCCAAACTTTTCCATTAATATCTGTTGTGGTTCTTGCCCATGTATCTAAGGGAAAATATTGGTCATTGGTTCCATTAATAAATAGCATAGGTGTTTTAATTTCATTTACAAGATGATTCATCGGTTCCCATAAAACACTCTGTTCTGTAGTAGGTTGTAACTTCCCATCTGATTCACTTAAATATCCACATCCATAAACTGCTATAGCAAAACTAAATCGTCGATCAGCCCCAGTAGCTATACTAGTTATAATTCCGCCCCACGAAATACCAAATATCCCTACTTTTTCTGAATTCACTTCATCAAAAGATTGAATCAACGTATTAGCTCTTATTACATCTGCAACAGCATGATACATCCATTGTTCAGTTATTGGTAATTTATAATCCTCAAATACATTTTTTCTATTAGGACCAGAACAATTATGAATAGGTCTATTTTCATGGGATAAACTAAGGTCAGGCAAATGACCTTCAAGATCCATAGATATTGCCGCAAACCCTTGTTCATTCCATCTTTTAACCATCCAATGAAAAGCTGTTCCACCACCTCCGTGAACAATCACTACCGCTGGCCAACCATCTGTAGGTGGTATACCTTCCGGTGCTTTGTAATAGGCATATACTTTTGTTACTTTGTGATGGTACATAAAACCTTCATAAAAAAAAGAAGTAAAACCTTCAACACAATAAAGATTTGTCAGATATGTTTTTGGTACCTCATACATTTTTTTTATATCCCATATATTAGTATAAATCATGGTTCAAACCTCCGCACTAGACCCTTAAAAAAATGCTATCCGTTTATCTTTATATACGCGATGTAAAAGCCTGTAAAAACCGAGTCTGTTTCCGATCAGAAGTCACTCTATAATGTCATCGTCATTGATGTCGATGGACGAATGCCAACTTTTGGAATTCCATAGTTAGTTATTTAGTTTAGATATTATACCCCAGGTCTGTTACTGTAACCAGGCAATAACGTATTCCACTCTTCCATTTGTCGATTTAATCTCTCAACAACTTCAGGGTATTCTTTTACAATGTTATTTTTCTGCTGTTCATCTATTTTTAGATTATATAATTCAACTTTATCGAGTACTGGGTTTGTAATTAACACATACTGGTCATTTCTAATGGCAAGCATAGGCCAAAAATCATCATCATTATGGTAAAATCTCCACTCCCACATAATTGCCTTTTTTCTAGTAATTTCATTGCCTCTAAAAGCATCCACAACATTTACACCGTCTGGTTGAAGGTCTGTCGGCATTTCAACCCCTGTAATATCTAAAAACGTAGGCAACATATCAACTGCAGACAATAATGAGGTTGAATCCACATTATTGGCCGGTGTTATCCCTGGCCATCTTACAATAAAAGGCACTCTAACACCACCTTCATAAAGACTTCTTTTTCTACCTCTTAAACCACCTGTTGATCCCCATGTACCATCCTCTAAGGTAATTGTCTCAGGCCCATTGTCACTGGTGAACACAATAATTGTATTCTCCGAAAGTCCCATAGCTTCTAGTTCTTCCATTAAAACACCAATATATTTATCTGCATTAGTCAACACAGAATAGTAAGTTTGTCTTGGCTCTTCAAGATCTTTATAAGGCTCTCTTTGTTCTTTTGTTGGATGGAGTGGCGTATGTGGATCTTTAAGCCAAAGGTTAATAAAAAATGGTTTATCTTTATCTTGCTTAATAAATTCTAGTGTTTCTTCAATAGCCATTCTACTTGAATTTGCTGCCCAAACTTTATCAATATCATTAAATAATGTAAAAGGCCATTTTTCCGTTCCTAACCACGTAGGTCCATTGCCATTCCATACCCTTGTAGCATCGTAACCATATTCAATCACTGGTGGAGCATCTGGATGACCGTATTGACCTCCTCCACCGCCAAGATGCCACTTCCCGTAATGCGCTGTCCTATAACCTGCCTCTTTTAATAACTTTGGCAAAGTATGGACATCTTTATCCAGCCAATTATTCATGTGTCTTGCAGTATTATGGTCATAACGCTCATAGTGTCCATGCACTAAGTGTCGTGCTGGATAATGCCCTGTCATAAATGCACATCGACTCGGAGAACATACAGGACTGGCCACATGAAAATCAGTAAATCGTGTACCTTCTTCAGCTAGTTTATCAATATTTGGAGTTTGGATTTCTTCATTATTATAACATCCAAGGTCTCCATATCCCCAGTCATCTGTTAAGATAAAAATAATATTTGGGGTTTTTTTTGCATCGGTTTTTTTCGTAATTATATAGTCTCCTTCTATCATTTTCATTTACCAAGCTGTATCGGCCTGATTATTCCCATCGGAAAACCAAGCTTCTAAAGTAGCTTTTTCAAGTTTTAAATCCACATAAATGAACTACTCTTCTCATCTTCTTTAACTGGATTACATTTTTATAATTTTGAATTTCTAAATGTGTATAAGCTAAAGGTAATGCATTGCTTCCATATATTCTAATATCTTATTAAAAAATACACCTGTGCTATTAGCGTAATGCTCTGTCATTAATCCATAACGCGTTGGTGCACAAGTTGGTCTTACATGAAAATTTGTGAGTACAAAAATAATATTTAGGTTTTTTATTTTTCCTCCTGTTTAATGAATCTTAGAACAAATTATTTGAAAAGATTTAGTATCTCCTTTTTTTAATTGAACCTCTTTTATCACGGAATCTTTTGTTGCGACTAATTGTGTTGGAAGAATTAAATCAATCATTGCATCTCTATTTTTCGACAACAATTTGATACCAACAACTTTTTTATCCAAATCCCATTCAATAGAAACTTCAATTGCACCTCTTGCAAGAAGATTTTTCACATTACCTTTCTTCCACTTTTCAGGCAGTGCTGGTAAAATCACAATCTTACCGGGTACAGAAAAAAGTAACATTTCATTAATTGCTGAACAAAGTCCCATGTTGGCATCTAATTGTATGGGTGCCCACGGCAATTCTACCCCTATCCCCATATTTCTCCAATCATTGTGTGTTGTATACAAATTGTTAAGAACACAAGATCTTGTCATTATCTCAATACATTCTAATGATTTATTTCCTTTTCCTATTCGAGCAAAAGTATTTGCCATATGCGCAAGAGACCACCCTGACTGTTCATTTAACCCCGTAAGCAATCTTTTTTTTACAGCGATTTCAAATCCATTAAACAATTCTTCGTTATTATCTTTAGTGACTTCAGTACCTGGAAAAACTGGATATATATGTGATTCGTGTCTATGGTGATAATTATCCGCAAAAAAATCATGCATCCATTCTTTAACAGCCCCATCTTCATTAAGTTGGTAAGGAGGAATTTTCTTTAGCATACTTTTCCACTTATTTATATTCTCCGTATATATTCCTGTGTTACTAGACCCTTCAATTAAATTTGTTAAAAGTTCCTTTGCAATCGCAAAGTCCATGGTAGCATTAATCGTCGTTTCCATTTCTGCACCCATTCCATCACCTTTCCAATAGTTACCCGGTGTGTTTTCCGGGGAATTTGATGGACAACTAATAAAGTAACCTTGCTCATCTACGGTAAAAAAATCTTCATAAAATAATGCTGCTTCATACATAAAAGGTAATGCTCTTTCTTTCAAAAATTCTATGTCACCAGTATACAGATAATAATCATAATAATGTTGCGATAGCCATCCTGCACCACCAGTCCAGTGAATAATGTGCGGAACAACATGTTTTAGCAGCCCTGAATCAGGCGCTGTTGGAGCAGGAACAAATATGCCTCTACACCCAAACTTTTAAATACAATTAAACAAGTTGTTGATAAAATTGAGCTAGAAAGAGAAAGCACTCTTATTTCAACAAAAAGCACACTTAAATTTAATATTCTTAATCGTCTAATAACAGATCAAATATGTAATGAAGAATTCAGAGAAAAATCTATTTATGTAAATCCCAAAATAATTTCTAGCTCTCTACAAGTCTGTACAATAATGTATGATAAGAATATACATACAAGCGAAAAAGTTTTTTCTGATTTAAATGCTCAATTATCTTCTATTTTACCTGTGTACTCTTTCGAACTTTTTTATGATTTTACTAGAAGTATTATTTTAATTTTATTGACTGATTTAATCGATAGCCCTCTAAAAAAATTGCGTTTATTAATTGATTCAAGTCGTGTTGAAATTCGTATATCCGTAGGTTCAGAAGTCACACATTATAGCAAATTATATCATTCTTATAATACATCTAAAAAAGCTGCTAATCATTTAATTGTAAACTATGTAGATTCCCTTATTTTTTTTGATGCCATTGTCGAAGAAAACAATTATATTATTACAACTTTTAATCTCACTATTGATTATAATGACATTGAAAAAAAAATTTGTTTAGGTGAAAAATCTGAACTCCAAGACTATATTAATAATATATTTACCCAAATATCAACTATGCCAAAAGTAAACTTTGCATATGTAAAATTAATGACTTTAGAGATTTTCATATTATTTAATAGAATTTACAAAAATATTTCTAGTACGATTCCAGACACAAAAATTATACCTGAATATCTCATTGAAAATATCAGCAATGCTACTTCATTAGATTTTTTGCATACTCAATTAATAAACCTAACTGAATCCATCGATTATTTTGAAGAAAAATCAAAATACAATTATAGTCCTATGATCAATGAAATTCTCGCTTATGTACATAATAATTATTTTGAAAATATTTCTCTCAAAGTTATTTCGACAAAAATGTCTTATAATCCTGGATATTTAGGTAAAATTTTTCGAAAAGAAGTAGGTATGTTGTTTAGTGAATATGTGACAAAAGTAAAAATGGATAAAGCAAAATTCATGCTTCAAAACACAAATTTAAAAATAGCAGATATAAGTAGAAATATTGGAATAGATAATACCAATTATTTTTACTCACTTTTCAAAAAAATACTACAACGTTACTCCAACAGAATTTAGGAACACTCTCAATTCTTAGGGATTATTAACCTCATACCTATAATTTCCCATAGCAAGCACCAAAAATAGTGAACAATGGACATCCAAGCTCATCTGACTCTTAATCATGATAAGCAAACGATGTCCATCAAAAATTATAACTAATTTACGCTTTACTTATTTCAACAAAATAGGCTGCCGTAACTCCTTCTTTATCTTTACCAATGAATTTAGCCGACAATCTTGTAAGACCTTTTTCTAGTTCCAATACAAATTCAGCTTCTCTATCGTCTTCTTCTACTTTTTTAGTCTCTATAATACCCTGTATTTGTATCTGTGCGTAATCTATCTGTAAAGCCTCTCCACCTGAATAAGTTTCCCAGTTTTTTTCTTGTATAAATTCTTTGGAAAATTCAATATCTTGACCAATAATTCCTTTTGCTATGGGCAAATCAATGGATTGTGGCCATCTTCTCAATCCGAATCTATATTTTCCTGATTTTTCTATTTCCACTTCATAATAGCCGTCAATCCTTAAGCCTGATCGAATATGTCTCTGGTTCCAAGCAGTTTCACATTCTTCATTACGAAGATCATGACAGGTTATGTGTATTGTCTCTTCCCCAATTGGATAAGGTATCATTTCATCATATTGGGTTGAGACCAGTTTCCACCATTTATCATAGTCAGTCCTTAATCTTCTAACTACTTCTGGGTATTTATGACTGATATCAAAGCGTTGTTCCCTATCTTGATTAATCTCATATAATTCTCTTCCATTGATTAGTCTCCAATCATTGGTCATAACTGCACTCTTTCTCCACTTCACAGGATACGCCACACGTTGTGAATCTGTAACAAGCGTACGGTCCAGTCCTTTTTCATTACCTCTCATATAAGGCAATAAACTCATGCCATGAAATTCTAGTTTTTCTTCTTTCACATCACACATATCAAGCAAAGTAGGCATAAAATCCACGTTTGCAGTTAATTGATTTAAATCTTTGCCTACATCAAAACCACCGTTTGTCCATTTCATAAAAAATGGTACTCTATGACCTCCGTCATACTCTGAGTTTTTGCCTCCTCTTAATCCTCCATTAAACCCGTCAATGACATAATCACTTGCATCTACTGTAATGCCACAGCTAGTACCATTGTCTGTCATAAAGATCACTATGGTATCATCTTCTATATTCAGTTCCGACAATTTTGCTCTAAGACGTGCAAAGTTTTCATCAATGTTAGTAATCATCCCATAAAATCTAGCGCGGTCATCATTTGTTTGGTTCATATACGGTTTTGAATAGCTATTCGGAACATTATATGGTAAATGTGGAGCATTAGAAGGTATAAAACAGAAAAAAGGTTGATTCTGATTCTTTTCAATGAACTTAATTGCCTCATCGAAAAAAACATCTGTACAATAACCCTTGAATTCTACCGGTTCACCGTTTACAAAATATGTATCGTCAAAATAATCGTTTCCCCAATAATCCGGAGTCTGACTAATTCCACCACCACCATGAACTACCGTTTCATTAAATCCTCTATCCATTGGGCGGTAAGGATAGGCATCACCTAAATGCCATTTTCCAAAAATACCGGTCTCATATCCTGCATTTTTAAGGGCTGTAGCCAATGTCACTTCATCTTTTCTAAGAAGGGATCGACCGCCTACTGTATGCCATACACCTGTGCTGTTAGCAAAATGTCCTGTCATTAAACCTGAACGAGTCGGTGCACAAGTCGGTCCTACATGAAAGTTAGTAAATCGCAAACTTTCATTATAAAAAGAATCAATGTTTGGCGTTTGAACAATAGGATTTCCAGTACAGCCCAAATCCCCAAATCCTTGGTCATCTGTTAGTATAAAAACAATATTAGGGTTTTTTTTCATCAATATTTTTTCCTCTCTTTGCATAGTCACTCTTTTCCATTAACGTAGTTGCTTTAAAAGTGAAAATATGTTAACTTTAATCATATATATTATTATAATTTATATTTACTTTATATATCAATGGATTATCAATATATTTCATTGCATTATTTACAGATTGGAGAGTCTCATGCAAAGTTTAGGAGAAATGAAAATAAAAATCGATACCGTTGCCTTTAGTACTGCAAAACCCGATTGGTCAAAAAAAAGGTTTCCCTATCCTCACCACAGAATCTATTACGTCGTTGATGGTGACGCAACATTAATTCTTAATGATTCCACTCATATTCTTCAACCTGGTTTCATCTATCTTCTCCCTGCTTTCAGTATGGTTGAAACTATGTGCAACCACCATCTGACTCACTATTATATCCACTTTCAGTTACTTCATAATGATGTCATGGATATCTTCAGCATTTATAATCCTGTGGTCAAACTTCCTGCGCCTGAGAATGTTCATTGTCTTTTTAGCACCCTTAAAGAAAATTATAACTTAAACAGTCCTTATTCCACACTAATGGCATATAGTTCAATTTACCGGCTGCTTGCCCCTTTTTTTCAGTCGTGTAAGCAACCTAGCAAGGACATGATGCGTTTCGAACCTGTCCTCAATTATATTGATTACCATCTGACCAATAAACTAACTAATAAGGAACTTGCTTCCATACTTAACCTAGATCCGGTTTATTTCACTAATACCTTTTCAAAAACATTTTCACTTCCACCTAATCAGTATATTATAAACAAACGTCTGGAACGTGCACAGACACTGTTAACCTCTACTGATTTCAAAGTCAATAAAATAGCACTTCAATCAGGATTTGAAAATAATATGTATTTTTCACGAATGTTTAAGAAAAAAATAGGAATCACACCTACTGAATATCGTATTCAGAATAGCTAATCCATTACTCTACTTACAAAGGATTAATAATTATTCGTTCGCATCATCAATATTTCTTTTTCTGATAAATAGGCAGTATTTTTGCCTTCTTTAATAATCTGAATCTCATCACATAAGTTCTTTAAATATTCTAGACTTGAAGATATAATAACCGCCCCACAGCCTTTTTGAATCATCTCCTGTATGAAATCGCAAATAAGTTGTCCCTGAATAAGGTCGGCATTTAAGAGCGGATGTTCCACCACTAAAATTTTAGCTCCTGACAACCTGCATTTTGCAAGTTGTACTTTTGTTTTTTTTTCTGAAGAAAGATTATTGACAATAACATCCCCATTGATATCCCCTAGATACTCTTTCAGCTCTTTAAACGCATAATTGATAACTTTGTCATTAACCACTTTTTTTGACCAATGGCTTTTATCAAGAATTGTCATTGTTACATTTTCTTTTACTGTTAGATCATTAAATAGTGTATTATCTAACGAATGCGAAATTATGTTAACCCCTTTATAAAGAATCTTATTGTAATTGGATTTTTCCACCTTTTTTCCTTCAATGTATATATTTCCAAACTCCGGTAATATTTCTCCAATTAATGCTCTTGAAAGTTGATTTCCTGAATAATAATCATAGTCAAACAAACCTATGATTCCACCTTGTTTCAAACTAAAGGATATGTTCTTTATAACCTTAGTTGTTAAGTTTTCAACTTCAAACAAAGCATTTCCTTGTTTATTATTACCGAGATTAATTCCTGTTGTCTGTTCCCAATACTTATTTCCCATTACAAAGCCGTATAGATCTTTTTCTCCATACTCACCTTTATATAAAATCCTTGATACGTTACCTTCTGTTAAAACATATATACGTTCTAGATGTTCCATAATCTTTTTATAATAATGATCAAGAAATATAATTGACACGCCTTCACTCTTTAAAAATTCCAAAATATGATTAAACATTCCCATATCTTCTGAATTATACTCTCTTAAAACATCGTGAAGGATGATCACTTTAGCATTTAATATATAAGCTCTAATAATTTCAAGAAAAAAGCATTGAGTCACTGTTAAGTCTTTAACTCTTATATCTCCTTCTAATTTAACCCCAAATTTATCCAAAATATTATTTGTTTCTATTTTTATACTTTTGCTATGTATCATATAAAACATTCTGCTTTTTTCACTAATCAAAAAAAAGTTTTCACTAATCGTCATGTTTTTAATCAGCTTACATTGTGAACTCACATTATAAATACCCTTTCTTCTTGCCTCATATACATTGTTTGGTGAATAGACTTGTCCTTTATATCTGATAATACCAGAACTTGCTTTTATTTCTCCTTCTAGTAATTCCATTACTTTCCAGACCCCTCCCCCTTTCAAACCAATAATACCAATTACTTCTCCTTCAAATATGTTAATATTCACATAACAGAGTTTACCTGTATTCGAATGAGCAACTGATATATTATCAAAGCTCAACAGTTCTGTTTTCACATTTATTCACCTACTTCATGTGGCATGGATACATGAACTTCTGTTCCCATTCCCAACGTGCTGTTTATATGTATCCCAAACTCATTACCAAAAAGTAGCTTTATCCTTTCAGAAACATTTAATAAAGCAACACCATTACCCTTTGATTTTAAACCATAGACAACATTTTCTGAGTTTTTTAGCTTATTATTTATACTCTCTAATGTTTTTATATCCATACCGACTCCATTATCTTCAACGGTAATTAACATTCTTTTATTTGTATAAATAACACGTATAACAATTTTTCCTGCTGTCATTTGTCCTTCGATTCCATGATTTATGGCATTTTCAACCAGTGGCTGCAATGTCATTTTTGGTAGTTTAAAATTCATGATATTCTTATCATCCATATCAAAGTCACTAATTAGCTTAATCCTATCCCCGAATCTGTATTGCTGAATCTTCATATAATTTTCAGCATTCTCATATTCTTCTTCAAAAGTAATTAAACTCACAGAAGACCCAATTCCATAGCGAAAAAACTTTGAAAGGGACTCAATCATTTCTGCAGTCTCCTTTAAACCGTGTATGAGAACTTCTCCACGAACGGAGTCCAAAATATTATAAAGAAAGTGGGGATTGATTTGACTTTGTAAATTATCCAACTGTGCTTGTTTTCTAAGTATAGATTCCATATATTCCCTACTTGAGGAATTTCTTATGATATCAATGAGTTGTTTAAACTCTTTGTCAACAGAAATTTCATTTATGTCATCCTTATATTCGATATTGATTTGAGATAGTTCTCTTTTGAGTTCACTGAAAGCTTTACGCGTAGTAAGTATAGATATAAAAAAGTGATAGCTAATAATATATATCATATATATAAAGACTATTGTAACAAAAATTATCGCTATGATTTGATGATTTTGTTTGAAATCTGATTTTAACATCAGAAATACAATCAATCCATAAAATATACTAAGAAAAAAACACAAAGAAGCAAACATAGTAATATATTCAATTTTATTTTTCTTGCTTGCTTTCATTTTATTTACTCCTCGTTTCTAGAAAGATTGTTCTTAGGAATATAATCTTTTATATTCTTTAAAACTTATTTTCACGTTCTTTTTAAAGGTTTTACTAAAATGTTTAGCATCACTATAACCGACAGACTCAGAAATCTCAGATAAATTCATCCGTGTTTCTTTGATTAGCTTCTTTGCATATTCTATTCGAATATTCAGCAAGTATTGACTGACTGTCGTTCCCGTTTCATTTTTAAATAATCCACTAAAATAAGTATAACTAAGATCTACATAGTTTGCTACATCTTCAATTGTTATTTGTTCTGATAAATGGTTTTGCATATATTGTTTTGCCAACCGAACCGGCTGACTGTTTCGTAATTTTTTTTCATCATATTTTCTAGTAAGAGCCTCACTAAGTCGTGTGACAAGAAGATTTTTTAAATCTACAATATTATCAATAGGCATTAATTCTTTAGTTAATGTATCTAAAAACATTTTTTGATTATCTCCATCCATTGATACGGAGACAAAAACAGTTGCTATTTCCAATGCACCTTCAAAGGCTAGCCACGGTCTCTCAAACAGCAGTTTTTCCGAATCATCATACTTTTCTAAAATCCAATTCTTTAAAACCTCGGATTCAAAAGTTTCAACAAGTCCCACAATTCTTATCTTATCCGTGTCTGATAAGAATTCATCGGTTTTATCCAAGTTATATTTCTCGATGAAAACAACTTCTTTAGAACCAATGATACATTTAGCAGTCAGTCCTCGAACTACCTCAGGAATTAATTCTTTTAAATCTATAGGACTTTGTCCGATACTGCTGACTGAAATTGCTATTTTTACATTTTCATAAAATTCTAATTTTAATCGTATCTTATCAATGGTTTTCGCAGAAATTCGATTGACTTCTTCTTTTTGCTTAGCCATAAAGTTTGCAATAAGAATAAGACCGGTTCCATTTTCAAACATGTGATATTCATGGAAAATGGAGTCATATATTTCTGCAATTGTATTTCTCGTCTTTTCAATTATATATGAGTCAATGTAATTTTCTCCATCCACGTTAATGTAAACGTAAATGGAAATTACCGGTTCATCTATAAAAGAATAACAATACTCTTTGTTGATATTTTCAATTCTATCTAAACTCATATTCTGATCCAAGCAGTCCTGTATATACTGATTTCTTAAACGTGTTGTAGTTAATTCACTACGTTTTTTTAATTTTTCAACGTCTTGAATATGCTCTGCATTTTTGAATTTTTTAACACATATTTTTCTAAGTGTATTTTCTAAATTTTCTTTGTTTATGGGCTTCAAAAGATATTCCACAACACCATATTTAAGGGCTGTATGGGCATATTCAAACTGTTTATAACCGCTTATAATAACTGTGCTGATTGTAGGGTCTATTTCATAGACTCTTTTTGTCAATTCCAGCCCGTCAATCCCAGGAAATCTAATGTCTGTAATAAGTATATCCGGTTTGATTTTTTTAACATACAGCAATGCATCCATACCATTATTCGCTTCAGCGACAATTTCTATACCTAACTCTTCCCAGTCAATTAGGCTGCGAAGCAGTTGAATAATTCTTACTTCATCATCTGCTATTATTGCTTTAAGCATAATTTAGAATCTCCTTATTTACATTTTTACTAACGGTTTTGTTTCAGCTATTAGCTTACAATTCTTGTTCTAAAAATTAACTCTTTGAAATAAAAATAGAATTAGGCCGGCCATGTATGGCCCACCTAATTTTAATACATTAGAACGGTTAAATCAATATAACTTTTTGTTGAAAATATATTTCTAAAGCTACTCAAATGGATAGAGTATTTTATGAATTGAAGGATCTTCAATGTTTTCCATAGTTACATATTGAGCACCTGTATCAAAATATGCCTCAACTTCTTTTCCATCCAATATATCATTTGCCTTTACTACAGCCAAATATCCCATATTAAAAGGATCTTGTGTAACGAAGCCTCCGGTTACTCCTTCTTGAACCTGAGCTATTGTTTGAGCTGAAGCATCGAATCCAATGTGAACCATCTTGCCGTCAACACCTTTTTCCTTTAAAGCGGTAGCCACTCCAACTGTTGTAGTTTCGTTGTTTGAGAAGAATCCAACCAAGTCAGGATTAGCTGACATAATGTCATTTGCTATAGAAATTGTCTTATTTAAATCATTATCTGCATATTGAATTGAAACAACTTCCATATCAGGATATTTTTCTATAATTGATGCAGCTCCGTCACTTCTATCACGATTATTCTTTACACCTTCTGCAGCACCGATAATAGCAACTTTACCTTTTCCGCCGCAAGCTTTTGCCAAAGCTTCACCAGCAATTTCTCCCGCTGCCCAGTTATCTGTTGCTACATGTGTTAGGATACTTTCAGAGTTCAACAATCCATTAAAAGTCAACATCTTCACATCTTTAGCCGATGCTGCGTCTACTGCCGGAACTAATCCTTCACTATCAAGAACTGCAATAGCAATAGCATCTGCTTTTTTTAGAACTGCATTTTCTACCATTTTAACCTGTTGTTCAATGTTTGCCTCTGTATCGCAGCCTTCAACTGAAACTTTTATTCCTAAATCTTCACCTGCCTGCATTGCTCCAAGCTCAACTGTTTTCCAAAAATCTCCGGCAAATGATTTCATGATTACTGCAACATAACGCTCATCATCAGTTGATGAGTTTGTATTACCTGTTTTTTCTTCAGTATTAGAACCTCCATCATTCACTTCATTACTTGATGAACATCCTACCATAGAAATCACCATCATTAACACCAATAATACACCCAATAATTTTTTCATTCTTTTCCTCCTTAATATTTTTAATAAAATGTTGTTATTTTTTTGTACCTCTTTCTCTTCTTATCTTATCAAGATATACTGCAAAAATCATAACCAGTCCGGTTGCAAACAATTGCCAGTTTTGTGAAACATTCAGTAAATTCAGACCACTCATCAAAACGCTCATAATAAAAGCGCCTAGAATTGTACCACTAATTGAACCATGTCCACCTGCCATAGATGCTCCACCAATAACAGCTGCTGCAATTGCGTTTGCTTCATAAGCAACTCCTATTGTCGGTTGTCCTGAGTTGATTCTTGCCGTCATAATGATTCCTGCAATTGCCGCCATTAAACCACTAAAAAGATATGCAAATATACGGATATTGTCTGTCTTAATTCCCGAAAGCCTAGCCGCTTCTTCATTACTACCTACTGCAAATATCTGACGTCCCACAACCATTTTTCTTAAAATGAAGGAAGATATGATTCCAAATACAACTAAATATACAACCGGTAAGGGTATTCCGAATAGCTTGCCTTGAAAAATCATTTGAAAAGATTTATTTCCTGTTATGTAAACGGGTCTAGCATCTGTAACCACCATAACAAAACCGCGAATAGCCATTTGAGAACCTAAGGTTGCTACAAAAGGAGGTAACTTCATTTTTGAAACAAAAACACCATTGATTGCACCAATCATACAACCTGATAACATAGTTACAACAATTGCCACCGGAAGAGGTGCACCGGCATTTAACATCATGGCAACAATTACAGTTGACAAAGCCAAAGTCGACCCGATAGACAAGTCTACAGCCTTAGATATGATAACATAGGTCATACCATATGCTGTTATAGCTGTTATGGCAGTTTGAATAGCAATAGTTGTAAAGTTATCGATATTAAAGAAATATTCACTAGAGAGTGAAAAAAATATACATAATATAACCAAAGCTAGAGCAACAGTCAGTTTTTGTTTTGTATCGTTATTTAATTTGTTGGCTTTACCCATCAAGTCTTTCATCGTTATTGGTTTCGTATTTATCGATTCTCCATTATCCATTGATTACCTCACCTTTCTTTTTTTCAAATCCTGAAGCTAAATGCATGATCATCTCTTGGGAAGCTTTCATTGAGCTCATTTCACCCATTAATACACCTTCACTGAGGACATATATCCTGTCACTCATACCCATTATTTCAGGCATTTCTGATGAAATCATAATTATTCCTGCACCTGCACTTGCAAGTTTATTCATCAGAGTATATACTTCATATTTAGCACCTACATCAATTCCCCTTGTCGGTTCATCAAAAATATATACATGTGCATTTTTCATAATCCATCTTCCTATTAAAACTTTCTGTTGATTACCACCACTAAGAAACTTACACAACTGTTTATTTGATGGGGTTTTAATATTCATACTTTTTATGATATTTTTCACTTTCTTGTTTAGCTCTCTATCATCTACTAATCCAAAGGTTGTATTCTGATGTAGATTGCCTGCCAAAATATTTGTATCAACTTCCAGGTCTAAGAACAACCCATCTGTTTTTCTATCTTCTGTTAAATATGCAATACCATTTTTAATTGCAGTATTTGGTGATTTAGGATTAATCTTTTTTCCATCAACAATAATTGTTCCGGAAGTCATCTTATCAGCCCCAAAAACCGCCCTAGCAAATTCACTTCGCCCTGCTCCCATTAAACCTGCTATACCAATAACTTCACCTTTTCTAACATGTAATGAAATATCTTGAACCTTACTTCCCCTGTTGACATGTTTTGCTTCAAAAACAATCTCTCCAATTTCATTTTTTCTTTCAGGATACTGTTCATCAAGTTTTCTCCCTACCATATCGCATATCATCTCAGCTATTGTCGTTTTTGACCACTCTTTTGTTGAAACAAAAGTTCCATCTCTCAATACTGTAACTTCATCTACTATATGGTCAAACTCTTCTAGTCTGTGGGAAATATAGATAATGGCAACTCCTTTCCTTTTTAGATCTCTAATTATTTCGAATAGTTTTTGAACTTCATTTTCTGCCAATGCAGATGTTGGTTCATCTAAAACCAATATATCAGAATCAACTACCAAGGCTTTTGCGATTTCAACCATTTGTTTTTCAGCTACACTTAAGGTTTCAACGATTGCAGTTGGATCTAAGTTTAGACCTAGGCTACCCAATAATTTCTTGGCGTTCTTAACCATTTTTTTATCATCAACAACCATATTTCCAAAAAGCTTGGGTTCTCTTGTTACATAAATATTTTCTGCAACAGTTAGGTCCGGTAAAAGGTTGAACTCCTGGTGAATAATACTAATTCCTCTTACAGACATCTCTTTAGGATTCATTGGAACTATAACCTGATCCTTATATGTTATTGTACCGCTATCATGAGAGTGTATGCCTGTTAGTATTTTCATAAGAGTGGATTTTCCTGCACCATTCTCACCAATTAATGCATGAACTTTTCCAGCTCTGATTTTCATCGTAACTGAGTCTAAAGCTTTGACTCCCGGAAACGACTTTGTTATATTTTCCATTTTTAATATATATTCCATTTAATCACCTCATTAATCAGTATTTAATCACTAATAAATGTTATGCTTATATATTAACTTTTATAGTAACCGATTACAATGAGGCAATTCTTCTATTAGGTGGGTGTTTTTATTATTAATCTAATATATACAATATTATACGCAATTTCACAATATGTCTTTGGTAGTACTATAGAAACTTTGTATGTAAAAAAACAACCATACGAATCATATGTAAACCTGGGGAATTACTTGAAGTCGATTAGGCGGGTAGAACGCTTGCTATTACGGATATGAAAAGCCCCGGTTGGATTACCGCACATATACACGTTTTTGAATTCATTGACACTCGAATGTGTAATGGATCCATGTTTTTTTTCATAGTATGATCTACGTGAGTGTTGTCGATAATTCCCGTGAAAGCAGACTTTTCGAGACGAGATATTCAAATGAGCTATGCTTTGAAAAAAGCATAGCTCATTTAAATCAGGCAAATAGCGAACTAGAAAAAGAGATTGTCGAACGCATACGCATTGACCAACAAAAAAACTACTTCTCAATAATGTATCTCACAAACTAAAAACTCCTTTATCACTTATTCAAGGTTATAGTGAAGGCCTTCAATTGGTCCTTCATAAAAGTCATCCGAAAGCTTATTTTTATTGTGATGTTATTATTGATGAAAGCAAGAAATTTGAAAGTATATCACCAATAAATATATATCCTGATCGGGCATTTATATGATACGATATTGCAAACACCTATCCGTTTGTCCATAAAAAAGAATTGGAAAACTG
>ASRL01000095.1_pt1 | contig 17193 bp, 14 predicted proteins | sample 692978 | NCBI WGS metagenome assembly ASRL01 (sample SAMN02169241, study PRJNA158439) | bioreactor metagenome | isolation source: day 67 sample from continuous culture bioreactor inoculated with sediment... | place: Germany: Bremen | reverse complement strand
TAAAGAGATGGACGGAAATGTACTTATTAAAAATTAATTTATAATCCAAAATGATCTCCTAGATTTTAAAAATCTAGGAGGTTATTTTTTTTAATTTTTTCTTATATTTTTTAATACTATCATACTATTTTTCTGTGAATGAAATATTTTTTTTTAATTTAAAATCGAAATTCAAAAACAAAATAAAGATAATTATATCTCAGATGAGATCTCTAATTATGTGAGTAAAAAATTAAAAATTCCAAAAGCTAGAGTCGATGAAGTAATCACATTTTTTTCTTCTATAAATAATTGTAAAAAAGGAAAGTTTGTTTTACAACTATGTGAAAGCACTGCCTGTGGTGTTAAGAAAAAACATCTAATAGGAGAAGCTATTGAGAAAAAATTAAAAATTAAACTAGGAGAAACTACCTCTGATAATCTATTTACTTTTGAACATACTCCATGTTTTGGAGCTTGTGATCTTGCTCCTGCTATGAGAGCTAATGGAATTGTTTATGGAAACCTTACAAAGGAAAAAATAGAAAAGTTATTAGATAAACTTTCTAAGGAGTTTGAAGATAATGAAGAGTAAATACAATGTTAAAATGATAAGTGAGAACTTTGGTAAGTATAAATATAATGAAATAGAAAAATATGTGGAATTAGGTGGATTTATAGGACTTAAAGTAGCCCTTGAAAAAGGAAAACAATATGTTATAGACGAACTAAAAATTTCTGGGCTTCGAGGAAGAGGAGGGGCAGCTTTTCCTACTTGGCAAAAATGGAAAGGTGGTCTCAATGAGTTAGATGAAGAAACTTTTGTAATTTGTAACGCTGATGAAGGAGAGCCTGCTACATTTAAAGATAGGGAACTATTACTTCAAGATCCTTATAAAATTATTGAAGGTCTTATTGTTTCTGGATATATGAGAAGTGCTAAAACAGGAGCAATTTATTTGAGGGAAGAATACACATATATGAAATATAAGTTGGAACTAGCTCTTGAACTTTCTAGAAAAAATGGATATTTAGGAAAAAATATATTGGGAACTGATTTTAATTTTGACATTAAAATATTTTCAGGAGCAGGAGCCTATATTTGTGGTGAAGGATCAGCTCTTATTGAATCTATGGAAGGAAAAGTTGGAAAACCTAGACTCAAACCACCTAGAATTGGATCGAAAGGATATCTTCAAATGCCCACACAATCTAATAATGTTGAAAGTTTAGCTGTAGTTACAACTATTCTTAAAATAGGAGCTTCTGAATATGCTAAATATGGATATAAAGATAGTATTGGAACTAAATTAATCAGTATATGTGGCAATGTTAATAAACCTGGAGTATATGAAATTCCATTTGGAATTACTTTGAGAGAAATAATTGAAAATATATCTAATGGTGTTGAAGATAATAAAAAAGTTAAATTTTTACAACTTGGAGGAGTTTCAGGCCCACTAGTCCCTGAAAGTTTATTAGATACAAGATATACATATGAAGATCTTTGGGATTTAGATCTTGGCATAGGTTCTGGTGCTATCTTGGTAGCTGATGAAGATATGTCTGTCATAGAATATATTAAACTAGCTAACAATTTTTTCCATCATGAATCTTGTGGAAAATGTATTCCTTGTAGAGAAGGTGTTCATGTTTATAAAAAAATAATTGATAAACTTATAAATAAAACTGCTAAAAAAACCGATATAGATTATCTTGTGGAAATTGGAACTATAATGACTGAAACTTCTTTTTGTGGCCTTGGTCAAACTGCAGCTACTCCTATTTTAAAAGCTGTTAAATATTTCAAAGAGGAACTATATGCAGCAACAATTGATTGATAAAAATTAATTCAATGGGAGGTAGATATGAAAAACTTAGTTAAAATTACTATAAATAACAAAGAATATAGTGTTCCTGAACACACAAAAGTTTTAAAAGCTTGTGAGGATATAGGTATTAAAATTACTACTTTTTGTGATGATAAAAGATTAATTCCAACGGGAGCATGTAGGATGTGCGTTGTAGAAATAGGTACTGAAAGAAGATTAAAACTTCAAACTTCATGTTCAACAGAAGTTAAAGAAGGTATGATTATAAAAACTGAAACTGAAAAAGTAGCAAATGCCAGAAAAACTATACTAAAACTTCTTTGGGCTAGCCATCCTAATGAGTGCCCAACCTGTGAAAACTCAGGAGAATGTAAGTTACAAGATTATTCCTTTGAATATGGTGTTGATATTGATGATATTTCTAATATCCAAGAACATCGAGGAATTCCAATAAACAAAGATGCCAAATTTTATTCTATAGACAGTAATAAATGTATTTCTTGTAATAAATGTGTAAGAATTTGTAGTCAATTACAATGTAATGACGCCTTAGGTTTAAATAATAGAGGACCACACACAATTATTGAAAGAGCTAGTTTTAAGGGAGATACTAATTGTACAGAGTGTGGAGCTTGTGTTCATGTCTGTCCTGTAGGATCTCTTATGCCTAAATCCAAAGAAAAATTTAGAAATTGGCAAATAAAAAAAACTCAAACAACATGCTCATATTGTGGAGTAGGATGTCAATTAAATTTAGTTACAAAAAATAATAAAGTTGTTAGAGTAGATCCAGTTATGGATAGTATTAATAATGGTCTTTACTGTGTAAAAGGAATCTTTGCATATAATTTTATCAACCACAAAGATAGACTCACAAATCCTTTAATAAGAAAAGATGGGAAATTAACTGAATGCTCTTGGGAAGAAGCCTATGAAGTTATCGATTTTAATAGAAAAAAAACATTAACCGAAAAAGGTGGAGCTGGATTTGCTGGCTTATCTAGTGCTAGAACAACTAATGAAGATAACTATCTCTTTCAAAAAATGGTTAGAGTTGGATTTCAAACAAATTCTGTAGATCATTGTGCCCGTCTTTGACATGCTTCTACAGTTGCAGGTCTTGCAACTATGCTTGGTAGTGGAGCCATGACAAATTCCATAGGGGAAGTTATAAATAACGATACTATATTTGTAATAGGAAGTAATACAACAGAAACTCATCCTGTTATAGGAGCATCTATAAAACAAGCTGTTAGAAAGGGAGCAAAATTAATAGTAGCTGATCCTGTTAAAATTAAATTAGCTGAAATTGCAGATTGTTATCTACAGATTCAGCCTGGTTCAAATACTGCTCTTTTAAATGGAATGATAAACTATATAATTGAAAATAATCTTCAAGACTCTGAATACATAAGAAAAAAAGTTAATAACTTTGAGTTTCTAAAAGAAACTGTCAAAGAATATACAATAGAAAAAACGTCAAAAATATGCGGTGTAAAACCTGAACTCATTGCAAAAGCTGCAAAAATATATGCTGATAGTCCTGCTGCTGGATTATACTATGCAATGGGAATCACACAACACTCAACAGGTGTCGATAACGTTAAATCTTGTGTGAATCTAGCATTAACTTGCGGAAATATAGGAAAAGCTAACGCAGGAATCAATCCTTTAAGAGGACAAAATAATGTTCAAGGAGCTTGTGATATGGGAGCTCTTCCTGATAAATTTCCAGGTTATCAAGATGTTACCGATCCAGATGCTATAAATAAATTTCAAGATGCTTGGAATACAAAACTTAGTACAACTAATGGTATGAGAATGTCTGAAATGATGAATAAAGCTGCTAATGGAAAATTAGGATTTATGTATATTGTTGGAGAAAATCCTATGGTTTCAGATCCTGATACACATCATGTAACTAAAGCATTAAAAACAGTAGATTTTTTAGTTGTCCAAGATATTTTTCTAACAGAAACAGCTGAACTTGCAGATATTGTATTACCAGCAACTACATTTGCTGAAAAAAATGGAACCTTTACAAATACAGAAAGAAGAGTTCAAAGAGTAAGAAAAGCTATCGCTCCAGTTGGAAATTCCAAACCAGACTGGGTTATCTTTAGTGAACTTTTAGAAAAATTTGGTGGGATTCCAAAAAATAAATATAATAGTTCTAAAGATTTATTTGAAGAATTATCCTCTTTAACTCCTCAATATAGTGGAATTTCATATGATAGAATTGATTCTGTAGGATTACAATGGCCCTGTCCCACAAAAGATCATCCTGGAACTCAATTTTTACATAAAGACAAATTTATCAATGGGGAAAAAATAGACTTTATACCTGTAAAATATAGAGATCCAATTGAAAAAGCAACAAAAGAATATCCTATTACAATGACAACAGGAAGAATACTCGAACACTATCACACAAGAACTATGACTATGAGAACAGATGAAATAGATAAAGAATTTAAATCTAGTTGGATGGATATATCTCCTGAATTAGCTAAAGAGTTAGAAATAAAAGATAAAGATAAAATTATTGTAAGTTCTCCTAGAGGCAAGATATTTACTGTAGCTAAAATATCTAATACTGTTTCTGGAAAAACAGTATTCATGCCATTTCATTTTGGAAATGGTGCTAACGTCTTAACAAATGGAGAAGCCTTAGACCCTGTATGTAGTATTCCTGAATTAAAAGTTACTGCTATAAATATATCTAAAATTTAATAAAAAATAAAAAAAACTGTAAACAATTAAGTTTACAGTTTAAAAGCACTCTAAAGAGTGCTTTTTTTTACCATCTATAAGTTATTCCTAAAACTCCTTTACCATAAAAACCACTATCATCAAATCCATTTGAATATTTTACTATGGATATAGGAGTTACTCCTAATTTAGCAAATAAACGAGTAGAATTATTTAACTTTTTATTATAACCAATATGAGGAAAAACATTAAATTCTAATTTATTTGCCCTCTCAGTTCCATTTAAAAAGTTTTCACTCTCAAAATAAAAATCTGTAATAAATGCAAAATTATATGAAAGTTCGTGGGTCCAAGATGTAGTAGAAGCAAAGTCTAACATATAAGAGTTTGTATAATTTCCATAACTTCTAATTTCGTTGGTGAAACTATTAGCAGTTTGAAATCCATATCCCCAAGTAGTAAAGGTATCAACTATAAGATTTAATCTATACCCATCATCTTCTACAGAACTTAAAACTCCACCACCATTGGTAGTAATACTTAGATAACTTCCACCTAATCCAATATTATCAAAATTTGTAGAGATCCTATAAGTAAGAAATATATCTGTAACCTTCTCATCAAAAAGATCGTACTCTAAATCTCCACCATCAGAATAACTAGTTCCAAATCCCCATGATCTAGACCATCTATGTCCAACCCAATCTGCTTTTTCTAAATGATTTCTAAATAAAAAATCTAATTCCCATCCATTAAAATTTGTACCATCTTCACCTTCCTTATCATAGATAGCAAAGTTTTTTTCTATACTATATTCAAAATCCCAAGTATTTGAAAGATATATATACCCTTGACCTAAGTTCCAATAAATTTTAGAATACTCATCATATTGTCTGAGATCAATATAGGTTGAGTAGAGATTTAATTCATCGGTAGAATTTGAAAAATTTAAAATATTTTCATATCGTAGATTTGTTTTGTATGAAAGGTCATCTCTAATGATCTTAAAATCATAGAAATTTTCTTCTTTTTGTAAGTTAGTATCGTAGGTATAATCCTCTTTGACAGTATTAAAATCATAGAATACACCTTCTTTTTCTTGAGAAAAAGTAAATTGTATAATGAAAAATAAAAGAAAAATTATTTTTTTCATGGTTATTCCCCCTAAAAAATATAGTCGTTAAATTTAAAATAATTAAACAATAAAATATAAAAATAGATCTATTTTATTAAAAATTATTACAAATATTATATAATAATATTACCATAGTTTAATTAACAAATATATATATTATTAAAATTAGGAAGTTTGCATAAAAAAAATTAATATCATATAATTATATTATTAAAATTATTTATTTCTATATAGGAAATAATAAATAAAGGGGGAAAGTATAATAAGTAGTTTTTACACTTATTTATACAAAACAATATGAAAAAAATAATATTTTTAATTAGTTTTATAATGTTAGGAATTAATTCGTTTGGTCTTGATAAAAAGGCAGAGATGAAGAAATTAATATTAAAGATAAGAGAAGAGAGCCCAAAAGATTTTATTATAATACCACAGAATGGAACTGGTATTTATTTTAAAGAAAATGAAGAGATCGATGAGGATATGTTAGACGCTGTAGATGGAATAACTCAAGAATCATTGTTTTACGGCTATCCTAAATATAACTCAAAAACACCATTTGAAGAAAAAAATAATCTTTTAAAAAATTTAAAAATATTAAGAAGTTTAGACAAGGTTATTATGGTTGTAAATTATACAGATAGTAGATATGGAATATGGAAAAGTAAAAATTTAACAAAGGATAATAACTTTTTAAATTATTGTCCAAAAGATCGAGAGGTTACTGAGATAGAAGATAAGATATCTTTTAAAAATAATAAAGATATTACTCATCTTTCAGATGCTAAAAATTTTTTATACCTATTAAATCCAGAAAAGTATAGGCATAAGGCTCAATATTTAGATATCTTATCTCAGACTGAATACGATGTTCTTATAATCGATTCATATTTCAAAGGAATTAAATTAACTCTTGAAGATATAAATAAATTAAAAAACAAACCTCAAGGGGGAAAAAGATTAGTCATTAGTTATTTTAGTGTGGGAGAAGCAGAAAAATATAGAAAATATTGGAAAGATGAGTGGAATGAAAAATTACCTAATTGGATATCCCATGTAAATGAAAATTGGAAAGGTGCCTATATTGTAAGATATTGGTCAAAAGAATGGAATAAAATAATAGAAGATATGTTAAGATCCCATATTAAATACGGGTTTGACGGTGTATTTTTAGATACGATAGATACCTACCAAAGTTTTGAAGAGGGGGAATAATTATGAAAAAACGAAGAAATATTATTATTTTTCTCTTAGAAAATATCTTTTATTATACTCTAATATATTTTTTATTTATGAGTTTAATGGGACAAGGAGAAAAATTTTTACAACTAAATCTCCATCCATTATTTATCTTAACAGGTATAATGGCTTATAGATATGGGGTAAATCTAGGAGTAGTCAGTGCAACGATAGCTATGTTTGTATATATTTATAGTTACATAGAAGTAGGTCGTGATATTGTAGTATTTTTTTATGATTTTAAATATTATAAATTTATATTGATGTTTTTTATATTATCTTTTATTTTAGGAAGAATAAAAGACAATCAAGATGAAAAATTACATGAATTATCTGAGGAAATGTCTGTAATACGTAAAAATTATAAAAATTTATATGGAAAAAATAACAAATTAACATATATAAACAATAGGATGAAGGGACAAATAATAAAATCAGAAGAGAGTATAATAGCACTTTACAATATCTCTAATACTCTAGATACCTTAAATTTTGAAGAAGTTATCACTAATTTAATAGGAATCTTTAAGACATATATAAATGCAGAAGCGATCTCTTTATACACCGTTGATAGTTCAAAAAAATATTTGAGATTAAAGGTTGCAGTAGGAGAAAATAGAAAATTACCTGGATCTTTAAAATTAGATGAATATCCAGAATTTTTAAAAGCTATAAATGAAAAAAAATATGGGAAAAGAGATGGTAGTAATTTAAAGATTCCAGTTTTTTATGCTCCTATTTTAAATAATGGTGAAGTTATAGCACTTTTAAACATTGAAAGACTCTCCTATGAAACTTATACTGATTATACTGAAAAAATGTTTGAAATATTAGCTTCATGGACAAATAAAGCTATGTCTAATGCTCTCTCCTATGCTGAAAAAATAAAAGACGAACTTTATTATGAAGGAACAGAGATCATGTATGAAAAATTCTTAGAAAAAAGGATCTCAGAGGAGAGAAAAAGAAAAGAGATGTTTAATCTTTCTAACATATCCCTTAAATTTAAAGTTTTAACAGAAGACCTTAAAAAAATAAAATTAATGAAAAGAAGTGGAGATATAGCAGGATATTCTGAGAAAGAAAAAGTTCTTTATATCATATTTTCTGCCACTCCTTCAGAACATAAACATCTTTTAAAATCCAAGATATTAGATGGAAATATTGGTATTTTGGAGGAATATTATGAAAATTAAATATTTGATAGTAATGATATTTGTTCTAGGTTTAGGATTTCAATTTTTTAGAATAAATGAATTAAATGAAATTATTAATACAAAAAAAGGATATACCAATGAAGAGGTTATCTACAGTAGTGCAAAGAATATTCCAAAAGGAGAGATGAAACATCTGGTTTTAATCTCCCATATAGATTCTAAATCTCAAAAAGATTTGTATGATTCTCTAAAAGAAATTTTTGGCTATTCAAAAACTCTTTATGATACTAAGTATTTAAAAGACTTAAATAAAGGAGAAATATCTCAATATGAGAGTATAATTATAGCTACAAATAACTATAGATATCTCAAAAAAGATGTCTATGAAGAGATGAAAAACTATGTAGATAATGGTGGAAATTTAATTATTTTAACAAACTCCTTTTTCAATCCATTTAATAAACTTGCAGGGATTGAAAGATTAAAGGGATTTACCGAGGGAACTGGTCTTGAATTTGAAAAAAATATTTTCCCAGGAATATATGAAACAAAAATTACAGGAGATGAAGCTAAAAATATAACTAACTCTCTATTAGATGTTGATCTTAGTAATGATGTAGATATAATAGCTAAAACCTCTGAGGGGTTACCACTAATTTTTGAAAGAAAAGTAGGAAAAGGAAAGATAATTTATTCAAACTCTACTTTTTTTGGAGATAGATTTATAAATGGAATACTTATTCAATTAATTTCATATGGAAATAATGTTTTTTTCCAAAATATAGTAAATACGAAGATAGTAGATATAGATGATTTCCCAGCTCCCCTACCACGTGGAATAAATAAGTTGATCTATCCTACATACAGAATAGATTCAAGAAAATTTTTTCGTGAAGTATGGTGGACAGATATGAAAAAATTAGCCAAGGAAGAAAATCTTCTCTATACAGGATATATTATAGGGACCTATAACGATGTTACAGAATCAGAAAAGTTTGATAAATTTGATGAAAATGATCTTCAAGATCAAATATATTTTGGTAGGGAACTTCTTGCCTTAAATGGAGAGATAGGAATCCACGGATATAACCATCAACCATTGGGCATTAAAGATGAATTAAATCATAAGCATAACTATAAAGATTGGAAAACAGAAAAAGATATGGCTCAGAGTATTATAAAAATAAGAGAAACTTTAAAGGATCTATACGGTGGATTAGAAGCTAAAGTTTATGTCCCACCTTCAAATATGTTAGGAAGAACAGGTAAGAGAATCTTGAGAGAAAATCTTCCCTCCTTAGAAGTATTATCTGGGATTTATAATAGTGGTGCAGAGAAAGGTGTATTAGTCACCGATATAGGATGGGATGAAGATGAACCGAGTCTCTATAATTTCCCTAGGTTTACTTCTGGATTTATTTTTGATAATACAAAAATGATGGCTATGTATCAAGGTGTTGCTTTATATGGTATCTTTCATCATTTTATCCATCCAGATGATATCTTAGACGAGGAGAGGGGAGAGGGGAAAAACTGGGAAGAACTAAAAAAAGGATTTACTCTGTATTTTGAAGATGTAAATGATAAATTTGGTTTTTTAAGAGCTCAAACAAGTTATGAAGGGTTTAGAGAAACTTTAAAATTAGATGAATTAAAGGTTCATACTTTTTTCAAAAAAAATACAATAGATATTTATTTTGAAAATTTTCCTGGAAAAACTTATCATTATTTTAGAGTAAGAGGTAAAAAAATAGAAAAAGTCATAGGAGGGAAAGCAGATATCATCTCTTCTAGCGATGGGAATATACTCTATCTATTAGAAGCCAATGAAAATAAGATATCAATTCAGTTAAAGTAGGTGATCAGATGTATAAATTAACAATATTATTATTAACAATATTCGAAGCAGAGATAACCTATTTAACTTTTTATACAGAGAGTTTAGAATTTTTTAAATTTTTAATTCTCCATGGATTAGTAGGTATGACATTATTCTTTTCAGATTCATATAACAAAAGAGATTCTTTTATTTACAATCAACTAACTATAGCAGTTCCCTTTATTGGAATCTTTCTATACCTAATGGATCTGCTTTTTCTCAGAAAGAATGGATTTAAAATAGTAGAAGATCTCTTTGATTTTGAAAAGTTTTTAGACGAAAAAAAACTCTTGACAGATCTAAATATTCGAGAGGAGCTTAAATTAGTAAGTGCTATAGATACTATGAATATTAAAGGTGTCGATGAAAAAAAAGAGTTCATAACAAAATTTAAACCTCAAGATATGGGAGTAAGGATAAGGGTATTAAAAAAAGGATTAGAAGATAAAGATATAGAAGTTGTTCATTATTCAGCAGTAGAATTTAACCAATTATCTGAAAATTTTGAGAAACAGTTAAGAAAATATAAAAAAAAATATAAGGATACAAAACTTCAAGAAGATTTCTATCATCTCATTGTTTTTTATAAAAAATATATGGAAGTGGGAATACTAGATGGAGAAATTCTGAGTATCTATAGGGAAGACTATATAGAACTTTTAAAAGAAAAACTTTTAATAGATGATAAGTTAGAGGATCATCTAAAGATCTTAGATATGTATCTAATTTCAAAAAAATATTCTGAGATAGAAAAAACAAGTAAAACACTCTTAGAAAAATATCCAAAGGATTATAGAGTATATGAGATTCTAGTAAGATTTTTTTATGAAAAAGAAGATCTAGATAGTTTAAAGGAGATCTATTCTAAGTATAAAAAAATAAAAACTAATACCAATCAATCTAATATAATTGAAAATATAATAAAAATATGTGGAATAATGGGGTGATTCTATGAAAAGACAAGTAATCTGCATGATAGCAGAAGGAAGTTATCCCTATGTAGTTGGAGGAGTTTCTAGTTGGATTCAACAATTGATAAAAGGACATCCAGAAAAAGATTTTATAATTTTATCTATACTTCCTAGTAAATCCGATGAGTTTAAGATAAAGTATGAGATCCCTAAAAATTTAATAGAAATCAAAACAATCTATCTTTCTGATGTTTATTCCCATAAGATAGATAAAAAAGTATTTATGAAATATACCCCACAAGAAATTAAACTAATATCTAATTTTATTGATATGATATTATCAGAAGACACTGCAGAGGCTCTAAAAATTTTAAGTGACGTAGAAAAAAGTAGTGTATTTGATTTTACTACTAGTAAATTTTTCTGGGAAAAAATTTGTAATAAATATAATAAAAATTATAAAGACGAGGAATTTAATAATTTTTATTGGTCGTATAAATCGGTTTTTATGTTTTTAATGAATGTCCTACAAAATGAGATACCAGAAGCAGATCTATACCACGCTGTTTCTACTGGATATGCAGGAGTATTAGGAGCTCTAGCTAAATTAAAACATAATAAGCCATATTATTTAACAGAACATGGTATATATGCAAGGGAGAGAGAGGAAGATATATTAAAATCTGATTGGGTTAAGAGTGAATTTAAAAAAATATGGATCGATTATTTTTATTTCTTATCAAAAATTTCATATCAATATGCAGATAAAATAATTTCACTTTTTAGATATAATAATGAATTACAAATATCATTAGGAGCAAGATCTGATCGTACTATGGTTATATCTAACGGAATAGATGTAGACCTATTATCTAATATAGAAAAAGAAAAAACAAAAGATTTTATTTTGGGATCGGTTCTTCGAATAGTTCCTATAAAAGATATTAAGATGATGGTAAAAGCTTTTAAGGTTGCCAAAAATGAGATACCTAATCTTAAACTATATCTTATAGGTCCCTATGAGGAAGACTTAGAATATTATGAAGAGTGTGTAGAACTTGTAAAAGATCTAAAATTAAGTGAGGAGATAATCTTTACAGGAAGGGTTGATATCAGAGATTACCTTGGTAAGATAGATATATTTTTACTTTCTTCTATCTCAGAGGGGCAACCTCTTTCCATATTAGAAGCTATGTCAGCTAGAATACCTATAATAACTACCGATGTTGGAGATTGTCGAGATATTCTTACTCTCTACAAAGAATTTGGAGATGCTGGAATAGTAGTTCCTCCTACATCTTATAGTAAGATGGCTTCAGCCATAATATCTCTATATAATAATCCTGAAAGACTTAAACTACTAGGAGAAAGAGCATATGAAATAGTGAATAAATATTATCGAAAGGAAGATTTTATAAGAGCATATACTAAACTATACGAAGAAGGATGGGGTTAAGATGGCTGGAATAGGATTCGAACTCAGAAAATTATTTGAAGAAGATGATTCTTTTTCAGGTTATATAAAGGCAGTTACATTTTCAACTTTTATTTCTGTAGGACCGTTTATAGCTGCGGTTCTAGCAATAAATGGATTAATTCTTATATCTAAAATAATCTTTGACAACAACCAAGAGCAACTACTTTTTATTTCAACTATAGTATATGCTTTTATATTTTCTCAATTGGTTAGTTTTCCATTTCAATTTTTTATAACTAGATATATTTCTGATAAATTTTTTAAAAAACAATATGGAAGGGTAAGACCATCTTTTATTGGAATCAGTAAAATAATAATAGTATTATCTACAATCGTAGGATTATTATTTTTATGGGGTAACGATCTCCCGCTATATTATAAATATTTATCTTTAGGGATCTTTGTTATCCTCTCACTTCTATGGACAATTACTACTTATATAAGTATTCTAAAAGATTATAAATATATATCAAAAATTTATTTTATCTCTAACCTATTGTCAATAGTAGTATTTTCAATTACCATTAAATATCCAATAATGTTTAAGGAGTATAGGATAGCAGGAAATATGTTATTTTCATTTCTTATAGGGATATTATATTGTTTTTATATGCTGACCAGTTATTTTTTGAGTATCTTTAAGGTGAATATTAAAGGCGAATATGAATTTTTAAGTTATTTTAAAAATTATAGTACCCTTTTCTATACAGGATTATTTTATATCTTAGGAACTTGGTCACATATAATTATAACTTGGTATTCTCCTTGGGCTGTAAATATAGGACATAGATTTAGAGTAACTCTAAATTATGAGAATGCAGTATTTTATTCTTTCTTACTTACTATCCCTAGTATAGTATTCTTTGTAGTTTTCATTGAAACGAAATTTTTTGATATCTATCAAAAATATTATGCTCTTACTTTAAAAAAAGGTACATTAGAAGAGATCGACAGAGAAAGAAAAAATATGAGAAGAAGGTTATATAAGGAGATATATTATGCTCTTCAAGTTCAAGTATTTATTACTATAACAGCACTATTATTTGCTAGATATTTTGTTATCTATTATGAGATGCCAGTAGAATTTTTAAATATATTTAAAGTTGTATCTTTAGGAGCAATAGCAAATGTATATATAATAATAATTATATCTATGTTTTTTTATTTTAATGAACTAAAAAAAGCACTTAAAGTAACAGCTCTATTTTTTTTCTTAAATACAGTATTCACCTTGATATTTTTAGATAAAGGAAATGAATATTTGGGACTTGGATTCTTTTTAGGATCTATGATATCCCTCTTGTACGCACTTCAATTATTTGATAAAATTTTAGATGATCTAAATTACGTTACTTTTTATTCTCAAAATTTTGCCTTAAAGGAAAAAGGAAAGATAGCTTCTAAAATAATAGAAAAAATGAATCATGGTATCAATTTAAAGTGGAAGGATGTTTATTTTAAAATAGGATTGATTATATCTATTTTACTATTGATAATCTTTAGTTATAAATTTATAAAATAATTTTTGGAAGTGTGATCTTATGAAATATATATGGATAATTATAATAACAATACTAATAAGTGGATGTACTAGTTATGATGAGAAAGGATTTAATGATACTACTCATCGTAATTGGCATTCTATGAGTTATACAAATTTAGAAGGATACCTTCAAGATGGATATAATTTAAATGGTTATGATAGGGAAGGTTATGATAAATATGGTTTTGATATAGAAAACTATGATCGTGATGGTTTCAATGACTATGGATATAATCGTGATGGTTTTGATAGGGAAGGCTACAAAAAAGATGGATGGAATAGTAATGGATGGAATAAAAAAGGAATAAACAGAGAAACTAATAGTTATTTTGATAAATACGGTTGGTCTAAAAATTATATAAATGAAAAAACAAAAACATTGTACAATGAGTATGGTTGGTCATATTTTGGAATAAATGAGATTACTAAAACAAAATATAATAAAGATGGGTTTGATATAGAAGGGATCAACAAAGATACAAAAACTCTCTATAATAAATATGGATGGTCGATAAATAATATCAATGAGAACACCAAAACTTTCTATGATCTAAATGGTTATAATATTGATGGATATACCATAGATGGATATGATAAATATGGTTATAGTATTGATGGATACACAATAGAAGGTTATAATAAATATGGTTACAGTAGAACAGGATATGATAGAGAGGGATACAATAAATATGGTTATGGTGTAGAGGGATACAATCGATCTGGATTTAATAGAAAAGGTTTTAATCGAAATGGATATGATAATGAAAATTATGATAAATATGGATGGAATGACCAAAAAATAAATAAATACACAAAAACATTATTAGATAAAAATAATATAAACTTTGATGAGTTTTATAAAAATAAAAAAAGACCAGTAACCTTAATTGATTATGAAAATATATACACTGATGGTTATGATGCAGATGGCTTTGATCAACAAGGTTATGATAAAGCTGGATACAATCAAAGTGGATTAGATAGAGAAGGTTTTAATAGAAATAAATTATACATAGGCGAAGTAATAGAAGAAAAGAAGAACATAAAAGAATAAATTATATAGAACCTGTAAATTAGAAATTGATAAAAGGATTTTTAGTTTACAGGTTTTTTAGATACACATGATAGAGATCAAATTAAAGAAATATATCATGAAACTAATTATGTAAGTGGTAATGAAAGAGATCTATTCTAAATTTGAAGAAACAGAACTATCTAAGATATTTGATAATGAAGATTTTGGATTTAGAAAGATAACAGTAGATAGACCATTAAAATTAAAATTTGAAATAAATGAAGAAACTTTAGAACTATTTAAAAATAGCAGTCAATATATAAACTTAGCTATATCTAAAAAGAAAAAAGAGAAACTAAAAAATATAGAGGAAGCAGAAGGAAGAAAAAAACAAGAACAATTAATAGAATCATTATCTAAAATAACTAAAATTTATTTAGACAGAGAAGAATTTTTAAAAGAGAAGTCTTACCTCATGTTCCAGATGCCGAGATAGATGAAACTACTTTGGGTAAGATTGGATATGAAATACCATTCACTAGACACTTTTATAAATATGAAAAATTGAGAAGCTTTGAAGAGAGATATCTTTAAACGAGCAAGAAGGAAGAGACAGGGCAGATTATGGAAAACAAATATTAACTGATTTATCTAAAGTTTTAACCAAAAAATATGGTTGGGGATTTAGCTCTAGTAATCTTAAAAGAATGAGAAAGTTTTATATTCTATTTCCTGATTATCAAAAAGGTGCGACACTGTCGCACCAATTCAGTTGGTCTCATATCGTTGAATTTATTAAGATAGAAGATAATCTCAAAAGAGAGTTTGAACCTCAATATAAGGGACAGGTAGAACTATATTTAAATTGGTTAAAGAAAAATGAAAAACAAGACTATGAAGAAGATCCAATAAAAAAATTAGATCTGTTAAAATTATATGTCTATCTAATAGGTTTATATAAAAAATTTCCTACAGATATAGTTACCAATGTAGATCTTGATGAGATCTTATTATTAGATTATTATAAACTTTCTAAAATATCTGATGGAAATATATCTATAAGTGAGGGTGAAGGAGATCTTACTGGTGTAGGTAATGGTCGAGGTGGAAAAGAAGAACGTCTAGAAGGTTTAGATGAAATAATAGCTAGAATAAATGAAATATACGGAATTGGGCTTACAGAAGAAAATAAAGTGATGTTAGAAAATATAAAACAAATATTTATTTCAGATACTAAATTACAACAAATAGCAAAAGTAAATTCTCAAGAAGATTTTACTAAGATGTTTAAAAATTCTTATTTTAAAAGAGGCTTAATCAGACAAAAAAAAGATTTTTCTGAAATTATCAAAAGTATATTAAGTAATAAAGGATTGTCTAACTATCTTATGAATATCATAGCTGAAAAAGTCTATGAAGAGATGCAATAATAATAAAGATAACCAAAAAGCTTTATCAAATAAAAAATAAAAAAAGATATACACTTTAATTTTGTATATCTTTTTTCATTATATTTGTTAAAATATTTTAATAAATATAATAATTTTGTTGACAAAGTTTACACTAAGGAATATAATTGACTCGTCAATCATTGATTAGTCAATTGAAAAAGGAGAGTACTTATGAAAATTAAAGATCATGTTATATCAAACAATATAGAATTTAAAAATAGATTGGTAATGCCTCCAATGGCAACAGCAAAAGCTGATGACAATGGACATATTACAAAAGAAAGTCTAAATTATTATGAAGACAAAACTTCTTGTAAACTTTTTTCAGCAGTTATTATAGAGCATAGTTATGTTGACAAAAGAGGTAAGGCTCATAACAATCAATCTTCAATCTCAAATGATTCAGATATTGAAGGTATGAGTAAACTAGCAAAAGTTATTAAAAATAATGATGCTTTAGCAATATTACAAATATCCCATGCAGGAAGTGCAGCAAAAAAAGATGTTATAGGTATGAGCCCTGTTTCTCCTTCTTGTATTTTAAACCCCACAAATAAAAGTTCTGATCTTCCAATTGAGCTCAGCATATCCCAAATAGAAGATATAAAAAATAAATTTATAGATTCTGCAGTAAGGGGAAAATTAGCAGGTTTTGACGCTGTTGAACTACACTCTGCCCATGGATATTTATTAAATCAATTTTTATCTCCCCTTACTAATAAAAGAAAAGATGAATATGGTGGAGATATCTATGCTAGAGTAAAACTACATATTGACATTATCAAAGGAATTAGAGAAAAACTTGGAAAAGATTATCCTATACTTTTACGAATGGGCGCAGGAGATTTTATGGAAGGTGGCCT